>TARA_R110000868_G_scaffold53666_6_pt1 | contig 11998 bp, 5 predicted proteins | sample TARA_R110000868 | Tara Oceans TARA_R110000868 (sample SAMEA4397489) | marine metagenome | biome: Polar Biome; feature: [SRF] surface water layer (ENVO:00010504); material: water (ENVO:00002006), including particulate matter (ENVO:01000060) such as... | depth 5 m | reverse complement strand
AAACGAAAACTAGTATGAAACATGATTATTTTGAAAAAATCATAAAAAAAGCATTCTTTATATGCTTTATGTTTTTTTCGTTGGGAATTTATGCCCAACAAAAAACAGTGACAGGAACAATTACAACAGCAAATGGTGATCCTTTGCCTGGCGTGAATATTGTTGAGAAGGGAACTACAAACGGAACAGTTTCTGACTTTGATGGAAAATATTCTATTACAGCTTCAAATGGTAGCGTTCTTGTTTTTACCTCAATTGGTATTAAATCCAAAGAAATTACCTTAGGCCAGGCAAGTACGTACAATGTAACCATGGAAGAGGATAATACACTGCTTGATGAAGTAGTGGTTGTTGGTTACGGTACTCAGAAAAAATCTGATGTTACAGGGGCTTTAGTGAGTGTAAGCTCCGAAGATCTTAATTCTAGACCGGTAAACAATGCTATTGAAGCAATGCAAGGTAAAGCTGCTGGTGTAGATATAAGCTCCAATGAAAGACCAGGACAAGTTGGTAGTATTACCATTCGTGGGGTACGATCATTATCAGCATCCAATTCTCCACTGTATGTTTTGGATGGAATTCCTTTAATTACAGGAGGTATTGATAATATTAATCCTCAAGATATTGAATCTATTGATATTTTAAAGGATGCTTCTGCTACAGCAATATATGGTTCGCGAGGTGCTAATGGTGTAATAATAGTTACAACCAAAAAAGGTAAAATAGGTAGGTTTACTTTAAATTATAACACTTCTGTAACTGCACAAAATATTCGTGAATTTGCGCCACAATTCAATGCGGGAGAATTTGTTGAATATAGACGTTGGGCAAAATACTATCAAAATCCTGTAACTTTTCCAAGAGGTGACCAACCAACAATTGCAAATGATGCAGCTATCTTTACAGGTGATGATACAGCTTTTGATAATATCTTAAAAGGCTGGGAAGGTGGTACATGGGACGGATCAAAATTGACAACAACCGATTGGACAGATTTTGTAACTCAAACTGGGTATACTACTTTACACACATTAAGTGCGAGTGGTGGTACAGAAAAAATGAAAGCCTATGGTTCTTTTGGTTACACTAACAATACAGGCACGGTAATTGGTCAGAGTTACAAGCGTTACAATGGTAGTGCAAGTGTAGATATTACGCCGGTTGATTGGTTTTCATTTGGAGGTAGTTTGAATACATCTTATAGTACACAAGAATTCGGACAATCAACTTCCGGGAATAACGGGGTTTCTGTTCGAGGCGGTTTGTACGAAAGTGCTCGCGAAATTTTTCAATATACTTTGCCTTATGATAGTGATGGAAATAGAGTAGAATTTCCAGGAGGAGATATAGCGGTAAAAACCATAATCGATGAAGATAAATATTCTCAAGATCAACGTGTTACATTGCGTGCATTCGGTAGTTTTTTCGCACAAATAGATTTTGGTGGATTCTCAAGTGCTCTAGATGGGTTAAAGTTTAGAACCAATTTTGGTCCAGATCTTGAAACCAATCGTAGAGGAATTTATGTTGATGGAAAATCTGTTGTACGTACAGGTTCTAGCTTCGCGTTATTAGCTAAGAGAGAAAGATTATCCTATACATTAGATAACTTATTATACTATAACAAAACATTGGGGCAACATGATTTTGGAGCTACATTATTACAAAGTCAAACCAAATTTGTGGAAGAGTTCAGTTCAATGGATGCTAATAATATTCCTTTCTCTAGTCAAAAATGGAATGCCTTAAGTTCTGCAAATGTATCCCTTGCTAATTATGATTCTAATTTAATTGAGCGTCAAATATCATCTTACATGGCGCGTTTAAATTATGGTTTTGCAGATAAATATTTACTAACAGTATCTGGTAGATATGATGGGGCATCACAATTAGCAGAAGGTAATAAATGGGCTTTTTTCCCTAGTGCAGCATTAGGATGGCGTTTAGATAAAGAAAACTTCTTAAACGATGTAAGTTGGATTAATCAATTAAAATTACGTGCTGGAGTAGGTGTTACTGGTAACTCAGCTATTGATCCATATTCAACAAAGGGTGGTTTAGTGCCTTTATTCTACCCAATAGGTAATGTGTCTACTTCTGGATCTGTTAATGCATCAACATTAGCAAATGAAGATCTTGGTTGGGAAAAAACTACGCAATATAATTATGGTATTGATTTCACTTTATTTACCGGGAGAGTATCTGGTAGTTTAGATTACTATACAGCAAATACAACTGATTTATTACTTCGTAAATCTATTCCAACAATTACAGGATATAACAATACATTTGCCAATATTGGAGAAACTAAAACTAATGGTATCGATTTAACATTGAATACTGTTAACGTACAAACTGATGATTTCCAATGGTCTACTGATTTTAGTGGGTCATACCAAAACAATGAAATTGTTACACTAGCTAATGGTAAAGAAGATGATATTAATAACGGTTGGTTTATTGGGGAATCTCAAAGTGTAATCTATGGTTTTGAATCTGCTGGTATTTGGCAAGAATCTGATGCTGCAGAAATAGCCTTATTTAATGCAAATGGACATACTTTTGCTCCAGGTAACGCAAGACCGGTAGATCAAAATGGAGATTATGAAATTGATGCAAATAACGATCGTGTAATTATTGGTAGCGATATTCCAAAATATATTGTGGGTCTAACGAACACGCTAAATTATAAAGGTGTAGAATTGTCTATATTTTTATATGGCCGTTTGGGATATCAATACAATACTGGTGGCGAAGGCTTAGTGGGTAGATATAACTCAAGAAAAGTTGATTATTATACCGAGGTAGATACAGATTCTGATTACCAAAAACCTATATATTCAGCAGGAAATGGAGATCCATATTTCCAAACCTTAGGTTATAGAAGTGGCTCATTTATGAAAATTAGAAATATCTCTTTAGGATATAACATTCCGCAAAAAATAACAAATAGCATAGGACTATCTAAATTAAACTTTTATGTTCAAGCAATCAATCCTGGAATGGTTTTCTCTAAAGTAGATTGGATTGATTTAGATGTGAGAAGCTCAACATCTAATAGAGGATTTGCTCTAGGTATGAACGTTGAATTTTAATTAATGATAAACGCTAACAATTCAAAAAAGAATAAAAAAATGAAAAAATATATTAAAAGAAGTATATACCTGAAATTGGCCTTAGTGCTATGTGCAGGGAGTATTACTTCATGTAATGACGATTTTCTAGAAGAAGAATTGACAACACAAAGAAGTACTGATTTCTACAAGACAGAAGAAGGAATTCAATCTTTAGCCGTAGGGGCGTATTACAGAGTGTTAGCATCTCCTTTTAGTTCAGAACAGCAATTTGCAACAACCAATTATGGTACTGATGAATTTCATGTGGGTGGTGATGACACTAATAGTCCATGGAATAACTATGATACAAGATTTAATTCTATCGTAAATACCACAAGAACACAAGCAGAAGAAGCTTGGGATAATTTTTATGTTGGAATTGGGCTAACGAATCAGTTAATACAATCTGCAACTAATATCGAATCTACAAATCCAGAAATTAAAAATATAGCTTTAGGAGAGGGATATTTTTTACGTGCATATAATTACTTAAAATTGGTAAGACAGTATGGAGGAGTGCCATTAAAACTAGATGTAAGCACCACGGTTGAACTAGAATTTACAAGAGCTTCTGCCGAGGAAGTATTGGCGCAAGTTATAGATGATTTTACGCAAGCATATAATTTATTGAACAATTCTGGTCCATTTCCTGCAAAAATAAGTAAAGATGCAGCTGCACATTATTTAGCAAAAGCCTACTTAACAAGGGCAAGTGAAATTAACGATTCTTGGAATTCTGGAACCAAAACTGCCGATTTGCAAAGAGTAGTAACCTTAGCTGATGAGGTAATTGCAAATCATCCTTTGGCAAGTAATTATCAAGAACTTTGGGATTTTAATGGCCCAGATGGTCCGAATGAATTTTTACCAGAGCTAATTTTGTCTGCACAATTTAGTCGCGATCAAGCATTAGAACCATACAATTTTAGCACGGTGCCTTTCACCGCTCGTTATGATGATTTGCCAATGATGAAAAGAGATCTTACAGGTATGCGTCCATATAGCCGATTGGCTGCAACTTATTTTACCTATGACGTATTTAATCATGTAGACGATTCTCGTTTTTGGAAAGTTTTCAGAACTAAACATCGCGTAAATAGAGGAGGAACTTTTAGTGGTGTAAATTATACTGCAGGAGTAGATTTAGGAATTATGTATATCATAAATTCGTCCGATGATACGCGTTTTGCCAATACCATTAATAACAATAATCCAGCAATTTTGTATGATGAAACTGGTAAAACAATACCACATGTGTATGTAGCATATGCAGCCGATGGTATAGGATTATTACCTAATCCTAGATTTCCTTCATTGTCTAAGCATTTTGATGCTTCTAGAACTTCAATTAACGATAATAGAGGTTTGCGTGATGAAATTTTAGCGCGTTCTGCCGATACTTATTTGATGGCAGCGGAAGCTAAAGTTAAATTATTAGCTTTTTCTGAGGCTTTGCCTTATATCAATGCAGTACGTAACAGAGCAGCATATAAGAGTGGTGAAGATCGTTCTTTTTATGAAGACGGTGCAGATGCTTATACTACTTCAGATTTCACACAACCTTTTTCTGATAATTCATATATGAATGAAAATTCATATTATGAGTCTAACAATATAGCAGAAACAACTGCCGCTACAGACTTAACAATTACAGGAATAGCAAGTTTACCTGCCGAAGACGAGGCCATTATTTCTGCTTTAGGTTATGGTGGTGATTATGATCGTATGATGTGTTTAGTGTTAAACGAACGAACTAGAGAACTTTGCGGTGAATGGCACCGATGGGAAGATTTAAGCAGAACATTAACGTTAGTTGATAGAACAAAACTATATAATCCTGAGGCTGCACCAAATATTAAAGATTATCATGTGTTAAGGCCTATCCCTCAGACATTCTTAGATGCAATATATGTTGAAGGGCGTCCACTAAATGCTGGTGAAAAGGATGCAATGCAAAATCCTGGGTATTAATCCTATTATTTTATAAGTAAGATTTAAACATGGGGACTTCGGTCTCCATGTTTTTTTAATAAAATGTAGCGATAACTTCTTCTACGTTATGCTGTCAACACTTTTCTAAAATAAGAAACTAAAACTTTATTCGGTTGAATTTAAATTAGGCAAAAATGAAAACAACACTACATAAAATTCTTAAAAAACAAGTTAAATCTATTTGTAGCCTTATTTTAATATTGGGGTTTAATAACGCAATACTTGCTCAGCAACCTACCAACGATGTTACCACGCCTTTGCATTTAATGCAACCTGATTATCCAACTCCTTATGGGGTAAAAACAATTGAGGAAGTAACCGTAATTTTAGATCGCGTTTACCATTATTTAGACGCAGAAACACCATATACTTTAATCGATTCAAAAAGTAAAAAGGAAATTACCAACTATAAAAAAGTTGATGAAAACACCATATTTTCCCCTGGAGCATTTAGACTTACAAGTTACGAGTGGGGAGTAACATACGCAGGAATGCTACAAACAACTGATGCTACGGGTGACAAAAAGTATGCGGATTATACCAACAATAGATTAAAGGTTTTTGCTGCTATTGCACCATACTACTTTAATAAAATAAAGGAAAACAAGAATTTTCCATCACCAATTAAACAAACTTTAATGCCTGAAGCACTAGACGATGCGGGGGCTGTTTGTGCAGCTATGATTAAAGCCAAATTATCCGGATTAGACTCAAATTTGGAACCATTAATTGCTAATTCCATGAATTACATTAGTAAGGGGCAATTTAGATTTAGTGATGGCACTCTTGCAAGAAATAGACCTCAGCCAAATACACTTTGGTTAGATGATTTATTTATGAGTGTGCCTGCTTTAGCTCAAATGGGAAAATTAACAGGCGACGTGACATATTTTGATGATGCCGTAAAGCAAGTAAAACAGTTTTCTGGGCGAATGTTTAATAGTGAAAAAGGTTTATACATGCATGGCTGGGTAGAGGCTATGGAAGAGCATCCGCAATTTTATTGGGCCCGCGCAAATGGCTGGGCTGTAATGACGTTAGTAGAACTTTTAGAAGTTTTACCTAAAGATCATCCAGGTTATAATGCAGTATTAAGTCAATTGCAGGCACATATAAAAGGTTTGGTTCCTTACCAAGACGGAACGGGTTTTTGGCATCAGTTAATAGATAAAAACGATACTTATTTAGAAACATCAGCTACCGCAATTTATACTTATGCAATTGCAAGAGCTATAAACCGAGGTTACATAGATAAAATGGCTTATGCTCCCGTTGCTCTTTTAGCGTGGAATGCAGTTGCAACCAAAGTAAATGAAAAAGGTCAAGTGGAAGGCACCTGTGTTGGAACAGGTATGGGATTTGATCCTGCATTTTATTACTACCGTCCTATAAATGTTTTTGCAGCTCATGGTTATGGTCCAGTTATGTTAGCAGGTTCAGAGATAATTCAATTACTCAAGAACAATGTTTTTGAGATAAATGATAGTTCATTACAATTAAAAACAAAGAAGTAAAATAAGATGAACGCTTGGGTTGTATATGGTTTTATATTGTTTGGTTTAGTAGGGCAGCGTTGCGCTGATACGCCTAAAAAAGATACCATAAATTTAGCTCCAAACATTTTAGTGATAATAGCTGATGATGCAGGTTGGAACGATTTTTCCTATCATGGTTCGGAGATAAAAACAGCGAATATTGATGCACTAGCCAAAAAAGGCGTGCAATTAAACCGTTTTTATGCTAATCCTACATGCTCGCCTTCTAGAGCTAGTTTTTTAACAGGTAGGCCCGCAAGTAGAATGGGAATTGTTGCTCCAATAAGTGATAAAAGTGAAATTAACCTTCCGGATAGCATACCAACACTTCCTCAGCTTTTACAAAAAGCTAATTATGAAACTGCGCTATTTGGAAAATGGCACTTAGGATTAAAACCTTCTAGTGGACCCAAAGTCTACGGATTTGACTATTCTTATGGCTTTCTCCATGGACAAATAGATCAATATTCTCATGAATATAAAAATGGAGATCCTAGTTGGCATCGCAATGGTAAATTTATTTCAGAAGAAGGACACACTACCGACTTAATTGAAAACGAAGCCATCCAATGGTTAAAATCAAAAAGAGATACAACTAAGCCTTTCTACATGCAAGTAGCATATAGTGCTCCACATTTTCCACTTCAAGAAGAAGCTAAGTGGAAAATGCCATATTTAGAATCTATAAAAGATAGTTCTAGAAGAGATTTTGCTGCAGCTATGACGCACATGGATCAAAGTATTGGTCAACTTCTAAAAGCCTTAAAAAATCAGCATTTAGAAGAAAGTACTGTTGTAATTTTTATAAGTGATAATGGCGCTATGGAAAACTGGTATCCGACAAAACAGTACAGTGGAAAACACGGTCCTAATTCTGTTTTAGGGAGTAATTTACCATTAAAGGATTGGAAAACATCAAATTATGAAGGAGCCATTAGAGTACCAGCCATTTTGTACTGGAAAAATAAGTCAAAACCGAATATCAATAACCAATATATCTCTGTAATTGATATGATGCCAACCTTATTACAAATCGCTGAAGTAAAATCTACACCTAAAACAGTAGAAGGTAAAAAAATGTGGAATTCAATTGTAAAGAATGATACTATTTCCAATACCATTTATATTCGAGGTCATTTGCAGGAAAGTTTAATTCAAAAACCTTGGAAATTGATTAGGACAAGAAATAAAGGTAGCGAAGCAGCTTTTGAATTATATAATATTGAAACTGATCCGCAGGAAAAACAAAATATGTTAAAAGAAAACCCAACTATCTTTTCCAAAATGAAAGCTGAATTAGAAAGCGAAATGGCAAAGGATGATGTGAAATTAAACGTAGCTAGTAAATAAAATAAGATGAAAAGAAATGCTTTTAAAATGAAACTAAAGCCTGGTTTTGAAACTGAATATAAAAAAAGGCATGATGAAATATGGCCCGAACTTTCAAGTTTACTTACAGCATCAGGTATTTCAGATTATTCTATTTATTTTGATGAAGAAACCTTAATCTTATTTGCAATTCAAAAAATTGCGGATGATTTTGATGAGTCATCATTACCGAATCATCCTATTGTAAAAAAATGGTGGGCTTATATGGCCGATATTATGGAAACAAATGCTGATAATTCTCCAGTTGTAACAAGTTTAAAAGAAGTCTTTCATTTAGCGTAATACTTAGCTTATTACAAAAATTAATGCTAATTAAATTTTTTGAATTTTCTTAAATCAGGAACGTACAGGATGCGTAGTATAGATAATATTTAGATATTGATTCAAAATTTATTCTATGATACATGCAAAGGCGTTTATGGGAGCTCTTTTGATTTTAATTATGTTTTCTTGTAAGGAAAAAACAACAGCTGAAATTACTACACAGAATACATTTAAACCCGATTGGATTACAAAAGTAGGTGCTACAGAGATAAAATTTAATCCTACAGTTTACTATGTAAATGATTATGGCGCAAAGAATGATAGTGTAACCCTAAATACTAGTGCAATCCAAAAAGCCATAGATGTTTGTGCAGAAAATGGCGGAGGAATTGTTGCTTTTAAACCCGGGATTTATTTGAGCGGGTCTATTTTTATTAAAGAGGGAGTTCATTTTAAAGTAGATAAGGGTGTTGAAATTAGAGGTAGTCAGAATATTGATGATTATACTGAAATCGATACAAGAATTGCGGGAGTGGAAATGAAATGGCCAGCAGCGTTAATAAATGTGCGTAATCAAAAAAATGTTTTAATAGATGGTGGCGGGTTAGTCAATGGTGATGGAAAAGTATTTTGGGATTATTACTGGGATTTACGCCGTAATGATTATGAACCAAAAGGCTTAAGGTGGATTGTAGATTATGATGCCAAACGCCCAAGAACATTTTTAATTTCAAATTCGCAAAACGTTTTTTTAAAAGAACTTCATATTCAAAAAGCAGGATTCTGGACCATACAAGTTCTATATTCAGAATACATCACCGTTGATGGTGTAACTATTAGAAACAATATTGGCGGTCATGGACCAAGTACCGATGGAATAGATATTGATTCTTCTAAATGGATATTGGTTCAGAACAGTGATATTGATTGTAATGATGATAATTTTTGTCTTAAAGCAGGCCGTGATTGGGATGGCTTACGAGTTAATAGACCAACGGAGTATGTGGTTATACGTGACTGCATTGCTCGAGCGGGATCTGGATTGTTTACAATAGGTAGTGAAACATCGGGCAGTATTCGCCATGTATATGCATCAAACATTCGAGGACTAGGCACAAAAAATGGATTAAATATTAAGTCGGCCACCACAAGAGGAGGCGTAGTAGAAGATGTGTATATGGAAAACATTAAAATGGATAGTGTTCGCACATTTATGGAAGTTTCTATGAATTGGAATCCTTCGTATAGCTATTCTAAGCTTCCAGAAGGCTATAATGCAAATGAAATTCCTATCCACTGGAAAAAAATGCTAACACCAGTGGATCCAGAATCTAAAGGAATTCCCCAATTTAAAAATATCACTTTACATAATATTGATGTGAAAAGAGCTAAAAAAGCTATTAATGTTAACGGCTTAGAAAATTCTATAATCGAAAATATTACACTTAGCAATGTGCATATTGAGGCTGAAACTGCTGGAAAAATTCATTTTAGTAAAAATTGGAAATTGGAAAATGTTACATTAACACTTGAGGATAATTCTAAATTAACGATTGAAAACTCCTTAAATGTTGCTTTTCCAGACTCAATTTACAGGAAGTTTTAAATAACTAACAACTATGAAAAATTGCCCATCAATAATTTCATTTTTGCTTTGGCTTTTTTGTTATGCTGCAATGATGGGTCAAGAACAAAAGTTATGGCACGATCAAGCACGGAAAATTCACTATGCACCTGAGAATAAAAGTTTTGTTTTACAGAATGGCGAAAGAAAATTTAATAGAGCACTTTACGGAACCAATACGGGTTTTAGAGTAGAAGCAGGCGATCTGCCAGAGTTTGCTATGTATATGCCAGGAATGGGTGGTAATCTTAAGTTGGGAATTATAACTAAAAGCAAACAAAGCAAATGGATTACAATCGCGGATAGCATTTATGCTAAATATACACCAGGCACTATGGAGTATGTAATTCAGGATAAATTTTTAGAAAAAGGCTCGCTAAAATTGCAAGTAGTAGCACTCGCAAAATCTGAGGGTTTTATTTTAAAAATAGTGATGAAGAATATTCCTAGTGATGTTTCTATTATTTGGACTTATGGAGGAGCTAGTGGTAAAAAATTTAGTAGAAACGGCGATATTGGTGGAGATCCAGAATCAGTATTTTATTTAAAACCTGAGTATTGTATCAATAATGAATTCAGCGTAGAAAAAAATTCCTTTATTCTTGAATATGGTTCTGAAAATAATAAGCAGAAAACAGGAAACAATAAAAAAATTCAAGGCATATTTCCCGATTCTAAAGTTCATGTAGCCAGTGCTTTTGAATTGGACAACCCTTTTGAATGTATGGTTTCTAAAGGTGATTCTTTACCCGTACTATTTGGGAAATTTAAAAATATTTCACTTAAGCCTTCTTACATTTTGCTAGAGAATAATGAAGGTAATAAAAAGTTGAGCCAAGAAGAGTTGGCGGCATTATTTATAAAAGGGTTAGATACTGTAAATGCAATTGCCAATAGAATTAATATAAAAACACCAGATCCTTATTTAAATACGCTAGGCGGCGTATTGGCAACAGCGGCAGACGGTATTTGGGAAGATCCAGCATATTTGCATGGCGCTGTAGCTTGGCGTATGCATTTAAATGCTTGGAGAGGTGCTTATGCGGCCGACCCTTTAGGCTGGCATGATAGAGCAAAAACTCATTTTAGAGCTTACGGAAATTCTCAGGTTGTTACTCCTGCCTTTGGACCTGTTGTTCCAGATTCCACTAGAAATTTAGCTAGACAAGAAGAGAAAATAGGAAACGCCATGTTTAGTAGTGGTTATATAAGTAGACACCCAAACAATAATACCGTTGCTCACCACTATGATATGAACCTTGTGTTTATAGATCAGTTAATACGACATTTTAAATGGACGGGCGATTTGGAGTTTTTAAAAGAAATGTGGCCTGTAATTGAGCGTCATTTGGAATGGGAAAAAAGAAATTTTGATGTAGATGGCGATGGTCTTTACGATGCTTATGCGGCAATTTGGGCAAGTGATGCCTTGCAATATAGTGGTGGAGGAGTAACATATACTTCTGCCTATAATTATTACGCCAATAAAATGGCAGCGAAATTAGCCCAAATTTTAGGCAAAGATGCCTCCATGTATTTAGAAGAAGCAGATCATATTTATGCCGCTTTACAGCATAATTTATGGATAGCTGAAAAAGGTGTTTTTGCCGAGTATAAAGATTTATTGGGCAAACAATTAGTGCATGACAATCCAGGTATTTGGACCATCTACCATGCCATAGATAGCGAAATTGCAAACCCTTTTCAAGCCTATAAATCATTAAATTATATCACGAATACAATTCCACATATTCCAGTGGCAGCGGAAGGTTTGTACAAGCACGACTTAGAGCTAATTGCCACAACAAATTGGCAGCCTTATACATGGTCTATAAATAATGTAGCCTTAGCTGAAATCATGCACACTGCGTTAGCTTATTGGCAAGGCGGACAAATAGAAAAAGCATTTAAATTATGGGAAAGTGGCCTGGTAGAAAGTATGTATTTAGGAGCATCACCTGGCGCTCTAGAGCAATTATTATATTACGATGCTATTCGTGGAGAATTATATCGTGATTTTGCTGATCCAATAGGTATGGCCGCACGAAGTTTGGTTGAAGGACTTTTTGGAATACAAC
>TARA_R110000868_G_scaffold96981_3_pt1 | contig 12001 bp, 5 predicted proteins | sample TARA_R110000868 | Tara Oceans TARA_R110000868 (sample SAMEA4397489) | marine metagenome | biome: Polar Biome; feature: [SRF] surface water layer (ENVO:00010504); material: water (ENVO:00002006), including particulate matter (ENVO:01000060) such as... | depth 5 m | reverse complement strand
TCATGGAGTTGAACGATAATCAGCTAGAGAAGCTCATGCAGGCAGATATTAATATGCGTGAAGCCATACAAAAATTAGAGAACGAAATCTCTGATATAAAAGCTAAACGAGACCAGGTTCAAGCCGCGTTAAACGAAGCATGCCGTACGCTTAATGTGTCTAGCCTAAAAACAAAAGTTGGTACATTAACAAGAAAGCTAAGGACTAGGTACTGGACTAGTGATTGGCCTGAAATGTACAAATTTTTAAAAGAAAACGATGCGTTAGAGTTAATGGAAAAACGCATTAGTCAAGGAAACATGAAAGACTTTGTATCAAATAATCCCGATTTAGTTCCACCGGGTTTACAAGCTACAAGTGAATACACTGTTTCAATACTTAAAAACAGAAAAACTGATGAGGAGATTGTATGAATACCGAAGTAGATATTTTCAGTCAAGGTGGTGCAGTTGCAACCACAGGTCGTAGAGATGATGGCTTTACTGGTAACATAACTGGAAGTTCAATCACATCAAAACGTATATCAATACGTAACAATGTGTTTAGACTAGTGGTTAATGGTAAAGAAATTGATAAGTCAGATGCACGTCATTTAGATGTAGTTATTGTTAATGCATCTCCACACGTACATCGTATGTACTTTTCAGGTGAATATAAACCTGGAATGAAGGTGAGCCCCCCTGCTTGTTGGACATCAGACAGTATTAAGCCTGATGAATCAATTGAAGCTCCACAAGCTAGTTCATGTGCAGAGTGTGAACAGAACATTAAAGGCTCCGGCCCCAATGGCACAAAGGCATGTAGGTTTAGTAGACGTATTGCTGTTGTTCGAGCAGATGATTTAGATGGAGATATATTTCAAGTAACCCTACCATCACAATCTATCTTTGGTAATGGCATTGCAGAACGAAGACCATTACATGAGTACACAGATTATGTAAGAGCAAACAATCAGAATCTAATGTCTGTAGTTTCTCGTATGTCATTTGATATGGACTCATCAAGTACTAAGGTTGGATTTAAACCAATCAGAGTATTAAATGATGAAGAGTATGCCATCTGTGCTGAGAAGAGTAAATCGGATGACGCTAAAAGAGCTATTACGTTAACTGTTAGTGCCCATAAAGAAGAATCAGATGGTGAACAGTTTGAACAGGTAGTTAAACCAAAACCTGTAGCTCAACCTGTCGATGCCTTTTCCCAAAAGGCTGAAGAGTCAAGTGCACCTGCACCCAAGGCAGAGGAAGATAATATTCCTGAGCCAACTAAACGAGAAGAACCAAAACCTGAACCTAAGCCAAAGGCTGAACCTGCACCAAAGACTGATGTAGGTGATGTAAGTCTTGATGATTTAGTTGATGATTGGGCATAGGAGATATTATGAGAGGTTATTCACAAGTAGTAATGGAAGCCAATCAAAATGCTGAAAAGACAATAGGAGTTGAACTGGGTACACTATGTATTAAATTAAAGTACCCAGTACAAAAAGTAGCTGAAAGGCTTCACATATCCCGTCAATCAGTATATGATTGGTTTTCCGGCAAAGCAAAACCCGCTAAGTCAAAACATGATTTAGTGCAGAAGTTAATGGAAGAATTAACTGCCTAAAACAAATAGAGGGGGTAGTACCCCTCTAAACATTGAGAGAGTTCGATGCAAACGAAAGAGTTTTTAGAACAGGTATGGTCAGACCAACCTTATTATTGTGTAGTCAGTAAAGACCAACAAAACAATGTAGTTCCAATATTTGTAGAAACAATCGACCAAGCTATTAAACATGCAAATGCATTTGCTAAAGAAAATTTAGATGCATACTTTGCTTGTTCTACTTGGACAGAAAAGACAGAGCGAAAAGCTCATAATGCCAAAGAGCAAAAGATATTTTGGTTAGATATTGATTGTGGTTATGATAGTAAAAAACGAAAATACAAAGACTACAAAACAAAAGAAGAAGCTATGGTTGCCCTTAGAAACTTTATTGAGGTAACTAAACTTCCCGACCCTACTATTGTTGATTCAGGTAATGGGTTACATTGTTATTGGCCCTTCATTGACCCTATTGCAACAGCCGTATGGAAACCTATAGCCCTGGGGCTTAAGTTCTTATGTGTTAAGCACGGTTTTAAATCAGATGCTAACTGCACAGCCGACGTAGCTAGAATATTACGAGTTCCTGGAACACAGAACTTTAAAAATTTAGATGAGGTTAAACCCGTTTCAGTTTTACAAAAAGGGGCTCCTACATCCTTTGATGATTTAGCCGCTCTTATCCCTGCAGAAATAGTTTCTAATGCTAATAGGCCCAAACGACCTATGGATGAAGCCACTAGAGCTATCCTAGGCAATAACTCTTCAAAGTTTAGAAAGATTATTGAGCGTTGTAAAATTAGTGACGGCTGTGCTCAACTAGAACACATCATGACCAAACAAAATGAAATAGAAGAACCTTTATGGCGGTCAGGATTATCTATTGCCGCCTACTGTGAAGATAGAGACATTGCTATCCACAAGATATCAAGGTTTCATAACGATTATGAATTTGAAACAACTGAACGAAAAGCTGATGCAATACCCGCTCCCCACACATGTAAACAGTTTGAAGCTCAAAGACCTGAGGGTTGTAAGAGTTGTAAACACAAAGGCACTATCACATCGCCTATACAATTAGGAAGAGTTGTAGCTAGAGCTAGGGGTTCAGATAACGTAGTAGAAACTAAAAGTGAAGCTTTAGATGCAATGGTAACTTATAAGATACCGGACTACCCATATCCTTACTTCAGAGGTAAGAACGGCGGTATATATAAAGCTATGCCTGATGATGAAGATGATGGTTTTAAAATATATGACTATGATTTCTACCTTATTGAAAGATTGCATGATACAGAATATGGTGAAACTGCATGGTTTAAATTACATTTACCACAGGACGGAGTAAGGGAATTTGTAGCGGCAACAAATGATTTATTAGCCAAAGACAGAGCCAGAGATATACTAATTATGAATGGTATTATCGTCTATGGTAAACAAATGGACCAAATAATTGAATATATATCTGTCTGTATACAAGTAAGACAACACACAAACAAAACAATTGATATATCAAAGCAGTATGGTTGGAATAAACAGCTAAGTAAAATACTAATTGGTAATAGAGAGATTAGCGCTTTTGGTATTAAGTATGTTCCTGTTTCACAAGGATTAAATAAATCAACCAATCCTGCTATGCAGAAGGCCGGTAGCTATGACCTATGGAAACACGCCATAAGTGCTTATGAAAGACCAGGAATGGAGTTGAAAGCCTTTGCTTTTTTCGCAGCTTTTGGGTCATTAATAATGCCTTTCCTAAAAGAAACATCTGCGGTTATTAACTTATATAACCCCCTTTCCGGACAAGGTAAAACTACAATACTCCAAGCTATTACAAGTGTGTATGGTGACCCAAAATTGGAATCTAAACTTGTAAACGTGTGGGGAGATACTGATAACTCTATAGTTAATAGAGCAGGTTACCATAACCATTTAGCTATAACCGTAGATGAAATGACTGGTATTAGTCCTGATGAATTACACAACTTTTTAAAGTTTTTAGCTACTTGCCGAGGAAAAAATCGAATGAGTAGTAATGGCAAGAATGAAGAAAGAGTTAATGACACTACCTTTAAGTTGATATGTGTTGCATCAAGCAATACTGATTTTAGAACAGTAGCGTTCGCTAAAAAAGGTTTAGCCAGTGGGGACCTTGCACGATTTTTACAACTACAAATTGACCCTGATGATGGGATGTCTAAAACAGAAGCAGATGGACACTTTGAATTACTACAGGATAACTATGGGCATGCGGGAGAAGAGTTTGCTCAATACTTAGTATCCAATGTAGACACACTACGAAAACAAGTTAAAGACCTACAAGTAAAAATAGATAGTGATTTAAATATACAAGGCAAGGACAGAAAATACTCTGCTACACTAGCGGCTATATTTCTTGGGGCAATAATATCAAGGCGGCTAAAGATACATAACATTAAAATAGAACCTGTTTATAAAGCTGTTGGTAAAGCCTTGTTTGACACTAAAGAAGTTATTAAAGAAAGAGACTTTGATTCTATTCAAACACTCGCGGACTTCTTATTAGAGAATAAAGGGGCAACATTAGTTATAAATAATGCTACTGACGCTAGAACTTCCTTTGCTCAAGAAGCACCACTTTTAAAACCAATGTATGAATTAAAAGTAAGAATAGAGCCAGACACCCACACAATATTTATTCCGACATCCGTTATAAGAGAATACCTAGATAAAAAGAACGTTGAAGTTGATGACTTTATTAAAGGGCTTAGAGAAGCAAAAGTATTAAAAGACCGCTCAAAACTTAAGAACCTGCATAAAGGGTTAGAGATTAGTGCACCGGGCGTCAGATGTATATGTATTGACAATTCTACATTTGATGATATAAAGACAGAAAACTTACCTTTGGACATACCAAAAAATGTTAACTAATGGAACAGATTATCAAATAGATTGGCCTGCCTTTAAAGTAGGCACATCGATGTTTATACCGGCAATTGATATTACTGCCGCTTTAAAAGCAATAAAGAAAGAAAGTGAACGTTTAGAGTTTGAATATGTTCACAAAGTAGTTATTGAAAAGGGAATACAAGGCGTTCGTATCTGGCGTTTATAGCCCTGATTGTTTTCTTAAACTCTGTATATATCTTCCCATCTCTGGATTGTTTTCTCTAAAGTGGTCTAGTGCTTCAATTTCTTTTAACTTAAGTCTGTCAAGCGTAGCTTTCTTTTCGTCTGCTGTCATACGCTTAGTACTCAATATTCTATTCTGTTCTTTACGTAGTTGCCCTAGATAAGAACCTATACTGTCTGTCACTGTTTTCATTGCTATTAAAGTTTTATGTTCTTCAATATACTTTTGGCGGGCGGTTGTATCTTCTTCATAAGCAAGTAAGTTCTTATAAGTGTTGTATGCTGTGTCTACAACATCTCTAAATTCATAGTAGTCATTCTTAGCTCTAGAACCCGGCCTACTCAATATAAAAGCAGCAGAACCCGGTACTTGTCTTGCAGATTCTCTTATGTCTTTTGTAGGGAGAATATCACCTCTTAGGTCAGCAAGTAATGGGTTAGTAATGGATATGATTGCCCCTGCTGTGTATCCAAAGTAGCCATTAAGTAGGTAATCTGCTTTTGCAGGGGAGATTAAACCAGTTTCTCCTAACATCTTAGCAAGCTGTGATGTTCTACCTGTAAACTGTCTTTCTGTATCTAAGCCTTCTAGCCCTTGTCCAACAATAGCTCGTCCTGTGAATGGGTCGTAGTTTCTTGCCGCATTATATAAAGGCGAAATAGCTTGTGGGTAGACAGTTGGTCCTAATAAGGAATTAACAAGAAACTCTCCCATCGCTTTTTTCATTTTTGTACCATCTTCATTATCAGTAAGCCTGTTATACATGTGCTCAGGGAATACTTTACTAAAGAATGTAAACAAGTCTGTACGTAATGGTAATGATACCCCCATACCAGGAATAATTAATCTTCTGTCCCTAACAGCGGGGTCAGTACCTTGATAGTCTTCATCATCAGAACCAGCCACTAGTGCGCTGTATGCTAGAGATAGCAGTGCAGTTTTTATCATTGTATTTCTAAGTATTCTTGCGGCCTCACCCTTTTGATTTGGAGCAATACCCCTACCACTAAACACTTTATACATAACGTTTAATGCTTGTAAATAAGCACCGAAAAATGGAATAACATGTTTAGCGGCGTTAGTAAACCTATTTGAACCTGCTCTTCTAAAGTTAATAACTTCAAAAGCCCTTTCAATAGCCAGGGCTTTATCACCCGTTTCTTTAATAGTTTGGTTGTATATAGCTTGCCTAATAACATTGTCAGATGCGGCTGATAATAGTCTAAAAGGTTTTAGAAGCGTATCTCTAAGCCTTGGTTGTTTTAAACCTGCAACAATTGCAGCATCTTCTCTAGCAGACACAGACATGTAGTTAGTACTACCCACTGCCCCTACTCGTTTTAATGCTTGTCTTGTTTTACTTGTTCCTAAAGCGGTGCCTATAATCTCTTTTATAACTTCAATAGGGATACCAAATGGGTTCTTTACCCCAGAGGAGAACATTGCACTATATCCATCTTGTATAACCTGTGACATAGAAAATATAGGATATAATATAATGTTGTCCCTAAAGAAGTTAGCCATAGGGGTTAGATAAGGAATGCTGTTTATTGCTAATGATTCCATGCCGGTAAATGCTTTTATATACAAGGGGTCTTCAAAGACATAGTATCTAACGGAGTTAACCTCTTTCCCGTTGACCATTGTGTTTTCTGTGATAGCTACTGTGTTTTCTCGTTTAGAACGTTGAGGATTTTTAACTTCTTTAACTTCGCCATCTAGGTACGTCATTGCTGCATTTTTAAGATTGATGGCAGCTCTGTTTCTAATACCCTTTTTAACAGTGTGGTTTATCCATCTTTCCATATTATCAAATACATTGTTTACAGGCTGTTTACTTCCTTTCAACGCTTTTTCTGCTCTCATAAATAGTCCGCGAGCTGATTCTTGTGGCCCTGCACCTTCAGCAACTTGTTCTTCTCTAAAGAAAGGCACGTAGTCCATAATGTCTTCAAGTACGGATACTTGTTCTTCAGAGTATAATCCTGCTTCACGAGCAAAGTTTAAAACTGTAATCCTGACCTCGTTCCATTCTTTCATAATGCTTTTTAATTCTGGAAGAGTATCTAATATTTTTTTACCGTTTTCTATTTGTGCATTTGTTAAATGTACAAACTTAAAGTTTTTATTCCATAAGTTTTTTGCTGCATCTTTTTTACCATCAACATATAGTTTTAATACTCTTTGTTTTAATGCAGCGTTCGCATTATTTAGTCCATCAGAACGAAATGCTACAAAAGCACTATGTGCATATTGTTCTATTTTTTCAAAAGGTATTCCTTTCTTATCAGCAAGTTTTTTAAGCTTGTCCATAATGCCTTTCCAACTATTTTTAACCTTTTTAGTTTCAAATCTAAAAAGTTCTTCATTATAAGCAATGCCACCATCTTCTAAAAATTGATGTGCTACGGAGTCATCATGTAGTGACTGAGATACGCTTGTGCTGTGTAATACTTTTCTTGTCTCGTCCCATCCAACATTTTTTTCTTCTAGGCCTCGTCTAATTTGATTGCTTAATGCTGCATCAAAAGAGAAGAACTGTGTTTCAAAGGCGTCTAAATATCTTCTCCACCCTTTACGTTTTTTTGCTGCCTGCACACTTGGGTCATCATCTCTAGAATTAAAGGCCGTTGATTCACTTGCAGGGGTAAAGGTTGCACCCGATGCCGTAGCTAAAGCATCAAGGTCTTTTTCTAGTTTCTTAGGGGACTCTATTGGTTTAGAGAACAGAGTATCTTCTTCTCTGCCTGACTCTGGTCGACCTACTATGTTTTTTCTAGGGCCTTGGAATAGCTCCGGTGCCACTACTAGCACATCGTTTAACAGAGTGTTGCTTATATCTAGTTTGAGTAAGTTTTTAACGAAGTTAACGAAGTCACTCCATAACGATTGTTCATTTGTTTGACTAGGTATACCGGCTAAGAAAGTTTGATAAGAAGGATTAGTCAAAGCTTCAGCAATGAATTCATCCACGTCTTTTATAGTAAACTGATTATTGGTGTCACTTTGTTGCGCTTCGTTAAATAGTTGGAGTAGTCGTTTACCTAACGCGGTATTGTTTTTTAACTCTTTTTTTATTTTTGCAGCGGTAGCAGCATGTACCCCTTCGTGCAATATCGTTTGAATAGATGCATTGGGGTCAATCGAAATACTATTATTACCCCTAGAGAACATACCTTTAATTGGACGCATCATACGTTCATTAGGTTTATTAAGCTCTCGCACACTATAAAGTGTTGTGTTTATATTCGGTGTTGCTAATATCTTGTTCATTAGCTCAAGGGCTGAAGGGGACAGATAGTCTTTAAAGGCATCTCTAATTCTTTTTAGGGCGGTACTTAATGTGCCTGAATTTACAGTAAAGGCAATAGCATCTTTTTCAGCAGGGGTTTGGGTATCAATCGAGAACATTTCATCAATGTTCCCATCGAAGTAAAAGTCGCTAGGACTATCGGCTTCTCTTTCAGCTTCTTCTTTGTTCACTTCTGCAACAATATCTTTAAGTTCTTTCTTAATGTCGTATTCAGATTCTTTTACTACAGCAGATTTTATTTTAAGGTTTTTAACAAGCTGTTTAATGTCTTGCAAATCACTAGGGGTTACTTGATTAATATTTATAGTGCCTATTTGGCGGGCGATTTCAGGGTCTAACCTTCTTAACTCGGATAGAAGTTTTTTAAACTCTAGTTGGTCTGGTTCTAATACAACCGGTTTTGTTTCAGGAACGGTTTCTACAGCGGCAGCTGCTTCTTGTACGGGTTCAAGTAGACTTGAGTCAAAAACTCCTATATTTTTAGCCCCCATTGCAAAGCCAGCTTGTTCTTTTACAAAAAAGCTATCAAATCCAGCGCCTTCTATTTCTTCCGCAAACTCTTCTATTATTTCATAGGGGGCAAAATTAAAATTAGGATTGTCTTCTAATGCCTGTTTAAATATTTCTCTCTGAGAATTTTTGTAACTTCTGCCTTTAAAGAATGTAGGTTTTTCGTTGCTTAATTCAGCCAATACTTTTTTAAGATGGGCTTTGTTAGTAATATCAAATGTGTTTTTAACCTTAAGGCGGTACGGAGCGACAATACTACCACCCACTATCTCAGCTTCCTCACGGTTAGGACTAAAATAAATTACTCCTCCAGTACCTGCAACATTGTCAAATTTTTCGGGAGTGCCACGATAATAAACTTGTTCCGTGCCTTCTTTTTTAGGAGCTAATCGTTTAATGTTGCTGCTATCGGTAACAACATCATACAGTCCAGAAGCTTCAGCATTTGCAAACATTGGGCCTACTTGAGCAGGACTAACTCCTAGGTGTTTAGCTAGGTCAGAACGGGTAACCCCTTTACCTTTTCTCTTGGTTATAAATTCGTTAACTTGGTCTTCTATAGTAGAAGTTGTTACTTTAGGTTCAGGTATGTTATCTGGTAGTTGTGTAATATCAGTAAAAGGTAATCCTGCAGCTATTCTTTTATTAGCCTCTTCTACTGGTGTATTTGTTGGCGCTGCTTCAGGTATGTTATCTGGTAGTTGTGTAATATCGGTAAAAGGTAATCCTGCAGCTATTCTTTTATTAGCCTCTTCTACTGGTGTATTTGTTGGCGCTACTTCAGGGGTAACTGTAGGCGCAACTGCTGTAGGTACAGCAATACGTTGTAGTCCAGTAGTAACCGTTCCATCAGGTTGAGTTGTTTCTACGGGTTCAAACCCGGCTTTTTTAAATGCGTCTATTTGTTCTGCAGTATACCCATCTGTTAATGTAGATACGGGGCTAGGTTGCGTTCCTGTTCCAGCGATTCCAGTAGGACTTGGACTCCCAACATCTCCACTTGCGACAGGTCCTTCAGTTGTTGCGGTAAGTCCATTGTCGGGTCGCTGAGATACTTCATCGCTAACTCCAGTTGTTGTGCTGTCAATTCCGGCTTCATCTTGTATCTCCAAAGGTGCTGCAATAGATAGTAGTGCCTCTGCTGCAGGCTCGTTAATTTTTCCTTTATAGTTATCTAGTAAGCTATTAAATAGTGAAGCATCTTCAGGTTTAGATAAGTCTAATCCTAAACCTTTTTTATAAGCTAATGAATTTTTATTTATTTCAAGAGTAGCTAGTTTTTCAGGTGTTAATAACGTAGGTGAAACGTCTTCAGTAGGAAGTGCATCAATTATATTTTGTGATGCTTTAGTTTCTTTTTGAGCAATAATACTATCGCCCTCTGCCATAATGTTTTTGAGCGTTTGAGATTGTACTTGTTGTCTAGATGGGTCGCCATCTCCTTCGCCATCTCCTTCGCCATCTCCTTCGTCTGCATCTTCATCTTCAGATACATTTGCTATTTCTTTATTTATAATCTTTCTATCAAGGTCTTTTTTCTTTTGCTCTTGTCTAGTTTTTAAATTGTCTAGTGCTGTTTTTGGTCCTGTTATACCACCCGCTACTGCAAAACCAGCTATCGCTCCTTGAGCGGCAGACTCAGCAACACCTTCATCCCAAGGTTTATCTAGTGCCCAGTTTTGAGCAATTTGTTCTTGTACTGACTGAGGAAGTTCTTCAAACGCTGATTCAGCTATACCTGCTTTAAAGGCAGCAACCAATGCGTTTTGAGTTTTTTTAGAAGCTTCTTTACCCACTTCTTTAGCAGCTTTTTTACCCGCCATAAGAACATCAATATCATCTATACCAACATATTTAGCCGCTTTACCACCTAGTACACCAAACATACCTGTTAATACACCACTGCCTAAAGCTATTGTAGATTGTCCTGGAGTTAATAATCCTTGTTCTGTCTGTTGTCTTATTTGTTCAGCTTGTTGCCCCGCTGCTACCGTTCCTTCACCCAGTGCCGCGGCTCTAATGTAGTTAGCTCCTTGGCCTGCTTTACCTGCAATAAAGGGAACTCCCTTAGCTATTGCATATCTAGCTACACCCGCAGCACCTACCATAGAGGGAAGTGTTTCGGCTATTAGATTTGATAGTGCTCCTGGATTTTTTATTAATGCACCCATCGTACCCATAAAACCTTTAGTTTGGGCTACTTTGTTTTCTTGTTCTATTTGGTCTGGAGTTTTTAAGGTTTGTAAGTATTCTTGTAAATCTTGAGTAGTGCCACCGAATAAAACTTGTTGTGCCTTTTCTGCATATTTACCCGCATATCCCATGGTAGGTATGTCTAATAGTCCGACAGCAGCTTCACCTAATCCTACAACACCTTTAGCAATACCTACACCAAAGTCACCAACGGTTTCTCGTAGGAAACCCGGTTCTTCTTTTTTAGAGGTAGTAGTTTGTTCTGTGCTGGGTACTGTTGTTTGTCCTACAATGGGGTCATTAGCCCATGGAGTGTCAGATTGAGTAGCAACGGGTACTGTTGTTTGTCCTACAATGGAGTCATTAGCCCATGGAGTGTTAGATTGTTCAGCAGATGCAGCTGATGCGTCTTTTGTAATAGGGTCATTATCCCATGGATTAGCCATATTATATGCCTACGGTTTTGTTCTTATGTTGCCCTGAGGGTCTGTATACTGCTGTCCTGATGGTATGGCTGCATAATCTGCAGCACTAGTTACTCTGGTAGCGCTTGTATTAACGCCTTGTAATAAATTTAAATTTTCTTGTAGCACTCTGTTAAATTCTATTTTTTCTTTTTGTTTATCTCCGCCAAAGGCGGTTTCTAAAGAGCTTTGTGTAGGGTATAGTTGATTCATGCGGTCTTGAGTAGATTTAACCGCGTTTTTATATAAGTCTTTACCTGCAGCTGTTTTATCTAGGTTGGCTTTATAGTTAGCAATATCAATTTGTGTTTCAAGTTCAGCATTTTTCATTTGAACTGTTCTAATAATATTATCTCTTTCGTCCATTGCTTTAACAGCAGAGTTAGCATCACCACGAGCTTGAGCTTGTTGAGCTTCTTTAAGTTTCATATCAGCCATCTTCAACATTCTATCTTCTTCTTTTATAGATTTAGTATCTGCTTTATAGGATTCTAAAGCAGGCATAGCACCTTTAGCAACGTTTTCAAGAGCGTGTTGAGATGTCCCACCCATTATACCTAATCCGGCTTGAATTAAAGCCATATTGCCTGCTGTTGATTTGTCTGCTTTTAGGGCGTCGCGGTCTGCTTGTAATTCTTTTGCTTGGTTTGCATAAAACTGTGGGTCAACGCCAAACCCTTGTTGTGCTGCTTTTTGTCTTGCAACCACATCACCAACCTCTAATTTTTTTGGTACTTCTGATAACGCTGCTGTAGGGTTTAAGTAGTAATCTTCGTAGTCGTAGGTATAAGGATATGAAGCTTTGCCGCCTTCAGCAAACGA
>TARA_R110000868_G_scaffold16687_11_pt1 | contig 12001 bp, 10 predicted proteins | sample TARA_R110000868 | Tara Oceans TARA_R110000868 (sample SAMEA4397489) | marine metagenome | biome: Polar Biome; feature: [SRF] surface water layer (ENVO:00010504); material: water (ENVO:00002006), including particulate matter (ENVO:01000060) such as... | depth 5 m | reverse complement strand
GCGCTGGGACTTCTAAAGTGCGACCAGATGACCCAAAAGCACAAGATTCCGACAACGTTGGAATGCTCATGATCTATGTTTCAGACTTCGCCAAAAATAATATCTACTACACTGATATTCTAGAGCTGCTGCGAAATCATGACTACGGTATAGCGGCTGATATTAGCTTCGAAGAACAGATCAATGGGCCACCTGTGGGTAACCCAATCGAAGCGACCTTCCGTTCGAATAGCGATTTTGAATTAAAAGATGCTTTGGCCAAACTCACCGCGAAGATGAGTGCGGTTGATGGTGTTCTTGATATTAAAGTTGATGATGTTATTTCAGATGACGAAGTCTGGGTTGATATTAATTACGCTGAGGCTAATCGACTAGGGCTAACAGTAAGAAGCATTGGTGATGCGGTCAAAGTTGCTGGCGCTGGAGTCATCGCCTCGGATGTCACACTAGAGAACAAAGATGTCGACTTACTTCTTCGTTTCAAAGCTGAAGATCGAAAAGATATCGCTGATCTTAGTAAAGTCCAGATCATGGATATTCAAGGCAATCTTGTTCCACTTTCTACCGTGGCAAGTTTTAGAACTGAAGCAGGTGCACCCTTTATCAAGCGCTACGATTTTAAGAGATCTAAAACACTACTAGGCAGCGTGGATGAGACCAAAATTACTGCTGTTGCGGCCAATGCGAAATTACTAGAAGAATGGAAACTTATCGAAGATGAGCACCCTGCTGTTTCAATTAAATTTGGCGGTGTTGCCGAAAGTACTAATGAATCAATGGCATCACTAGCAAATGCTCTTGTTCTGTCACTCATCGGTATTTTCGCGCTAATGGTCTTTCTCTTTAGAAGTTATTTGCGTCCATTTATTATCATGACCACTATTCCACTAGGGCTACTAGGATTTGCTGTTGCTTTCTATCTTCATAGCCGACCAGTGAGTTTCTTGGCCCTGATAGGAATCATTGGACTTGGTGGCATTATCGTAAACTCTGGTATCGTTCTTATTTCATTCATTGATGAAATGAGAGCTGAAGGTAAACTTGAATTAGAAGAAATTTTAGCCAAAGCATCAAGACTCAGACTTCGCGCAGTGATGGTTTCATCGTTAACTACAATTTCGGGTCTTTTACCAACGGCCTATGGGATTGGTGGCGCTGACTCAATGTTGATTCCAATGACCTTAGCAATGGCTTGGGGCTTAACAAGTGGTACACTTCTAACTCTTATTTGGATCCCGCCTGCCTATGCAATTCTTGAGGACTGGATTGCCTTTTTAATGCGACTTAAGGATAAATTTCTAAATAAATCGATTACCAATGCTAAGTCGTCGACATTGGTCGAGGAGTCGAGATGAGCGAAAACGAAACAAAGATTAAAATTTTAAGTGTTGCGACCGAGTTATTTTCGCGTCATGGATATGAAGGTGCTTCTATTCGAGAAATTGCTCGTGAGGCCGGGGTCAACCTTGCAGCGGTCAACTACCATTTTCAAAACAAGCTCAATCTTTACTATAAAGTAATGGACTCAAATTGTGAGCGAATGGAAGTCGATATTGCAAAGCTTGCCCAAGATGAGCCAAGTGTTGAGGCGCTCACACAACGTATTTTCGATTATTTTATCGAACGTCGCCATGAGATGATGAATTCATTCAAAATCATTCTCACTGAAACAGATTCACCAGAAGTTATTGAGCAGATGCCTGAAGGAAGAATTGGACCTCCAGGTGGAGAAGTTCTATTTGCTGCCATTGACAGACAAATTGGTGAAAATGCTCCAAATGAAGCCAAAATTTGGGCGACTAGGGCCATTTTCAATCAGATTACCCATCTGTCACTTATTGTTAGCTCTACATGGATTCGCCAACATTGTGGTAATATAGAATTGTTTGAAGAGAGCTATCAGAAAAAGAACTTCAAGCATGTGGTCAAGGGCTTCCTTGCCCATATCCAAAGTGACGAATGGGAGAAGATCGAGAGTGTGTAGACTTTTTGGATTTAGATCAGTTATTCAAAGCCAGGTACACAGCTCGCTGGTCGACGCCGAAAATGCACTCCAAGGACAAAGCGAACTCCACCCAGACGGTTGGGGCGTTGCCTATTACCAAGCCGGTGCTCCGCACGTAATTAAATCAAAAGAATCAGCTCTTGATGATCACCTTTTTAAACGTGTTTCAGGGATTGTCAGTTCACAAACTGTTGTTGCCCATATCAGAAGGGCGACTCAAGGCAACCATACTATTTTAAATGCCCACCCCTTTCAATTTGGTCAGTGGATTTTTGCCCATAATGGCAATATCAAAGATTTTGATAAGCACCGTGAACAACTTGTAGCAATGATAGCCCCACCGCTAAGACGCTTCATATTGGGTGATACCGACAGCGAAGTGCTGTTCTATTTATTATTAACTAATCTTTCTACTAAAGTTGATCTTGCTGCAATTAATCCAGATTATGATTTAATTAAAGAGGCCTGCGAAACTACGCTAACAGACATTCAGGCTTTAGTGGGCAAGTTTTATCATACTGAGGGCAAGGGTGGCACTGAGACCTACCTAACCTTTATCCTAACTAACGGCCATAGCATGATTGCTCACCAAGGTGGCCAACGTTTACATTGGTCAACTTGGAAAAACCGCTGTGGAGAAAGAGATACTTGCCCAAGCTTTGCTCCTGCCTGCGAGAAAGCGACAGAAGATGGATATGTAAATCACTTAATCTTTACCAGTGAGCCACTTCAGGGTGAGAATATTTGGAATGAAATGAAGCTTGGTGAATTCATCGGCGTTGATGGAAGAATGAAGCTCAAACGCTAATTAAAATCGCTCGTCTACAACAATTTTGAGCTTACCCGTTCTCGGATTTCGCTCTAACTCGCTCACACTTTCAAAGCGAGGCAAACAAATCAAATGTTTTTCTACACAATCTTTTAACATTTTACGCTGCTCAAGAAGCGCTTTAAGGGCCTGATCCTGATCAATAACACCTGTATGTCTTATCACTAAAAGATCCATATTATGCTCACGTTTGATCAAAATCTGAAAAGGATGGGATATAGAAAGCTTTGAAAAGACATTGCTAATATCATCACGATTTACCGTTACAGGACCAATTCTAGCCCCTTCCTGAGCACGACCAAGAATTTCAAAACTAACACCTGGTTCAATCCACTTGGCTAAATCACCAACTGGGTAGCGAATGATCGGCATCAATTCTCTAGCTAGATTGGTCATAATGAGGCGACCAGCGATTCCCGGCTTTTCGATCAGAGTGTCATTGTCATCTACGATTTGCATGATGGTTTTATCTAAAACAACGTGAGCCCGTGGTCCAAGGCTTGGACAAGCCCCACCCAAGTGTCCGGCGTCAACACTAGCATAGCCAACAGAGCTAATTTTTGGCGAAGCAAAGACCTTGTTTAAAAGCGGCACCTGATCTTCAAAAAGTGTTTCTCCACCGTAAAGAATCTTTGTCAGGGGTAGAGTTTCATTTCTTTCAATTAATAGCTGCGCCAGACGATTAAAAGTCGTTGGAACTCCTGCCAAAACATTAATATTATAAGTTCGAACGAGATTTACCACCTCGGATAGATCAGTAGACCCTGCAATTGGAAAGGTTACGACATCAACTGGGCAATGTTCTAATGATTTTTCAATAAAAAGGAAGCTTGCATATAATTCACCAGAATAAAAAAGGTTAGCGACACGATCCCCAGACTCCAGAACTTGAGCCATGGATTCACCAAAGATCCGCGTAAAGTCTTCCCATTCTGACTTGCTAAAGGCGGAGAATTTTGGGCGACCAGTCGTTCCCCCACTTTTAAAAATAACACCGCCAGTTACTTTGTCGGTAAGAAGTTGGTTGTCTTCCCAAGTATTAGCATCCCAAAATTTTTCTTGATCAATAATGGGAAGTTTATCTAATTGTAAAGGAAGACCGGACCAAAGTTTTTTATAGAAAGGTGAATGTGCATTAACAAATTCAAGTAACTTCATAAGCGCTGATCAACAAGCAAGGGGATTTTCCCGGAAACGGCTTCAACCCTGGTTTCTCTAGAGATTGAAAAAGTGGCACTTTTTTCTAGGACGATGATCTCCTTAAAATCTTCCATTGAGAGCAATGCTCTTTCTATTTGAGTTGATTCTTTATTACTAATAATTACCAATTCGTCTAAAAGGTCATTCTTTCTGAGAACAAGTTGGACATCGCTGTCATCGATAATGTCTTTAATTTTTTGAGCATTGAAAAAGCTACCGCCAAACTTAAATATGTCTCCGACACGACCTTGCAGCATAAGCTTAGGACTTGGATCACCACATGCGCAGTCTCCATCAACCCAACTCGCGGTATCGCCAATTTGATAGCGACTAATTGTCACACCACTTCGGGCCAAAGAACTCACAAGCACACGCCCTACTTCACCTGGTGTGCAGGCTTTATCTTCATTAAGCTTCACAATTTCTATTTGCTGTATCGATGTATTGACATGATGTTCGCCTGGCTTTGAGTGCATGCATTGGTATCCAAGAGGACCTGCATCAACAGAACCATATGAAGCAGAGAAGATTGACTCGACTCCAAGTTCACCAAGCCACTTTCTTTGCTCGCTGGAGAATGGTTCGCCACCAAAAAAAATCTTTTTTACTGGCAACTTAATATCGTTATTAACAGCGTGCTTAAATAGCGTCGTAATATAGCTAGGCATCCCAAGAAGCACATTTATTTTTTGAGAGACAAGAATGTCGACAACAAAGTCTAAATCTAGGTAACCGGCCATAGGATACTGACAGGCACCTGTTTTTTCTAAAATATCAGTAAAACTAATAAAGCCGCCATAAAGTCCACCACCAAAGAATACATTCATACATTTGTCTTGGGCCGGATCAAGTCCTGCGGCGATTAATCCATCAGCGGCAACTTGCATTTGCAAGTGATAATCATCGTACATAAAGGGCGATAAGATTGGCTTAGAACTACTCCCGCCGCTTTTAAAATAAAAGTCAGCTGCCGAGGTTGAGCTAGACTCAAAATCCGCTTTAGTCGTAATTGCTGACATTGGAGATTGTACAGTTTGAGCTTTAGGTAGTGAGTTTAAAGCTAAACCAGGGGCATGGACACTAACTCTTCTAGTAAAGCGCGACAGGGAAAATTCACCATCATGGGCCTCTAGAGGATGCGCATCTTGCATTGAGGCGATTGGGCAAATTCTCGAAACTCCTGCCGCGATGAGTAGATCGCTCGTTTGTGTAATAGATCGGTAGTCTTTTGAAACACCAGCGCTTTGGAGTAGTCTTCGGTGTGGAGCTAACGCCTGCACGATCTCACCTTTTGCGATTGTCTTGATAAAGATCGTGCGGTTTAAGACTGAAGCTTCAAAGGAAGAATCAGTGTCGACGACAATTCTGAAGGTTTGGTCAGCACTTTCAATAACAAATTTATCTCTAAGACAAGATTCTGCACGGTGAGTTTGAGTGAAGTTTGACAGTTCTGCCCAAGTTGCCTCTTCTAGTTCAGGAAACGTTTCTGAAAAGTTGTCTAACTCAATGGCTAGCTTTTGTGCAAAATCCTTTGCCTGCTCAAAGCTAGCGCCCTCTAAATAACAAACTTGAGGTGATGAACAAGCTTGTTGTTCATACTTAACAATTGCTTGGGCTAAGTCAAAAGCTTCTTCTTTCCAGTCACTCAGATAAGCAAAGCTTATTCTATGACCCCAAGGAATAAATCTAGTTTGAGGTGAGATCTTTTTTCTGATGTCTTCCAAAGATGATTCAGAACCCCAAGCAGAAATGGCATCAGACATTTTATAAAGTGCTTCAATTTCTTCACGCTCAGTATAAACACTTACACTTTCATCAAGACCAAGCTGCTTCAATTGATTTTCAAGAATAGTCTTATCGCTCCCACTTGGAAGTTTTACCCAAGAGGTATTGCCGACAATCGATGTTTCCAGAATAGCCAACAGTGGTGTCCAATCAGAGTTTCCAGGCATGATATGACCAATCAAGCCTAGTGGCCTAGTCCCCTCGAACAATGCTTCATGAGAGGAGTTTCTATCGCGTCTTAATTGATCATCTCGTAGATCAACACCTGTTTCTCTTTTGACGCGCTTAAGCCACAAACTTGAATCAAAAAAAACTTTCAGATCATCGGGGACCTGGGATCTATAATTATCAATCTTTCTCAATAACTCTTGGACGTTAGGAGTTTTCATACGCCTCCTAAGAGTTCTGCCGCAGCAACGGCGCAGGACTTTGACTTAGAAACTCCGGCACGACCATAAAGCTTAAAAAATGGTGTTTTCGTTTGGCAGCCGCACTCATGGGCATCATGCAAGGAGGCTTTATCGGTCATCATCACTGCGTTGGCGGCTACAGAAGTAATATAAGGAGAAATTAAAGTGAGAAAACCTGTCTTGCCTTTAGGAACAGGCTTTCTGGTTTTGACATCGAGGATCTCGATTCTAGACCAAACTGGAATATGGAATTCATGATTTTCACATTCAATATACGGGATACAATGCTCAACCGAGCCAAAACCATCGCGAAGACGTGAGTCAGGGATACCAAGAACTTTAGTTGCTAGTGCATAGGTCTCGCGTTTGTCGACCTGCTTATCTGCAAGTCCTTTCCAGCCGCCTCCAAGGAACACCAAACTATCATCATCTAGGTTTAACTTGATATTTCTTCGCTCCATCTCGAGCAAAGTGGCGTGAAAAAAAGCAGGAAAGCCAAAAATACGTACTGGTAGTTTTTCTTCATTAAATTTTTCAAGTGCTTTAATTGTACCGTGCAGATCAAAACGATGAGAGCCGCTTTGTCCAAGTTTCAGAGCAATTTCAACTTGCTTGGCCGGTGCAAAACTAGCTAAAAAATGATCTGTATAGGCCGTTCCAAGCTTACTATCAGCCTCTGTCTCGTAGGTATAAAGTAGATAATTAACTGGCTTGTCACTGATCCAACCATAATGTTTGAAAATTTTAGCTACCATTTCCTGAGCAGTGCCAATGGTCCATCCATCAAAAAACATTTGAGATTTTTGGCCAGTTGTTCCAGAACTTGTGAGATGAAGTGATATATCTTTCTTATCAACTGAGCAGATTTCATTGCGTTTAAAGAAAGTTGCTATGATGGCCGGCACAGTACTTAGTTTAAAAGGGGCAGTGATATCGTAATCATTAAGCTTCAAAAACTTTTTGTAGAATTCACTTCGTTCACTATGCCAGTTGATATTCTCAACCATGGCCGCTTCAAAAAGTTGCCTTGATTCTTCAAAGTTATCGTACGGGGTCTCAATTTCACATAGTTCTTTAACTTTAGATAACTGATCCGCATGTGGGATTTGATAGCTCACAAATGCACTCCCACAGTGCTCAAATTTAGTTCAATCCACTGTTTTACATATTCTCTAACAAACGGAGTGAACTCGCTGGAGATCTGACTTTCACTGAAATCCAGTGGCACCATCGTTCTCGTCATAAGCACATAATCATGGGCAACGCCATCAACCTCACGCATGGCTGGATAATAAGCTGATGGCAAGAATCGGTTTGACCCTAAAAAGCAAACGGCCTCAAAATAATCAATCCTCACTAGCGTTTCGAGGTAATAGATCCCAATTTCCTTGAAAGCAAAGGCTAATTTTTTAAAGTGACCATTGATCGTCGTGATTGGACAGTTAGCACTAATCAAAACGCAGTAATGGTCTTTTTGGTTAAAGCTAGCAAACATCTCAACTCCAAGGGCGGTATTGGAGATAAGAAGGTTTGGTTTATGAAAGGGATAGAATGTCGATTCTCTGTCGTCTTTGAAAACTTCATAAAAACGTTTTTCGACAAACTCTGGAGCCTGAATAAACTCCCACTTTGATTCTTCGTGAGCAATATTTTTTGGGAAGGCCGGACAATCTTCAACCAACTCGATTTCTCTTTCATCTCCAATAGACTTATTGGTTTGTAGATAGAGTTCGACCAGGCTTGGTGGAATTCTTTGAACTGGTGTTCGCTTTTCTAAGACACCTTCTCTAAAATATCCCATTAACGTTAAGGTCTCATAGGTTTTAATTTTTCTAGCATTTGGAAAGATACCAAGTGGCTTAAATCCATTTGATAAGAGCATCTTTTGTGACGCCATCGTCACAGTTCTAGTTGTGGCATAAAGCGTGTTAATACTCGGTGCTTTTTCCATCACATCACTTACAGCGTGACCAATTAACTTTGTCGAAAGACCAAGACCTGCACACTCTGGGTGAACAGCTGCACCAGTAACTTTTCCAATTTTAAATTCAGGTTCAAGCTCTACAACACAAGATGCTGCAATACCTGGCTTATGGCTCAACTCGACCACATACCAAAAAGCCTTCTCTTGCTCTTCGAGGAGTCTGGTCATTAATTGTTTATTCGTTCCCAGTTCAAGTGGGTAATCATCACCGTAAACGGTTAAATACAGTGCCAACAGCTCCTCTCGATCAGTGAGCTTGGCGCGACGAATGGTAATTGAATTTTCAATGTCCATGGCTGCATCTTCCGGGTTGCTGGTAATACCTTGATTTTGTATCATGTTCTTAGGGGCGGACTGTGAAACTATGAAATTTATTCACCACTCCAAGCTCCTGAAAAAAGAATGGCTAAAGATTTGGCCATAAATGACGATAGGAAATCATGAAGATTATCGCCCTTCTCATTTTGACCCTCACCACTCCTCTTTTGGCCGCTCGCTCACCTGCAGTCGAGCCCGTTACGGGGATTTCCATCGAAGAGTACACTGAGACCAAACCTAGTCCTTCGAGCGGATTTGATTTCACTAAAACTGATGAATCTTACGCAAAAGCGCCTAGCGACACAGGACTTAGCCTAACAAGTGCTATTTTCTTGTTTCTAGCTAGCTCACTTCCCTTCGTTGTTTGGTTTGGAGTTATGCGTGCTCTTCCAGACGCTCTTCCACAGCAAGCTCAAGCTTCAAAACCAGTATTCTCGGTTATTGAAGGCGATGGCCAGTCTAAAACTGATGATCATGGCGATCACGACGATACCTATCCCAAAGCTTCTTAAAATCTCTTAGCGAATACGCCATTGGCCTTGGCCTAAATACTTCATCACTTTTGTAGATAAGTGATGCCTCACGGCGACTTCGCGTACACCATCGGAATCAAAGTCGAACAAACTCACATGATGAGGTCTTCTGTGATAATGGATTTTTGTGTCTTTGAATTCGTCCCAGATCTCAGGACCACGCACTCCATGCAAAGTCTTTAAATCATTTTTGTCCCAGCTAATGGCATAGAGTCTGGCGGTACCGGTAAAGTTATTACCTTGATTATGACCCTCGTAGTAGCTCACTAAAAGAACTTTTGTCCCCTCTGACAATTGCCTTAGATTCACCTTATAAACGTCAGACTCCCAACCCTTTCTAACAAATTTCAAAGAGAAGATTCGTACGCGATCATAGTTGTGAATATGCAGCCAATCTTCAGAATCCCTTTTTTCTAGGATGATATACTCAACTCGATTGTCATTATCGAGATCCAGCTCGTACATGCTTGAAGCTTTGTGGAAATAGGGCTTTTTCTTATCAATTTCCACCCCTTCAACACCGAGGTCGCCAGAGAGCAATTGGCGATAAAATCTCTCATCCTGGGCTAAGGCAGGCTTGATCAAAGCGGACAAGACTAAAAAATAGATAAAAATTCGGCTCATAATGCTATTTTAGCCTATTTTGGCCCTTTGTGCAGATGCGCAAACCCTTCCCGATACCCGATGAACACGGTAGGATGATGGTTCTACACACAGGATGATAGCAAGAGGTTCTCCCATGAATTTAAGCTTTGGGTATATTAAGAATGAAAACCAATTTCTTCTCAAAGAATTCGTTGCTGGTACTAGTGATCTTAAGGGAAAAATTTTAGACCTTGATGATCTGGCCAAGACTCCGGTTCAAGCCGTGATCTATCCTGAAGAATTAAACCAATCTCAAAGTCTTATTTCGGTTTTGGCCGATGTTAAAAAATTTGCACCAATTAAAAGTGATAAAGAAATTGGATTTGCTATCGATCAATTCGAAAAAATGAACTTCGATCAGATGCAAACCATCTTTACTAAGACTCGCGACTCATGGGTTTTAAATAATAATCTTGCCTTGATTGAAAATCTCTTTGCCACCATCGATCATATGACCCAACTTTTGCACGGTGATCGCACAGCTTTTTTTGAAGAGCTGTGGTTTAGCTTGAGATCTAATCTTGGTGCCTCAAACTTAACCATTATTTTCAATGACCTTAGAAAGGCTACGAAAGAACACGAAAAAGACAAACTGGTAAAAGTTAAAGTTGAAGGTGAAATACTTCCGGCACCTGTGCCTGGAGATGAGTTCGCCGATCAAGTGATGAAGCACTATGAAAACAGCTTCCATGCTGGTCTAGAGTTTGTTGCCTACGATCATGAAAAGGGTGAACTTGTTGCAACTGTGACAATTCTAAAAAGCCCAGTACTTATGATGGCCAAGGTTGGATCGTTGAGCAGACTACAAAAGGCCACTCTCGCGGCCTTGTTTGATGGTATCAATGCTCACGGCAATCGCTGATAGTACGACGCCTTAACAATCACTCGTGCGGCACTATTAACTGTGGTTTTCCCTGGAATAGCTTCAACGAATCTCGAGCCGTGGTAACAATTGCCAAAGTTATGAAAGCCAACACTCACAGGTTCGAGCTTTTTCCCCTGCTTGAAGCGCATTTGAGTTTGGTCATTGGCCACCATCCAGCTACTAACCTCTTGGTTTTGACCGTCAAATTCGACAACCTCGCTTAAATTTACTTTTGTTTCTGCTGCTACAACTAGGCGTCGCATTTTGATATGACAGGTATGTCTAGTCGTCACAAATCTCCCGATATCATGCCTTCCACCTGGGCGTTCCTCTGTATGATCAAATTGAATTGCGCGATCGTATTCCTCAATCCTGTAGCCACGTCTATAAGCCTCAAGCTTCACAAAAGTTGATTTAAAAGAAAAAATATCATCTTCGTATTCGCTTGAACTCAAATGAGTTAGAGGTTGAGTCTTAATAATTGCTAGTTCTTCTTTAGGGACAGCTAGACTAGTGCGCTCAAGCCAAAGAACTGGCAATTTTTTTTGAGTCAGAAAATCGTGAATGATAGCGGCATTATTAATCTGAATAATCATTCTGCCAGACCCACTCATAAGCGGCAGTTGTTCTTTTTGTGTTTTAGCGCCATCACTTGCCAGCCACCCCCATTTTCCAGAGAAGTCGACCTTTGCCTCACTATCAATAATTAGCTCCGCACTAGCAATGCTCTGCTCGTTTAGAGTGTTCGCAATCTTAAGTCTTTCATCGAGGTCCGAGCCATAGAAGCTCAATTGCTTAGTGTTATCAAATTGTTGAATCTCACTTGGTATAGACTCTTCTCTCCAGCGCTGAGAGTCCTCAAGCGCGCTACTACTTAGATCGAAAACTTTTGAGTAAGTAAGGTTGCCAGAGATGCTTTTGATTTTTAGTTTGGCACTTACCCATCCGGCCTGTTCAAGCGCCTCAGCGTTTTTAAATTGGTTTGGCTTTCCAGTTGTATTGCCGCCACCACAGGAAATAAGAACAAGACTTAGGGCCATTAAAATAATCTGCATTGAGCTCTCCTTAATGAGTTGCTGGCAATGTAGAAGCTCAGTAATTGTTGGGCTAGCTAAAGCTCCCGTGGGGGGCTGAGTTTTTCATTTTTGAAAAATCTGGCCCAGGCTTTGCTCTCATACTGCTTACTGGGCGTTTAGGAAGAGGTAATCTATCGATCTTTCGTGAGAGGGCTGTCCATGATTAGGCAATTTGTCTTAAAGTTATACATTCTATCCCTAGTCTTGGGCTGGTCTGGCCATGTCTTTGGCGACCCTTCTTGCCACACACTTCTTCGTTCAATTAACGATCAAACCAAGCTCGTTAACTACGCTATTGATGTGGATAAAATGTACGCTCGGATCAACTCCCTAGCGGCTAAATATCCCAAT
>TARA_R110000868_G_scaffold358190_1_pt1 | contig 12002 bp, 23 predicted proteins | sample TARA_R110000868 | Tara Oceans TARA_R110000868 (sample SAMEA4397489) | marine metagenome | biome: Polar Biome; feature: [SRF] surface water layer (ENVO:00010504); material: water (ENVO:00002006), including particulate matter (ENVO:01000060) such as... | depth 5 m | reverse complement strand
AACTCTACTATCGATAGATACTGGTAAAGACGGCCAAGTTGGTGACTTTGTTGGAACTATGTCTGGCTTAGGTTTAGGCTTAGCAGCATTTGGCATAGGTAAAGCTGTTGGTGGTATGGGTGATGCTATTACAAAGTTCTCCAGTGGTGATGACTTTGCACAAGGCATTAAAGACGAAGTAGAGACACTGTTATCTATTGATACAACATCAGGTATAGACGTAGAAACCTTTAAAAAGACACTAGGCGGATTAGGAGTTGGCTTAGCTGCATTTGGTATAGGTTCATTCTTTGCTGGTGGAGATGGCGTTGCTGATGGAGTTAAGAAAGAAGTAGAAACATTATTAACAATAGGTGAAGACTCAGACTCTACCCAAACAGTAAAAGCAACTGCCTCGTTAGTAGCTCTTGGTGTTGGTCTTACTGCATTCGGTGCTGGTAAAGGCGTAAATGCTCTTGCTGACTTAGGGTCTTCTATTGTTGGATTCTTTACTGGATCTAAGAGTCCTGTAGAACAAGCTATCGAAGTAGGCGAAAAGGCTGATATTATTCAATCTGGTGCAGATGCATTTAGTTCGTTTGCTGATGTATTCCAACGAATGAGTACAATGGGTGATATATCAATTGATATGGACGATGCAATTGAAGAAATGGTTGACTATGCTAAGGTTCTTGAAACAGTTCTACAAGGTGGTAAAATAACACTTGGAACTAACTTTGAAACAGATGGCCTCGCTAACCTCACTGAAGACGTTAATAAAGCTGTTGTTAATATCAATAGAGTTCGTGATGTATTACAATTACAATCTGGTGGATCTAGTGTACAATCATCAAGTAAAGACTCAGGTGATAAGATCATCACTCTATCAGCTGAAAATATAGAATTAAGAATGCCAAGCAATCAGGCAACTCAAGGTAATACAGTTGCTGTTGCTGATAATAGTAAGAAGTCTATTGTTACAACTACAGTAATCAATACCAAACCTAATAATAGAGTTGCTGATACTGTACAAAATGGTTATGGATAATGGCTTATAGTGACAAAGTACTGGACCATTACGAGAACCCACGCAATGTGGGTATAATGAATGACGAAGATAGTAACGTAGGTACTGGTATGGTTGGAGCTCCTGCTTGTGGTGACGTAATGAGACTACAAATTCGAGTTGATGATGGTATTATTGTAGATGCTAAATTTAAAACATATGGGTGTGGATCTGCAATCGCTTCTTCCAGTCTTTTAACTGAATGGGTTAAAGGAATGCACGTAGATAAAGCTGAATTATTAAGGAATACTCAATTAGCTGAAGAATTGTCATTACCTCCAGTAAAAATACATTGTAGTGTATTAGCTGAAGATGCTATCAAAAGCGCTATACAAAACTATAGAAGTAAGAGATAAAAAAAGGGACCCCGAAGGATCCCTTGAGCGCCACACACTTTATCAGATATGCTCCAGACTGAACTGGGGTGGCCTTGTAGTTGGTATGGTTTCGGACATAAGTTGGCCAATCCATACTCTTATTACATCATATTAGCCCTGTTGAGCTAACTTGTCAAAGTAGGACAAAGTGTCCTCTTCAGCTTCATCACTAGAACTCATAGATACAGATTCAGTAGTTGTACCAACGCTTGGTTGTTCAATTACTGGTGCTGATTGCATCACGGAATTATTATCCATAGAGATGTGACCAGCATCAACGCCTAGTACCTTATTCATCTTAGCTTTAAGTTCATCATATGACTTATAGTTCTTAGGGTCAATGAAGTCATTCAAAGAATGTAGTTTGTCATATACACCTTCAAGTTGATCTTCTTCTCCACCCATAAGAGGGGCAGCTGCTGCAAACTCTGACTTATCATAGTTTACCCAACCTTCAACTTTACGAATCTTAATCTTAAAGTCGGCGCCTTCCCAGAAGTCGTATGGATTTACTGGTTGTTCATCTGCAAATTGTGGCTGCATTACATCCATGATCTTATCAAAGATCTTTTTACCAAACTTGTATACAAATACCTTACCTTCATTTTGAGGGTTAGATGGATCTGATACAACAAGGATATTACTTACATAGTGTAAACGACGTTTACGATCACGGGCTAATGCTTTATCTTCATCACGACCAGAGTTCCATAGTAAACCATTTGATTCACTAACAGGATCATCTTGTCCAATTGAAGTTCGGCTATTTTCGATGTACCAAAGACCACTAGGACCTTTAAATCCGTGATCCCAATAACGTACCCAAGGAAGATCTTCGCCTTCTTTGGCAGGTAAGAATCGTACTACGGCATAACCATTACCAGCTTTATCGCGGGTTGGTTTCCAGAAACGATCATCGTCATAGTTCTTTGATTCAGTTTTAGAGTTAACAGATTCTGCTGCTTGTACGAGTTTGTCGATTGACGAGCCTCGTGAGCTCTTTAGGTTTGCAAATGACATATATTTATATCTCCGTTAGTATTGCAGTGTATTAGGGTAGATACCCTTTCTATTGTATTTCGCTTTATGCATAATATAGATCTATTATAACATACTTTCATCAATTTGTAAACTGTTTTTTTAATAAATTTACACATTTATCACGACTATAGTTTACGAATGGACTATACTTTTCGATCTTCCGCTTAGTATCAGGCCACATAATAGTGTCTGTTATCGTTGCAGATTCTCTAGGTATGAATCCAAAGATGGCATTAAGAATAACAACAGTCTCTAGACTAATCTCTTCTTGCAGCCATAGTTTAACAAGAGGAGGTAGTTGTCCATCAACTGATTGAAATAATCGATCAAAGGATATATCCTCTTCTTGTAATCTATTTATATCGATAGAAAACACCCTATGAATACTTTCCCGTATTCGCTTAAACTCCCTGTAGTTGCGTTCTCCATCTTCATCCATCATGTCGCCAACATAACTCAGACCCATTTTAAAGTTAGAGACATAGTAGTCCTTAAGATTACCTTCGTGCTTCTTAGCTAGTTTAGCAAAGAAATACTTATCTCTCCGTTTAAAGAAACTCTTTTGCGTTACATTGGACTTAAAATTGTACTTAACAGCATCATAGCCAGACTCAAAGTGTAGCTTTAGCGCATTGTATAATTTATACGATTCAAACGGATCTGTCAATTTACTAAAGCTCCTGATTCATAGATATAAATGATTAGTATTGTAGCTGATATGATATACAATCCAAGTAGCTTATATACTGCTGTAATTAATGCTGTTAAGAACTTAAACATACTAAGCCATAATGCCGTCGTATAAGGTTTCGAGGTCTTCAATTTCGCCTAAGATTTCAGCCAAGTTCTGCTTGTAGTAAATATTAGACATTTTCTTCAAATGCTTCTTATCAATTTCAACATCTTCACAGCACAACTCAACAGCTTCTTTAATGAAATCCTTTTGCGCTTGAATTAATGTCATAGCGTTACTGATTTCGATGATGCAGTCTTTAATGCGTTTAATGTCTGCTGGTGATGATGGTATAATTACATTGCTCATAATATTATTTCCTTAAATGGGTAATTGATTACCCTTTTTGCCTCTAATTAAATTCAATCTTATTGCTTCAGCTTCCATCTTATCTTTGAGTGAGTCTGTCAATAGTTTACGTAGATTACTATAGTCCATACCCCTCTCTTCAATAATATAAGTAGCTGCATCTATATAAGACAGATTACCTTTTACAACTAGTTGTTCTACGGCAGTTGAGAACCGCTTTTTTGTCATTATCTTTTGTTCTAAATCTATATTCATAGTACCCTAAGTAGTATGCAATCGTCATTTATTCTACCATTGGGTACACTGATCTTAGTAGTAACAGATTCCCAGACTAGCTTGTCGATTTGCTTGATTGATTTCTTTAAAATAAGTGGTAGTATTTCATCTGGCTTTCTTAAGGTAGTAACCCTAGACTCTTTATCGCAGACGTTTTTAATAGTAGTACCACTTACTTCAAACCCTTTTGTTGAATTCGCAATCAACTGAATCAATTTCCTCGACTTAGTATTGTATATGAACAATACGTCTTTGCCTGGTATCATTACAGGATTAATTGAACTTACTTTAAATTCAATGCTGTCTGTTAGATATTTGAGACCTTTAATTTGAACATCAGACGCCTTAGGCTTCTTAGCCTTTGGTACTTTAGCAGCTTTATTAGCTGTTTTTAACTGCTCTAAATCGTTGAAGATACCTTCCATCAACTTAAGCATTTTGTTCTGCTTACGTCTAGTGATATGACCATAAGCTTCAACAGCCTGCTCACATACATTCTCATAAGCATCTTTAAGTGGCTGATACTCGATTCGTACCATATCATTAAACATATTGATACATGAACCTTTAAGATCATATTGCTTAAACAATTTAAACACATCGATCTCTTGATTATAAGTACCACCCATCCATCCTTCAACAACATCTTCCCAATCGTTGCCTATGGTATCATTAACTTTAATACGCTGTCTATCTTGAACTGATATCTGAGGTGCCGCAACTACAGCAGCAGTTTCAACATCAACAATCATATCAGCTTGACTTGACATCCTTTTAAGTTCTACACCAAAGCGTTTGATTTCTGGCTTGGTATACTCATAGCCACGTTGCCATAGCTTTGCTACATTACCTAGTGTAAGAGTAAGCTCCCAGTCCTTAAGCTTCTTAAGAGCTTTGATTTGCGTTTTGTCATACTTGTATACTTCAGACGCAAAAGCTAAAACTCCATCAATGTAGTCCTTAGGCTTATTGTAGTAATTGTACCACATTGCGCCTTTAAGCCATAAGCCTTGACGATTCTTAACACTTGATTTTGTTTCGCCTTTGTTAAAGACTGGCTCAGGGCCCATCTTAATTGAATCAATAGAACTTCGGTTTTTACGACCTTTAGTCCTAGCCTTTTCTAATGCTTTACTTGCCATGATATGTTCCTCGATTTGTTAGATATATTATATCATAGTTTACACTGAATGTAAACAAGTATTTCACCTAATCCCTAATATATTTTTTAATACCCAAGATATAGTTTTCAGCAGCATCTTCAGCAAACATTTCGTTTTTACCTTCGTACCACTCAATGCCTAATGATATATTGTCATACATCATACGAATGCCAAACTGTGCGTTTTGTCCACGTTGACATGAACGTAATACTTCAGCACTAAGCTTACAAAATTCCCCTACACCACGAGTTTCACTTAACAACATATACTTACTGGTCATTGTCTTCTCCTCTTGATAGCTTATTTCCATAATAATCATGTGTACCAGCTTTATGTGCAGCTCTTCTAGCACGCTTATCTTCGTCTGCAATAATGGATCCCATAATACCAATCCAACATACAGCTAATGCAAACAATACACCGAATATACCAATTAAAATGTCCATAGCTACTTTCCTATGTGTTCCACGTCAGATTGTGGAATTACTTGATAAGCCCCTTTGTTAAACGCCGGAGCAACTGTGAAATTCTTCGATTCTTCGATTTTCCATGATTGATCTTCACTTGGCTGATACTTAGTATCTACTGAGTGAGATTTGTACTTTTCATTGAATTCTTCCATTCTAAGTTCAGCTAAAGACTTTTCGACCTTGAGAGGTACAAATACCTGCTGGGTTTTACGCCTTGTCTTAAGAGCTTTACTCTTTCTTTTACGACCCGATGGGGTGTAGTTTATAGATCCAATATAGTTCATTTAAACAGGCCTACAAAATTTATCGCCAGTGTCAAGGTTATGTGGCGCTTCTAGTAATAGAGTAGCCATTGGTTTTGATTCTTCAACTGTTTCAATAGTACCATCCCTATACTCACGAGTAATAAGTCCACTATTAAAAGCCTTTTCAATATATCCCTTTTCACCTAAGATATATTGACATTGAGCAGCCCACATTTCTACTTGCCGCTTACGCATAATTGATTCAACTTCCGCAGTATATTCAGTCATAGCTTAATCCCAATCTTGTTTTTGATCATTGTATGCATGCATCATTTCAGAACCAGCAATAAATTCCTGAGTGTTCTTATCAGAGTAATACATGTTTTCTTCTTTGAAGCATTCAAGACTACCAGGAGACTGATGACCAGCTTTTTTAACTGCAGCTGTTAATCTTGGAGCTTTATACTTAGGACGAGAATAGACTTTCTTAACAGTCTTTTTAAAGTCTTTCTCTTCTTGCAACTTGTTTTGAGCTGCTTTGATCATTGCCATTCTATCCATTTTCTTCACCTTTCTTAATTATTTAATATGTATATTATATCATACGTCTGACGTTTTGTAAAGGTTTATTTTACTTTTGTTTAGATCATTTAGTTATAAGCTTATTCTTTCAATGAACTCAGAGTATTCGTTTAAGAAGAAATCTAATGTACCATATTGAGCTGCTATTCTACTAAATCCTGCTCCACTATCGATGCTAACTAGCTCAAAAGATTCAGCTTTAAACGTCTTCCAGAACTTTGGATCGTGTTCTTCTATACTTAAACTGTTGTGCATAAGATCACATAGTTTAATAGCCTTAACAATAGGTGGAGCCTCTCTTAATCTACTAATGTCTAAAGACTTTCTTAGCTTTCTGTTGCCAACAAATCCTTCAGGCTTAGTCATAAACCATACGTATGAAGCAACTGTCTCACCAAATTCAGCAATGATGTCTCCATAAGTAGCTTCAGTATCTTCAACTGTATCATGTAAGATAGCTGCAATACTACCTGCTACTAAGACCTCTTCAGGAAAGTCAAAGTATTTTCTTAACATTGAAGCAACTTCAACTGGATGTTCTACGTAGTCTTCGCCTGTATACTTCCGAACTTGACCTTCATGGGCCTTTGTTGCGAATAGGACTGCGTCAGATATCATGCTAATCAATATATTCTCCTTTAATCTTCGCCAATTTCTAGGTTAGCCCAACATGCTGGGGTACAACCACTGATCAGAAACTCCCGCTCATCAACTGTAGCATCTGGCATAGCTTCTTGGATAAGCGTACCGTTTTGCCATAACTCGACTTGTTCAACTGTCGCATTGATAGCCATTGTGTTGGTCATACCGGTAACTGGAGATTCTTTTTGCCATATCAACATATTATTTTACCCATACGTGGTTATATTTAGAAGGAAGGTTATTACAACTGTAATTTTCAATAGCATCGTTTTCAGTATAATTGAGAACTTGAACACATTCATGAGTTGAGTAACTGATCCAAACATCAGGAATGTTTATAAGATCTACGATAGCAGTAGCTGCAGTTGATAGAACCACAGCTCCAACTAATCCATAAACTACTGAATTGATTTTTTGTTTAACAGTTAATGACATATTAAGCAGCCTGTATAATAGTTAAAGGACAATCCCATTTACGACCATCGATAATAACAATAGCTTTCTTTTGCTTGATTCTTTCGATTATACCAAACTGAACGCCATGTTTAGCTCCATTGATTTTAACTTTCTGTCCAACAGTAAGAGTACCTTTGACTTCAAAAGCAGCCATATCTCTTAATTGCTTTTGTTTCATTTTAATTAGATCGATTACTTGGTTCATTTCAGTCATAGAAGAGATTGAGTTGATTGCGTTCATAGTAGATTTTTTCATAATATAGTCTCTTTTTGTTTAAGTGTTTATCAATTTATATGTATATTATATCACAGTCTGAGGTAGTTGTATACGTTTAATTCACTTCTTTTTAGATCATTTAGTTATAACCAGCACTTCTGATATAACTCTTCTTCACGACCGTATGCTTCTTTTTCCCAAGGAGCATTCTCATATTTGTAGTTACGTGGCTTACGTCCTTTCCATGATTGATTGTAACCATTGAGTTCGCCTCTAATATATTGCTTAGCATGTACCATCTCATGAGCTAGTGTTTGCATAAGCATTTCATAGGGTATAACCTCACCACCTGAAGTACGAGCTATGTTTATTTCAGCATAACCTTCTTTACTACAGCCCCAGCAGAGGCCCTGACTTTCATTGTCTAGCTTTGTTTTAAATTTGACAAAGATAATCTTTGACCACATACGATTGATACCAAGTTCTTTAGCTAGTGTTTCAATATAACGACCAACTCTGGCCTTTTCTTTGATTCTACCTGAAATATCAATATGTGGCATGTTTCTTTCCTTATCAATTTATATAGCTATTATATCATACATTTGATTATTTGTAAAGGTTTATTTTACCTTTATTTTAAATTAAATTTATGATTCCCATATTAGAGTTTTAAGTTTTTTTTCAGTTGGGATAAACCCAAGTGTTTGTTGGATTAATTCTTCGAGGTGATCAAAATTACCAGAAGAGAATTGAATGAGTTGTTTAGAGGCTTTAGATTTAATAAGTTTGTAAGTACAACCATGTGAAATTGCAAATTGGTTAAGTAAGTCTAGAGATTTAGTAGGGATGTGAAGTTGTGTGTTATAGACCATGTTTCTTTCCTTTCATTTGATTAGGGGTATATTATACTATACTTTGGGCGTAATGTAAACGTTTAATTCACTTCTTTTTAGATCATTTAGTTATAAGCATATAACTTTTGGGTATATAGGATATGTGAGCAGTTTTGTGACATCCTCAGGTCGGTCCCAGGTAGGGGAATATGGAGACTACTGATCAGCCAATGGATTATCTAAAGCTCTTTGTAGTTGGTCATTCAGTCGCTTTTCAAGCGCTTCTATTTTTGTGTCAGAGTCATTTCTGAGTGATGACGCCTTTGAGTCGTAGTCAGATTGTAGCATATCTCTCTTAGTATCGAATCTACTATTGGCCTTGTCTATCATATCTCGGACCTTTTCTTCAGAAACACGAACCATATCTTCTACACGGTCTGCTTGTTTTTCAATGCCCATAATATCATCTCTTAGTCCAGATTTAATATCACGCGTATATTCGATTGCGTCGTTAAGTTTAGATTCAATGACGTCATTGCGAGCATCAATAGATCCTACATCGATATTCTCTACGATTTCCTTCATGTTTCTATAATCGTTATAGAACTCAAAGCCAGCCCAAGTTGCTCCGCCTAGAGTTGATAGTGCAGTCAAGATAATCATCATCTTGCCACCTTTAAATGTCATCCCACCGAATTCGAATTCAGCCATTGTAGTTCCTAATCATCATTTTCGAACTTTAAAGTTCTCAGATTCGCAATTTCTTGTTTTAACTTCATTACCTCTAATCGCTTCTTTTCAAGCTCAAGTTTATATAGAGTATTGCAATTAAGTCTCTCTTTTGGCGCGCCAATTGGTATAGTTATTTTAGCGTATACGCCAACATCTTTTACTAATCCTGGATCATATGGATTATTAAGCTCATTACCAAATTGGTTATTATTATTAAATGGGTCTTGTTGATTGATAATACCCACAACTCCAAACTCAACATTAGTTGATGAACCAATTGCCATAGAGCATTCTACGTTGTCTGCTCTAATACGATCAGACTGGTAACTCTGTGGCGAAGTAGGAATGTTAAGATTCAAAGAACTACTATCGGCTACAGCAAAATTAATCATGCATAGTGGTAGCGTTAATATCAGTTTAATCTTCATTATATTACTCACCTAAATTTTGAACAGATCCTTGAACTAACCGAAGTTATCGCCGATCCATCAACTATCAATTTAGACTTTGTGCATACGTAAACTGCTCGTGATTTATCTTTATTTCTGATAAAAACATCGAACTTTACAGTCTTTAGATAGTCGACTCTTATAATTTTAGTTGGCGTCGCAAAGGGTACCTTATTCCAATCCTTATCGAATACACCAATCTCATAGTAACTCGCATCGTTTCTGCGATTAAATAATTGCATGTTAGCTGACGATATACCTTTAACGTAAGAACCAGATAGTTCAGGATACGTTGGAGTAAACTGGTGGGCCTCAATAGACCCACTCAGAATAGCAACAAACATCAATATATATTGGACCATTAGTTAGCAATGCACTCAGCGCTAACAATAGATCTATATGTACCAGCAGGTAAAGCTTTATCATATCCATAAGTAGCAACTGAATCAACTTTAAACCAAGTACTACCAGCTACAGTTAAATCAATTTCTGTTACGTTATCATATAAGATTTTACTTTGGTCATATGCAGACATCAAAGCATCTGATACTTCACCAACTTCAACATCACCAGTCCAGTTAATTACATCATCAAGCGTAGGGCTTTCAGAAAAGCTATTTGGAACAATGATTCTAGCTTTATAGAAATCTGCTTGAATTACATCATAACGAATGATTGGCTGAACACCACCATCAGTTTGAGCAGTACTTAATACACTAGGTGCGGGGTTACCAAACACACCAATAGTATCAGTCGTAACTACACACTTAGACGCAACGTTTCCTGTAATCTGTATGTCTTCAGCTGCTACCAAAGTAGAGGTAACACCAATAGACAAAGCGAGTAAGGAAAGTGCGCTTTTTACTTTTACTTTATTCATGAACATTTATGTTCTCCTATTAAACACTACTTGTTGTATTGTAAATTAACAAGCTCTTTGTGTTTTATTTGTTGTGCTAAATTATTACGTAAAGCATTTTTATTTTCTGGTAGATCCGAATCATTCAACATTGGTACGTCTATGATCTTCCCTCCCGGTATAGTATCGTAGTAAGATTTAGGCATATAATTAATGGCTTTTAATTCGTTATGTCTCTGAACCGAATCCATTGATAATAGTGTAGTATTAACAATGCCTAAAATCTTTTCTAATGTTTCCTCAAGTACTGCTTCTTCTTTCATCTGTTTGATATCCCTTTCATCTTGTTCTTCATCTTTAAGCATAGCTTTTCGATCAAGTTCATCCTGAATCATATCATTGTCTAATGGGTCTATAGCTTCAACTGCCCCCATATCAATTGCATATGTTCCAGAATCCCACCCAGGACAAGAAGGATCAGATTGTGGATCAAAGCATGTATCGTATTGATACGTGTATATTACTGTTGCGTCTTCAACACTTCCAGTACCGGTCCAATCTATAGACCCACGTCCCCAATACGATATGTCAATATTATCAACTGGTATAACTTTATTTATGGTATTACCCGGAATACCCGTCCAATCATCAACTTCTCTAAAAATATAACCATCGCCACGTGCGTTCTCATTCTGTACTGAAACTATCATAGCATCTTCAGCATTCTTAACTGTTGTGTAACGATAGATTATACCATTTACAGCTAAACCTGCTTGTTGTGGTAATATGTTAGACATAACCCAACTATAACCAAAAGAAGCAGCGTTTCCAGTTGAACCGAATACTGTTTCGTCGTTAGAGTAAGAGTAAGATGAGTAAGCTAGCAACGCCAGCCCCACCCAACAATGTCTTAGTACCATCTTCCATTCCTTCTTTTTCTTTTTCAGCATCTGGTTTCTCCTCGGCATTTACTTCCCACGCAGCTTTAGCGTCGGCACCAATCATTCCATCATAAGGACATGGAGTTCCAGCCATCATCATGGCATTAAAAACTCGTTCGTCTTGACACATAGTAGAAACAGCAGCAACTTTCATGCCCATATCATATAATGTTTTAGAAAGCTTTAACCTTTCACAGTTATCGTCAGTTACTTGAGTCCCTGTAGATATACCCAAGATTTGAGTTTGAATAGCTCCAGCTACACCGAATGTACAAAGATCAGAATTCGACGTATTAATGGTTGGAGATATTGCTGAGGGTGGTGGCGACTTTAAAGTAGTAGTGCTAGTAGAAGTAGAATCAACAGTGCTTCTTGTAGTAGAATCTGTTGTAATAGTATCATCTATTAATCCTTCTTGAGCGCCTACTGAAGTTGCCATGACAATCCATAGTAATAACAATCCACTTTTTATATATGATATACGCATAATAATTCCTCTAGTTAATTAGCTACTGAAAGCTATCGATACTGCTAAAAGTCCAGCACCGCCTTGTAAAGTTTGAGATGGCATCTTTTGAATATACTCAATACCTTTACTTGGAATAGTAATAGTACCAATAACAGTAGCACCT
>TARA_R110000868_G_scaffold242393_1_pt1 | contig 12005 bp, 9 predicted proteins | sample TARA_R110000868 | Tara Oceans TARA_R110000868 (sample SAMEA4397489) | marine metagenome | biome: Polar Biome; feature: [SRF] surface water layer (ENVO:00010504); material: water (ENVO:00002006), including particulate matter (ENVO:01000060) such as... | depth 5 m | reverse complement strand
CCCGCCTCCCCGGCGGCTTCGGCGAAATAGCGCTCGCAGGCCGCCAGCATCGCCAACACGTCAACGGGTTGCTCATCCAGCATCAGATGCCCCGCCTCGATCTTCGTGAGGTCAAGAATATCATTGATGACAGCAAGCAGGTGCTTACCACTGCTCAGAATATCGCCCGCATATTCGCAATAGCGCTTGTCGCCCAGCGGCCCAAGTAATTCATCGCGCAAAATTTCTGAAAAACCAAGAATGGCATTCAGCGGCGTGCGCAATTCATGGCTCATATTGGCCAAAAACGCAGATTTGGCGCGGCTTGCAGCTTCGGCAAGCTCCTTCGCTTCTTGCAAGTCGCGCTCGGCCGACTTGCGAACGGTAATGTCTTCAACCGTGCCCTCGAAGTAGAGAAACTCGCCAGCCGCATTGCGCACTTCGCGTCCACTTTCAGAAATCCAGATCACCTCGCCGTCAAGCCGGTAGACCTGCGATTCAAATGCCGCGACGCTGCCGTCTTCACGCATCATGCGTACGAAATCATCGCGACGACGCGGATCGACGTAAAGCTGACGTCCAATATCAGTAAGGGCGTTGAGCATGGCATCGCGCGAGGGATAACCGTAGATGGCCGCCAGCGCGGGATTGGCCGCCAAGTAGTGACCATCCGCCGTCGTCTGAAAGATGCCCCAGATCGCGTTTTCAAACATTCCGCGATAGAGGTCCGCATCCTCATTTACTCTACGCAACACCGCCGCCATCTGACCCACCAATTCAATCGGAGCCGGCAGCAATCAAGTGCCGCCAGCGTTCATGGGCGTCAGACTACAGACATTTCCTTTCTCATTCATAAAGCTAACATGTTGATTTTACAGTGATTTCCATGCGCAATAATGTGGCAACCGAACAAAAAATGGGCATTTTCCGACCCCGTTCAGAAATTGTTTAGAGTGTCGACGCCCCGCCCCTTTATTCCGACGGTTCTGCCCAAGTGCCCATTCCGAAAATCATCCACCAGCTTTGGAAAACCGAAAGCCTGCCCGCGCGCTATGTGGCCCTCTGCGCCAGTTGGCGGCATCATCATCCAGATTGGGAATACCGACTTTGGACCGACGAAACGATCCGCGCTTTTGTCGCCACGCATTATCCCGCCGTCCTCCCAATCTTTGACGGATACGCGGAAAACATTTGCCGCGCTGACGCTGGGCGCTACCTGATCCTCTCGCATTTCGGCGGGCTATATGCCGATCTCGACGCCGAATGCCTGCAACCCTTCGACACGCTGCTAAGCGAAGCGGAATTCGTCATCGGTCTTGAGCCGCACATACACCTTGAAGAAGAAACCCTTCGGGGACGCGGAGCCCGCGACCTTCTTTGCCCGACAATCATCGCAAGTGCTCCCGCGCATCCCTTTTGGCAAGCCGTGACAGACCGTCTGACGGCGCCACCCCGCGGCGCCGACGTGCTGGACCTGACCGGGCCGCTGATGCTCAACCGCGCCCGCGCACATTACGCAGGCCCGCCGCTCACCATCCTCCCTGCACCTATTTTCTACCCCTTTTCCAAACATGAAATATGGAACGGCGACGCTTTCGACATTGACGCTTGGGAAATCAAGACGCGCGATGCTCTCGCACTACACTATTGGGACGGCAGTTGGTGGCGTGACAATGAGGACGACGATCTGCCCCCTCTGCCCGACAGCTTCCCGCTCGAAAAGCGTGCAGGTGCAGCGGCCGACAGGCCGCGCACCAACGACACACCGCCGTTCATCTCCTGCCTCATGGTCACCCGCAATCGCTTTCATATGAGCCAGCACGCACTCGCGTCGTTTTTGGCGCAGACCTACACCAATAGCGAACTCGTCATCATCGATGACGGCACCTGCCCGAAACTGCGGGAGACCGTCGCACGTCTCGACAATCCGCGCCTGCGATTCATCAAACCAACGCGCGACAATGCAACTCTGGGCACTTTGCGCAATCTTGCGGTCGATGAGGCACGCGGTACTTACGTCTGCCAATGGGATGATGACGACCTCTCCGACCCGCATCGGCTTCAAATTCAGCTTGCCGCCATTTTGGCAACGCAGTCCCGCGCGTCTTTCCTGAAACGATGGCTCATCTGGATGCCGCTGCAAGAGCGGATGATGATATCCCGGGAGCGCGTCTGGGAAGGCTCGATGCTGTGTGAAAAAGAAATCATGCCGCGCTATCCCGAACTCGCACGTGGCGAAGACACGCCCGTCATGGAACAAATCTGCGCGCGCCACGCCACCACACATCTCGATATCCCCCGCCTCTATGTCTATGTCGCACACGGCGCCAACACATGGAGCGACGAGCATTTTGACGAACACTGGAAGGTAACCAGCCAACGCTATGCAGGCATGCGATATGAAGCCGTAGTCGGTGAACTCGACAAGCGCCTTCCCCTGCGCGCCTATGCAAAAACACTCGCCGAGCAATCAGCGCCCCGCACGAGCGACGCGCCCGCCGTAAATTTATTCGGCAGTTTCGGCGCGGGCACTGGCCTTGGAGCAGCAGCCCGCGGTATCGCCGACACGCTGCGCGATTTGACCCACAGCAAGATCGATATCGACGAGTTGAGCAGACAAGCCACACGCGACTGGGCGTCACTTGCACCTCATCCTGTCAATATTTTCTACACCAATCCCGATCTTCTGGCCCACCGCCTGTGGCAGGACAGCATGGCGGCCTGCGACACACGTATGTTCGAGGGCCGCATCAACATCGGCTACTGGAACTGGGAGAGCGATGCAGGTCTGCCCGAAAGTTGGCGCGAATGGGCAAACAGCTTCGACGAAATCTGGGTGCCGACGCTTTACGCTGCCCATTGCATCGCACCTCATGTCAGCGTGCCGGTCATCAACATGCCGGTGCTGCGCCCTCTGGACCTGCCAAAGCCCGACCGCGCCGCTCTAGGCCTGCCCGCCGCGCCTTATCTCTTTCTCTGCATGTTCGACGAGCTAAGCGGCTTTGAACGCAAGAATCCGCTGGGCGTGATCGACGCTTACTGCCGCGCTTTTCCCGATGATGATGGCAAGACCGGATTGATCATCAAAGTGCGCAGCCTCACGCCTGAAAAACGTGCGCTCATTGACAACGCAATCGGCACACGCACGTCGATCAGCTTGCGCCTTGGCGAAGTGCCGACCGGCGAAGTCACACAACTCATCGCGAGTTGTGATGCTGTTTTATCGCTTCACCGCTCCGAAGGCTTCGGCCTTGTCGTTGCTGAGGCTATGCAATGCGCCAAACCCGTCGTTGCCACAGCATGGTCCGGCAATCTCGAGTTTATGACGCCGGACACGAGCTACGGTGTGAGGTGTAAGACCTCACGCCTTATAGAGCCCTTGCCACCCTATCCCCAGGGCACTGAATGGGCCGAGCCCGATCTGGACCACGCCGCCATGTTGATGCGCGAGTTGGTCGCGGACCCGGATGCAGGCCGCGCGACGGGCACGCGTGCACAGGCTCACATCAACGCCTTGTTTGCACCGGATCGCGTTACAAGCCGCATCGAAGCTCGCCTCCGCTATCTTGCAAACCAAAACGCAACGACCCCGACACGCGCCACACCAAAATCAATACGTACCAAATCATCACTGCCCCCGGTGCTGATCTTGACGCCGATGAAAGATGCAACGCGCTTTCTGCCTCGCTATTTTGAATTGCTCGACCGTCTCGACTATGACAAATCAGCGCTCTCATTGGGGATCATCGAAGGTGACAGCACCGACGCAACCTACGCAATGGCAAAGGTCGCGCTCGGATTGAGGCAAGCCGACTACCACAACACACGCCTCATCAAACAGGATCTCGGCTTGCACCTCAACGCCGCGCGCTGGGAACGCGATGTGCAAAAAATTCGCCGCGCCACGCTCGCCCGCGCCCGGAATTTTCTTCTCTCATCCATGCTCGAAGATGAAACATGGGTGCTCTGGCTTGATGCCGATCTCATAGACTACCCGCCGGACCTCCTCACCCGCCTGATGGCGACCGACAAAGACATTGTCGTACCGCGCTGCGTGCTGCCCGACGGCCGCGACTATGATCTGAATTCATTCCGGTTTGATCCCTCGCGTGGCCCCGCCGAACATCCTCGCCACTTACAGGACGGGATATATCAACCGCCACGAGGCTTTGGCCGCGCCTATCTCAGTGACCTCCCCGTCTCGTCTGTCGCCCAACCCATCGACGGCGTGGGCGGCACAGCGCTTCTCGTCCGTGCCGACCTCCACCGCAACGGCCTCAACTTCCCCGCCTTCAGCCATCGCGGCTATATCGAAACCGAAGGTCTCGCGATGATGGCCAAAGACATGGGCGCAAGCTGCTGGGCCCTGACTGATCTTCTCATCACGCATGAGAACGCCTGAGGCGCAGCATCAAGGCTGCCCCTGCGTCAGATCTCAGCCATTGGCACGCGCACAATGAAATGCGCTATACCATTGGCAAAACCCGCCAGAAGCGACCGAGGATGCGTATCGATGAGTGACAACACCCCGAGCCCCGCCGAGCTTGATGCTTTTCGTCAGGAAGTAGCCGACTGGTTCACTGCCAATAAGCCCGCCGATCCGGGCTTCCTCCTGCCGCAATCCTTCATGGAAGTCGGCACGGACGAACAATTCTATTTCCTCCGCGACTGGCAAAAGAAAGTCTACGAGGCGGGCTATTTGGGCATGGCATGGCCCAAAGCATACGGCGGCGGCGGTAAGCCACAGGTTCTGCAGGACATCGTCACCCGCGAAATGGTGAAGCAGAAGACGCCCTTTATGACCAATACCATCGGTCTCAATTGGGCAGGCCCCCTGATCCTCAACATGGGCACCGAAGAACAGAAGAAAGCCTTCATTCCCGGCATCCTGTCGGCTGACGACATCTGGTGTCAGGGCTTTTCCGAACCCGACCACGGTTCAGATCTTGGCAACGCGCAACTCAAAGCAACGCGCGACGGCAAGGAATTTGTCCTCAACGGCTCGAAAATCTGGACAAGCCTCGGTCGCCACGCCAAGCACATGATCTTGCTCGCCCGCACCAACCAGAACACCAACAACAAATACGAAGGCCTGAGTTTCTTCCTCATCCCGATGCAGGTGCCCGGCATCGAAGTCGTGCCGATCAAGAAGCTCACCGGTGAATTCGGGTTCAACCAGACATTTTTCACCGATGCCCGCATCGACGAAAGCTGCCTCATCGGCAAAGAAGGCGGCGGCTGGCAGGTCGCTATGGCAACGCTGGCGTTTGAGCGAGGCGCAGTCGGCGGACAGGCTGGCGGCCACGCTATGAACAGCAAGCATGTGTCGGAAGTCGTGACACTGGCACGCACAGCCAAGCGTAACGGCAAACCGGCGATTGAAGATGTCGCAATCCGCGACGAACTCGTGCAGTTGATCATCGACGAACGCAGTCAGGCGCTCAACGGGTCGCGCGCCCGCATCAAACCGCTGACGCAGGAGCGCCCGTCGTCCATCCCCATGTCCGGCAAGCTCATCGGCAGCGAATATGGTCGCCGCCTCAATCAGTTTGCATTGTCGCTGCAAGGAGCCAACGCCGCTTACTACGTCGGCGATCCGCTCGCCTATGACGGTGGCCTCTGGCAGCGTTCTTACTTCAACGCGTTTTCCGGCACGATCGGCGGTGGCACGAGCGAAGTACAACACAATATCATCGGCGAGCGCGTGCTCGGCCTCCCGAAAAGCTGAACCGGACGAAACTCATGTTGGATACAAACAAAAAGCCCACCATTTTGTTCAGCGACGAGCAGGAACAATTGCTCGAAGTCGCTTCGAACTTCTGCCGTGACCGCTTTCCGATGAGCGAAACGCGCAAGCGCATTGCTGCCGAAGAAGACTTGAGCCGCCCGCTCTGGGACGAGATAGCCTCGCTCGGCTGGCTCGGCATTGCGGTGCCCGAGGAATTCGGCGGCAGCGGACTGACACTCGCCGAAGTCGTAACTGTTGTGGAACCGATGGGCGAGCATCTCGCGGGCACGCCACTCGTTTCAACAACGCTTGCCGCGCAAACCCTCCTCAAGGCGGGCACGCGCGCGCAAAAAGAAACCTGGTTACCTAAAATCTGCGAAGGCGCGATTGCCGCCCTTGCCTTAAGCGAACCCGACGGCGACTGGGCACTGGAGCGCATCGTCGCCAGCGCCACAGCATCCGGCGACACGCTCACGCTCAAAGGCACCAAGACTTTTGTGACGGATGCGGCCTCTGCTGATCTTGTCATCGCATCGGTGCTGTTCGACGGCATACCCGCCCTCGCACTCATCACGCGCGATGCTTTGGAAGCTGGCAAGCTCACGCGCGAGATCGTCATCGACGAGACGCGCCGGTCATACCGCCTTGAACTAGACGGCATCACACTGCCGAAATCTGCCTTGCTGGAAACCGACAAAACACCCGCCGCCCTTGCCCATCTCGATCAGGCGGCATGCTTGCTCCTGAGTGCTGAAGCCTGCGGCGGCGCCAATGGCGTCATCAATGTCACCATCGACTATCTGAAGACACGCAAGCAATTCGATCGCTACATCGGCTCCTATCAGGCGCTGAAGCACCCGACCGTTGATGCGCTTCTTGCAATGGAAGCCGCCCGCTCGCATCTCTATTATGCAGCGACCGTATTCGGCGACGGCATCGAGGGCGAGGTTGCGGTGCGCATGGCCAAAGCGCAGTCAGGCAGCGCGCTCGCCTTTGCGGCTGACCGCTCCATCCAGTTTCATGGCGGCTTTGGTTTCACCTATGATTGTGACGCGCAGCTCTATCGTCGTCGCGGCATCTGGTGCGAGGCCCAGTTCGGCGACGCAAGGCACCACCGTTCCAAGCTCGCCGAAATTCTGCTCTGAAAGCTGAAACCTAGCCCTGCGTACCGGGCGCTGGAACAACGCCCGCCGCAAAGGCCACGCGCACAAGTTCTGGCAGGCTTCCCGCCTTCATCTTTTCCATCAGATGGGCGCGGTGAATTTCAACCGTGCGCGGTGAGATGCCAAGTTCAAAGGCGATGAGCTTGTTGGGGCGACCCGCAATGACATGTTCGAGCACATCGCGTTCGCGCGGCGTCAGCCCGTCGATGAGTTCGATGCCCGCCGCTTCGATATCGGGCAACGTCGGGGCATGGCGCTTGTGTTCAATCGCGCGGCGCACACTCTGCAATAAGTCTTCATCGTCATAGGGCTTCTCGATAAAGTCCACAGCGCCCGCCTTCATGGCGCGCACCGCCAGCGGCACGTCGCCATGACCAGTGACGATAATCACCGGCAAGGTGCTGCCACGCTTCGTCAGTTCTTCCTGCATCGTGAGCCCGTCCATGTCGGGCATGCGAATATCGGCAATGAGACAGGAGCCCTGCAATTCCCCCTCCGCAAGCAATTCACGCGCGGACGAAAAATCTTTCACCGCAAATCCCGCAGACATTAACAGCGCGCAGAGTGAATCGCGCACGTCCGCATCATCATCCACAATCAGAATCTGGTGTTCAGGCGCCGTCATGCTCGCTCATGCCTTCCCGCGTCGGCAATAGAAATGAAAATCGCGCGCCGCCGCTTTCTGTTTCCTCAGCCCATATTTTGCCCTTATGGGCCTCAATAATCGAGCGGCAAACGGACAGACCGATACCCATGCCGGTTTCTTTTGTTGTCGTGAAGGGAGAAAACAATTTCTCCTTCACTTCCGGCGCAAGTCCGGGTCCTGTGTCGGCCACACTCACCGTGACACTCCCTTGCCCTTTGGCGAAAGTGGTGATCGTCAGTTCAGCCAGTGTACCACCTTCCATCGCCTCAATAGCGTTGCGCACCAGATTGAGAACAACCTGCTGAATCTGAATCTTATCGATCGAGACAGGTTTCATGTCTTTTTGGAAATGTCGCCGCACTTTGACATTGGCAACCCTCGCACCGACAAGCGCCAATCCAAGCGCTTCCTCAACGACATCATTGAGGTCGGCCGGCAGGTGAACAGACTGACCCTTTTCAATGAAATCACGCAAGCGTCTGATAATTTGGCCCGCGCGCGCCGTCTGCGCCGCCGCTTTGTTCAACAATTCAGTGGCAAGCTTCACGTCGTCCTGCCTCGCAGGTGCGAGCGTGCGAAGCGCCGCATTGACGTAATTCATATTAGCCGCCAGCGGTTGATTAAGCTCATGCGCCAGCGCCGATGCCATTTGCCCCATCGCACTCAGGCGCGACACATGCAGCAGTTCTGACTGCACTTCGCGCAGCGCCTGTTGTGCTGCACGCGCGTCGGTGGTGTCGTGAATGATGCCGACAAACATCGCTTCACCGTTGATCGCGCCCTCACCCACGGACAAATACATCGGAAAAGTCGTGCCGTCCTTGCGCTGTCCCACGACCTCGCGCCCGATGCCGATGATGCGTTTTTCACCGGTCGCCGTGTAGTGATCGAGATAGCCGTCATGCTGCTCGTGATACGGCGAGGGCATCAGCATCTTGACGTTTTGCCCCACCACTTCGTCGGCCAAATAGCCAAACAGGCGTTCGCAAGCTGGCGAATAAACCTGCACGGTCCCCGCCTTGTCGATGATGACAATCCCGTCCACCGCCGTCGCCAGCAAAGCATCGAGCCTTTCGCGGCTCTCGTTGGGCGGTGGCAAACCAGACACGCGCGTGTGTACTCCGCTAAGGGGTCGGGACAAATGGTTCTCAGGCTCAATTCAATCCTACGCGACATGCAGATGCGAGGCACATGCTAATTCGCGATCCGGCGACCGCCTAAAACCGCGTCGAAACAACGCAACTCAACGGACGCAATCTGCGGAAAATACGGATAGGCCGGCGGCTTCATAGTGAAGAGATTTGTCAAGCTGCAAGGCGAACATCACCTGGCCAGGAAACAATCCCGGCGCAGGCTGCCGTCCCTGCCCTGTGGCACTGAATAGAAACAAGCATGTCACAACAGTCCAACGGAGCAGACCTATGACACCGGACAATGTTCTCTACCTCGCCATGTCTCTTGGCGTATTTGCCTTCTTTGCATCAACGCTTGCAATCGTCTCTTTCTACGCGCGCCGCTAAGCGACGAGCGCCGAGCCACATTGCGCAGGGCCTGTTCACGAAGACGTCTTGTTGTAGATGACCGGCATCATACCCCGCCACATGCGCCAAGTGTTTTCGTCAGTGATCAGTTCAGACATAAAGTGAGCGACGTTGATACGACTGGTTTTTCCGGAATCAAAAATTGCGCTGAGCATTGGCGATCTGTGAACCTCGTAGTCTGAGACTTCAGCTTCATCGAGCAGTCCGTCAGGCCGGACTGCGGCCCATTGGATCAATGAATTGGTCTGGCCAATTTTCGTGCGCAAGTAGTCGGCAGCTTCTTCGTTATCCGCATGCGGCGGCACCAACAAACGAAGGAGACCGATGACGCAGCTTTGAGCAAACGATATGCGCTCATCAAGATCGCGATTGACGTTTCCCACCGTGTTCATGAGCACAAATTTGACAGGCTCTGCGGGCTCATTTGCCCGAATGGCATCGCATAGTCGGGCTGTCGCATCCGTCACAAGCCTGCGCGGCCTTCCAAATATCCCTTTGAAGGTCATGTTGTGTCCCAAGCAAGACGCTACCGCATTGCATCCTTGAACATGTCCAGCCATCTCGGCAGCGCTCATGTCGCAAATGTTTGCCTGAATCACGGACAAATTCCTGTGGCTTTTGACGTTCTCTGGCAGGCTTTGAAGTGACCTGACAATGATCTTCACAGCCTGACCGCGCTTCAATAGTTCCTCCACCAAAAGCCGCCCTGTTGCTCCGCTTGCGCCGACGATAAGCGTTGTCATATTCGTTCCAACTCTGATGGTTCGGGGTGCTGTCCGCGTGACGTTGCGAGCGGTTTAGAACACTTGCCAAAATATACAAATTGACCAAATCCTGCGCTTTGATATGCATATATGCATGGATTGGCGGTCAGTAAAATTCGACTGGAACAAGGCCCGGGCATTTTTGGTTACGGCTGAAGAGGGCTCGCTCTCTGCTGCCGCCCGGGCTCTAGGCATGGCACAGCCGACGCTGGGCCGACAGGTCGATGGTTTGGAGCAAGAGCTCGGCATTGTTTTGTTCGAGCGCGTCGGCCGTGGTCTGAGGTTGACCCCCGGCGGCATGGAATTACTCGATCACGTCCGCGACATGGGTGAGGCTGCAAGCAGAGTTTCTTTGACGGCTCTCGGACAATCGCAGGCTCTGGAAGGCAAAATCTGCATCTCGGCGAGCGAAACTTACGCAGCTGTGCTGCTCCCGCCGATCATCACAAAACTTCGCCAGCGCGAACCGGGCATCCAGGTCGAGATTGTGGTCTCCAACCATGCCAGCGACCTGCGTCGCCGCGAGGCCGATATTGCCATCCGCAACTTCCGCCCGGTCGAGCCGGACTTGATTGCCAAAAAAATTGGTGATGCGGATGCGGCGCTCTATGCGACGCCCGAATACATCAAGAGGATCGGTAGTCCGACAAAGCCTCAAGATCTAAGCCACGCGGACTTCGTGAACTTGGATCACGCTGGCATGATGATCAAAGGGCTCAATGCACTGGGGCTGGGCCTGACGGAGGCAAACTTCCCGTTGCTCACGGAAAGCTATCTGGTCATGTGGGAGCTTGTGCGTCATGGCGCAGCCATTGGCATACTGGACGCCTATATCGGCGATGCCGATCCAACCGTTGCACGCGTTCTGCCCAATATGGAGCCGCTCGTCTTCCCCATATGGCTCGTCGCGCACCGCGAACTGGCAACAAATCGCCGCATCCGCATGGTGTATGATTTTCTGGCGACGGAACTAAAGCGGGGGTGAAGCGCGCAATTGCTGCGCCATATCCGCTACAATCGGCAGACCTTCTACGACGTCTTGTGGATTGAATTATTGGCGGAGAGGGTGGGATTCGAACCCACGGTACCCTTGCGAGCACGCCGCATTTCGAGTGCGGTACTTTCAACCACTCAGCCACCTCTCCGCGAGATGTCCGCCGGTAAACCGACGGCATGGAAGCGGCGCGGAATGTAGACCGAGGCCGCGCACCGGCACAAGGCTTGTCGGGCACAAAATCGGCCTTTTGCGGCTTCGTTCGCGTTAATTCCGCCGATACGGACGGGCGAGCCTGCTAGAGTGTCGTGAAAAGGACATAACGCATGAGCAAACCGGACACCGCACCTCCCGCCGCCCCCGTGTTCAGCCGTCTCAAGGCCCGCGTCTGGGCCGCCTGGGCCGTCCATGCCTTCACGGCCTGCGGCGTCGTCACAGGACTTTTGGCCATTTCAGCCCTCATCGCGGGCGATTTCCGTATGGCGCTGCTTTGGCTGGGTGCCGCTCTTGTCATTGACGGTTTCGACGGACCGATGGCGCGCAAGGTCCGTGTCACTGAATTTGCCCCCAATATGGACGGCGCAATCCTCGATCTCGTCATCGACTACCTCAATTACACAGTCATTCCGGCACTGCTCGTCTATCAATTCGGACTTGTGCCCGCAGGCTTCGGCATTCCGGCGGCGGCCTATATTATGATGACCTCGCTCTATTGCTTCGGTAACCGCGACATGAAGACCGAAGACAACTACTTTCAGGGCTTTCCGGCCATCTGGAACCTTGTCGTCCTCTTCTTCTATGTCACGTCGAGCGGCCCCTGGGTCAATCTCGCGGTCATCGCGATTTTGGGGATTTTGACCTTTGTTCCCCTCAAATTTGTCCATCCTTTCAGGGTGGTACGGCTGCGCGCCCTCACCATCGCCATGACAGGGGCCTGGGCGGCGCTCACCTTTGTGCTGGTTCTGGGCAGCTCGCATAGCGGCATGACACCTGCTGAAGCCATGCCGACCGCCTATTGGGCCTTTCTCTGCGTCTCGGTCTATTTTCTGGGTCTCTGCCTCTGGCGTTCGGCCAAGGGCACGCCCGCGACCTGAAATCGCGGCAAATTGGCAGGGAAATCAGGGCTCTCAGGCCCGCCTTTCGGTCTCCCGCGCCTTGACACTCAAGTGTCCCGATGTATATTGCGCGCC
>TARA_R110000868_G_scaffold62202_2_pt1 | contig 12006 bp, 10 predicted proteins | sample TARA_R110000868 | Tara Oceans TARA_R110000868 (sample SAMEA4397489) | marine metagenome | biome: Polar Biome; feature: [SRF] surface water layer (ENVO:00010504); material: water (ENVO:00002006), including particulate matter (ENVO:01000060) such as... | depth 5 m | reverse complement strand
CGCTGGCGGGAGTGTTTTTCGTCATTGCCGTCGTGTCTGTTTCAAATGGGGGCCATACGCTGCCACTACCGGTCATGGGCCTTACCGGACGGGACAGTGCCTGTTGGCCTCCTTTTAACACACTAAGCACATGAATTATAAATGTTTGACGACTGCGGCTTCGCTGAGCGCCAGTCTCATGGTGAGGGCCGCAATCGGGCCGGTTTTACGCTGATAATAGGCAGGACGCCGTCCGACCTCGCTAAAACCCATACGGTCATAGAGGCTAATCGCGCTCTGATTGTCCTCAGCGACTTCGAGAAAAAGGGCCACGCCCCCCTGTGCCAAGGCACCGATCACGACCTGTTCCATAAGTCTTTCGCCAATCCGCTGGCCACGGACAGGTTCAGCCACCGCAATCGTCAGAATTTCAGCCTCGTCGGCGACAATGCGGGCGAGCACAAAACCGGAAAGAACCGCCCCGTCGCGGGCCTGCCACAGATAGACACCGGCGCTGCTGAGCAATTCGGCAAAAGTGTCAGCCGACCAGCCCGTATCAAACGAGGTCGTATGCAGTGCCGCCACAGCGTCGAGGTCGGATTCGCCTGCGGGTCCGATGTCGATGCTCACGTGAGAACCGGATCAAGACCGCCCGGCAATTTGGCGTCGGGAGCACGCAAATAGAGTGGCGCGGGCGCGACCCTGAAATGATCGGCCCCATGCGCCTTGAGGCGGGCAAGCGCGAGGCGCGCGACCGTCAGCGCATCGGGCTGAGCAGCGGCTTCCGCCAATGTGCAAGCGACCCCTTTGGCGGCGAGACGGTTGCTGAGCAATTCCGCGCCTGTACCAACGGCGACAAAGCGCGAACCCGGCAAGTGGTCCGCTGCTTCATCCAGCGACACAATCATCGGCTCGGACAAGGGCAGGTGCGCGCGATCAAAAGCCTGGAGATAAATTTCATCACGGCGCGCGTCGAAGACCGCCGCAATGGTTTCGTCGGCTGCGCAAGTCACTGGGGCCGCCACCGCTTCCAGCGTCGTGATGCCGACAAGCGGCAGCGCGCGCGCCAGCGCCAACCCGCGTGCGGCCGCGATCCCTACACGCAAGCCTGTGAACGTGCCGGGCCCGATGGTGACGGCGAGTGCCGTGAGGTCGGATGGTTTCACACCCGCCTCCTCCAGCACCGCGCCGATCACACCCATCAGTTCTTCGGCATGACCACGGGTGCGTAACTCAAAGTGATGAGCCAGCACGGTGCCGCCATCCACCACGGCTGCCGACATCGCGCCTTGCGCTGTATCAAATGCAAGAAGAGGCAAGGCGCATTAAACTCCCTATAAAGATCAAATAAATGTCAGATGATCTTGGCGACTTCATCGAATGTGAAGCGCGGGCTGCGGGCAAACACAGCCTTGGGATCACCGTGGCCGATGTTGCAGAGGAAATTGACCTTCACGTTCTTTTCAGGAAAAAACGCTTCTTCCACTTTGCCTACATCAAAGCCCGACATCGGGCCGCAATCGAGGCCGAGGGCACGCGCGGCAATCATAAAGTAAGCGCCCTGCAAGGAACCATTGCGAAAGGCGTGACCGGCGGCCCATTCAGCCGACCAGTTGAACCATGTCTTGGCGTCGGGCGAATGAGGGAAAAGTTTCGGCAGGTGTTCGTAGAACTCCACATCGTGGCCGATGATGACAGTGGCGGGTGCGGCCAATGTCTTTGCCAGATTGCCTTCGGTCAGAGCGGGGGCGAGTTTTTCTTTCGCTTCTTTCGATTTGACGATGACAAACCGTGCCGGGCTCATATTGGCGCTCGTCGGGCCCCATTTCATCAGATCGTAAACAGCGCGCAATTCATCATCGCTGACAGGCTGATCGGTCCAGGCGTTCTGCGTACGCGCAGTGCGAAAAATGATGTCGAGAGCTTCGTCGGACAGCTTGCCGCTCATGGGGTCAGTACTCCGGTGGAATGTGAAACAGGGTGTGGCGCCCAAGATAGCGGCTGAGGACGAATGGGGAAGCCCTGCACCCGCAACAATGACTTGGCGTCAGTGCAACAATCGGCAGACTTCAGACCGCGCGCACTTCCAGCACTTCCGGCACATAGTGCTTCAGCGTGTTTTCAACACCGCGCTTCAGCGTAACAGCGGAGGAGGGGCAACCTGCGCAGGAGCCTTGCATGTTGAGATAGACGATACCGTCCTCAAAGCCCTGAAAGGTAATGTCGCCGCCATCCTGCGCGACCGCCGGGCGGATGCGCGTGTCGAGTACTTCTTTGATCTCGGCAACGATCTCGGCGTTTTCGCCAACATGTTCGGCATGGGCCGAGCCTTCAGCGTCGGGGCTGCCGTAAAGGATCGGCGCGCCGCCCGTGAAATGTTCCATGATCGCGCCCAGAAGTGCGGGCTTCAGATGCTGCCATTCGCCGTCCGTCTTGGTGATGGTGATGAAGTCCGAACCGAAAAAGACACCTGCAACGCCATCGACCGCAAAGAGACGCATGGCAAGCGGCGAACGCTGACCGGCCTCCGCATTGGGGAAATCAGCCACATGGCCCTCGCCCATAACCTCACGGCCGGGGAGAAACTTCAGGGTCGCCGGATTGGGCGTCGCTTCGGTCTGGATGAACATGGGGCGCATATCCTTGGGTGTGCAGGTGCTAAACCCCTTGGAATTTAAGGATTTAGGCAGCTTCATGAGGCTTATAGATGGACCTGCGCGCCGCCGGAATCAAGTTTTGCCGCACGCGTCATATTGCCGGAAGCGAAGACTCTGGTCGCCGGTCACGCGGAATATGGGGCGATTTTTCGGTTTCCACCCCTTCGATATAGTGACATTATCCGTGTCACAAAAAATAATTGGGGGAGGATCAATCATGGCTGAGAAAGCACCGGTCTGGCTGCGCGGCGCACCCGGATCACCCTACACGCGCAAGATGCTGTCGCTCCTGCGCTACCGCCATATCGCCTATCGCTACATGATCCGTCCGCACGGCGCTATCGAGGGGTTCCCCTCGCCCAAAGTCCAGCTTCTGCCGACTTTCTATCTGCCGGGTGCCGATGGCCAACTCGAAGCGGTTGTCGATTCAAGCCCGCTCATCCGGCGCTTTGAAAAAGAATATGAAGGCCGCAGCGCGATCCCGTCCGATCCTGTCATGCGCTTTATCGACGATCTCCTTGAAGACTTCGCCGACGAGTGGCTGACCAAAGCCATGTTCCATTATCGCTGGGCTTTCGCTCCCGACATTGCGCAGGCCGCCGCCATCCTGCCGCGCTGGACTGCGATCACGGCAGACGACGACCATGCGAAAAAGCTTGGCGACTTCTTTTCCAAACGCCAGATCGACCGGCTTTACGTGGTCGGCTCGAACGATGTGACCGGCAAGATCATCGAAGCCAATTACGTCAAATATCTCACTGCGCTCAACGCCCATCTTTTGCTGCACCCGTTCCTCATGGGCGCGCGACCGGGCACGTCGGATTTTGCCGCCTTTGGGCAGCTGACGCAGCTCACGCATTTTGATCCGACGCCAAGCGCGCTGACGCTCAAGCACGCCCCGCGCGTTTATGCCTGGGTCGAAATCATGGAAGACCTGTCAGGGCTTGATGCAAGCGAAGCCGGCTGGATCACGCGCGCGACATTGCCCGACACGCTGAAGCAAATGCTCCGCCTTGTCGGCACAGCTTACTTGCCGCTGCTGCTCGCCAATGCACGCGCCATCAACGCGGGCGAAAAATCCATGACCACCACCATCGACGGCGCGACGTGGACGCAGGACGTCATGCCCTATCAGGCGAAATGCCTGTTGTGGCTGCGCCATGCATTTGCCGATTTGAATGAGGCGGACCAGAAATTCGTGCAGTCGCTTCTCGACGAGACGGGCTGTCGCGATCTCATCAGCGGAAAGGTCTGACGCAAATCAGGCCAGTGCGTGAATGTCGTCGTCGGTGAGATTGCCGGGAACGACCGTCACGGGGATACGGAAACCGCCGCCTGCGGTGAGCGAGACGAGGGGCCCGGGCCCTTCCTTTTCCGTGCCTGCCGCAAGCACGAGGATCGCTATATCGCGGTCCTCGTCGATGAATTTCAAAAGTTCATCCGCGATGCGGCCTTCTCGGATCACGAGTTCGGGAATGATGCCCGCATATTCGTTTACATGGGCGGCAAGCTTGTGGAGCACGGCTTCGGCTTCGGAACGGGCTTCCTCACGCATGATGTTTTGCACACCGAGCCAGTGACCGGCAGTGTCCGGCGGTGCAAGGATTGCCAGCAGTGTCACCACGCCATTGGTGTGCTGCGCGCGCAGGCTCGCAAAATGAATGGCGATTTCGGATTCAGCCGTGCCGTCGGCCACCACAAGAAACTTGCGGCGCTTTGCGCTCGGGGCAGGCTTTACGTCGTCGCTCACTGTCATGCTGCTCTCTTGATAGACCGGTCGCGCATGTTGTCATCTGTGCGGGCGAGCGACAAGTGGTGCTATTTCAGCAGCACATTGGAGACTTCACGCGCCTGCGTGCGGGCACGCAGCAGGTAGAAGCCTTGGGCTGCCAGATGGCTCGGCTGGAAAGTCGCGTCAGGGCTGCCGTTGATCACAACGAGGGGGGCAAGACCGGCCGCCTCGCGGAAGGTTGCCAGCATCTGGTTCCAACTCGTCGTCAGGTTCTTTTCCTTGATGATGGGCGCGAAATCTTCGCCGAGCGCTTTCAGGATCATGTAGTAGCCGTAGAGCTTGCCCTTGGTATTGTAGAAGACATTATCGGCATTGGGGTCGATGAAGGCACCTGAATGATCGTGAACCTCTTTATCGAGCATGGCCGATTGTGATCCGAGGTCGGACGATATGCGTTCAATCGTCGCCATCAGATTGTCGGCGCGGCGCTCGAAGGTGGCGTTGCCCGCGGCCAGACGTTTGTTATAGCTGATGAGTGCCTTGCGGGCTGAACGGTATTGAGATTCAGAACTCGCGCGCGGCGCAAGCGACACTGTCGGGTTCCAGAGCCAGACGTCGCCGGGATATTGCAGCAGGCCTGCCGCCTTTTGCAGATCAGGATCCGCCTCGCTTGAGCCGCGTGTCCGGCCGACCTGATCGGTCATCTCGAATGAGAAGCGTGCGAGTGCGCTCATCACGCCGAGCTGGAAATTCGGCATATTGTCGAGCATCACGCCGGGCTGAAAAAACGGATCATTGGCGACCCATGAGTTCTCGTTGACCTCGCGGTCGATGAGACCAGCCATGACGGCAACCGCCTGCGAACCGCCGGGAGCCGCCGCATTTTCGCCTGCGGGTGCAAAATCAGGATCGTCGCTGATATTGCTCACCATCAGCATGCCGACGGGATAATAAAGCAGCAGAAGCGCCAGCACGGCGATAATGCCACGGCGCATGATGCCGCTGCCGCCGGGGCGATTGTTGAGATTGTACCAGAAGCGGCCAAGCCTGCTCTGAGGCATGTCCGGCGCATCGGCGAAATCCGTCTGCGTCGCATCGGCACCCGCGCGGTCCTTGCGATAGGCCCAGCGCTGCGCCAGTCCGTCCGCCGTCGTGCGATAGGTGTCGCGTATCCATGTCCAGATATTGGCACTCATACGTTCGGCGCTGTCTCGCAAGGCCATCGGGCAATTGTCTCCTGAACTTCTTGTGGCAACAGGGTTCAGATAGGGAGGATCATTGTCAAATTAAAGACGTAAGTCCCGACCGCAATGTCCCTATCGGCTATATGAAACCTACGATTTCACGCACGCGCGCATAGATCGGATCGGTAATGGCGCGGGCGCGCACCGCCCCTTTGGCCAGCACATCGTCAATATAGCCCTGATCATGGTCCATCATGCGCTTCATTTCCGACGTGATGGGCGAAAGTTTTTCCACGGCCAATTCCGCAAGTTTGGGCTTGAATGTGCCGAATTGAGCGCCGCCGAATTCCTTCAGAACCTCCGCCTTGGTCATGTCGGAAAGGGCTGCATAGATGCCCACGAGATTGTCGGCGCCTGCGCGGCCCGCGAGGCCTTCAACCGTTTCAGGCAAGGGTTCGGGGTCCGTCTGCGCTTTGCGGATTTTGAGCGCGATGGCGTCCGCATCATCTTTCATGGTGATGCGCGAATAATCCGACGGATCGGATTTCGACATTTTCTTGGTGCCGTCGCGCAAAGACATAACCCGCGTTGCCTCACCCATGATGAGCGGTTCGGGCAGCGGGAAAAAATCCGGCGCGGCGAAATCATTGTTGAACTTTTGCGCCACGTCGCGGGCAAGCTCCAGATGCTGTTTCTGGTCTTCGCCGACGGGCACATGCGTCGCGCGATAGGCGAGAATGTCAGCGGCCATCAGCACCGGATAAGCATAAAGCCCTATTGACGCCTTCTCACGATCCTTGCCAGCTTTGTCCTTGAACTGGGTCATGCGATTGAGCCAACCGATGCGGGCGACGCAATTCAGGATCCAGGCAAGCTCGGCGTGGGCCGGTACTTTCGACTGGTTGAATATGATATGCTTATCCGGATCGATGCCTGAAGCGATATAGGCGGCAGCCACTTCGCGCGTATTGGCGGCAAGTTCCTTGGGGTCCTGCCAGACGGTGATCGCATGCATATCGACGACGCAATAGATGCACTCATGTGTCGCCTGCAGCCCGACGAAATTGCGGATCGCGCCCAGATAATTGCCCAGATGCAGATTGCCTGTCGGCTGAACGCCTGAAAATACGCGGTTTTTGGGCTGTTCCATTCGAATTTAGTCCGTCGTTTTGAGGCCCGCACCCTACCCGCGGGCGGGTAGCAAAGAGCGGCAGAATTGGCTTGGTGCGGTTATGCGGCCAAGGCAGGGGCTTTGGCAATGGCGGAGCGTGCGCCCGCGTTTTCGATTTATAATTTAGAATTATTCAAAACTATTGACACGCTGCGCCGTCACTCATAACTTAGAATTGTTCTTATATAGGAGAAGGCCCGCCATGACCGACAAGACCCAGAAACCGCCGCGCCTCACGACGTCCGCCGGCATTCCCGTACCCGACAACCAGAACAGCCTGACCGCCGGTGCGCGCGGGCCGCTCTTGGTGCAGGACTGGCAGCTTTTTGAAAAGCACGCGCATTTCAACCGCGAGCGCATCCCCGAGCGCGTCGTCCATGCCAAAGGCACGGCCGCCTTCGGCTCATTGCGCATCACCAATGACATTTCGAAATATACCAAGGCCAAAATCTTCAACACGCATGGCAAGGAGACGCCGGCCTTCCTGCGCTTCTCAACGGTAGCAGGCGAGCGCGGCGCGGCGGATGCTGAACGCGACGTGCGCGGCTTTGCGCTCAAATTCTACACCGAGGAAGGCAACTGGGATCTCGTCGGCAACAACACGCCGGTCTTCTTCGTGCGCGACCCTTACAAATTCCCCGACTTCATCCACACGCAGAAGCGCGATCCGCGCACCAATATGCGCAGCCCGACCGCCATGTGGGATTTCTGGTCGCAATCGCCTGAGAGCCTCCATCAGGTAACAATCCTCTTTTCAGATCGCGGCATCCCCAAAACATTGCGCCACATGCATGGCTTCGGCTCGCATACCTATAGCTTCATCAACGCGGCCAACGAACGCTTCTGGGTGAAGTTCCATTTCAAGTCCCTGCAGGGCATTGAAACCATGACGGACGCGGAAAGCGCCAAGCTCATCGGTGAGGACCGCGAAAGCCATCAGCGCGATCTTTATGAAGCGATCGAGAAAAAAGATTTTCCGAGATGGCGGATGATGATCCAGGTCATGCCGGAAGCTGACGCCGACAAGACCGAGTATAATCCCTTCGACCTCACGAAAGTCTGGCCGCATAAGGACTATCCGCTGATTGAAGTGGGCATCCTCACGCTCAACCAGAACCCGGAAAACTATCACGCAGAGGTTGAGCAATCGACATTCTCGCCCGCCAATGTCGTGCCCGGCATTTCGCACAGCCCCGACAAGATGCTGCAGTTCCGCATCTTCTCCTATGCGGACGCCCATCGCTACCGCGTCGGCATCAACGCCGAAAGTCTGCCGGTCAACAAACCGCGCGTGCCGGTCAACAACTACTATCGCGATGGCACGATGCGCTTTGACGGCAATGGCGGCGGCTCGGTGAACTATGAACCCAATACGATGGGCGGGCCGGTCGAAGACCCCAGCGTCAAGGAACCGCCGCTGACCATTTCGGGCGAGGTGGATCGCTACAATCACCGCACCGGTAATGATGATTACACGCAAGCGGGTAATCTCTTCCGCCTCATGTCGGATGCGCAGAAAGACGCGCTGATGACATCGATTGCGGGCGCGATGGCGAGCGTGCCGGAACCGATCCAGCGGTTGCAGGTCAGCCACTTCACCAAGGCCGATCCCGCTTACGGCTCAGGCGTCGCTTCCCGCCTCGGCCTCAAGTAAGAGGCGCGGGCCGCGCGTCTTCTCCTTCGCGCGAGCCCCGCGACGACGACAGCACCCGGCGGCGGAACTGCCGGGTGCTGTTTTCTTTTGGTCTAGCCCCGCCGCACAGCGCGGCGCAAGTCAGCAAGGCGGAAGGCACCGGTGATCTGGCAGAAGCCTGCGTAAACAATAATGCCACCTGCGATCAGGCCCGCGAGCACAGAGACGCTGGCGACGAAGTGAAGTTCGAACGCCGGTGCGAGATATTCAGAGCCTGCCCAAAGCACGGTGCCCATGCCTGCGGAGGCGATGAGGATGAGCGGCAGACGTTTGATGAGTTGCGCGTCTGGCGCGAAATGGCCCTGACGCCAGAGGCGCGCGGCGAGCAGACCAACATTGGTCCATGCCGCAATCGTCGTGCCTGCGGCAATGCCTGCAAAACCGAAATATTGAAACAGAGTGAAACTCGAAATCACATTGACGATGACGCTGATGCCCGCAAATTTGAGCGGCGTCTTTGTGTTTTCGCGGGCAAAAAACGCAGGCGAGAAAACCTTGTTCATCACGAAAGCAGGAAGGCCCACGGCGTAGACCGCGAGAGCAAGCGCTGTTGCCGTCGTATCGCTCGCACTGAAGTGTCCGCGCTCGAACAACACTTTGATGATGTCATAGGGGATGACCGCCAGTGCCACTGCGGCGGGCACGGTCAGCAGTAGTGAAAACTCCAGCGCGCGGTTGAGGCTCCGGTGCGCGCCGTCATCATCCTTCGCGCGCAGACGCCGCGACAGGTCCGGCAGCAGCACAACGCCGATGGCAATGCCGACAACGCCGAGCGGCAGCTGATAGATGCGGTCGGCATAATAGAGCCAAGACACAGCACCGGCCTGAAGCGTGGCGATCATTGTGCCGATGGTGAGGTTCACCTGCCCGATGCCGCCCGCGACAATACCCGGCACGCCGAGTGTGAGCAGCCGCTTCACATCAGGCGTGAAACGCGGCCACGAAAGGCGCAGCGTCATGCCGGCGCGTTGACATGAAATCGTGAGCCAGATGAATTGCACGATACCGGCAGCGGCCACGCCGTAAGAGAGAACGAGACCGGGGTTCGCCGCCAATGGCACCACAAAAAAGAGCGCTACGATCATCGTCACATTGAGCATGACGGGGGCGGCTGCTCCGGCGAAAAATTTGCCCAGCGAATTCAGGATCGCGGCCTGCACGGCGGTCAGCGATATGAACATCAAATAGGGGAATGTCACGCGGCTGAACTGGATCGCCCATTCGCGCTTTTGCGGATCATCGCCAAAGCCCGGCGCAAAGACGTGCATCAGCGCGGGCATGAAAACCATCGCCAAGATCGTCAGCACCAGCAGCGCAAAGAGAAGCGCCGATGTCGCCTCTTGTGCAAAGCGCCGCGCGGCATCCTCACCCTCGCCTTCCAGTCGCTTGGCAAAGAGCGGCACGAAGGCGGAGTTGAACGCGCCTTCAGCAAAGATCGAGCGAAACATATTGGGAAAACGGAAGGCGACGAAAAACGCATCCGCTATCGGCCCCGTGCCGATGGCCGAGGCCACCATCATGTCGCGCACGAAACCCAATATGCGGCTCAGGAATGTCGTGCCGCCAACAGTGGCCGCAGATCGCAACAGGCTCATTCCGCCGCCGCCACTTCCGGTTTACGGCGCGAGCGGGCGGGCCGTGCGTTTTGCGTGGGGTCCGCCAATGCTTCGAGCAAATGGCGCTCGACCGCTTTCTTCTTATTGGCGTTTGTCACCTTATGGCCGATCACGTCTTTCACATAAAAGACGTCCACCGCACGTTCGCCATAGGTCGTGATATGGGCTGAGCCGATGGTGAGGCCCAGATGAAAGAGCGCCTTGGTGAGCGCATGGACAAGGCCCGGACGATCAAGCCCGTTCACTTCGATGACCGTGTAAGTGTCCGACGCTTCATTGTCGATATAGACAAGCGGTGCGATGGAGAAAGCGTCCGCCCTGTTCTCGCCCTTGAAACGCTGATCGATCATTTCCGGCGGCAGGACTTCGCCCGCCAGCACTTTGCGGATTGTGTCTTCAAGACGCTGGATGCGGCGCGGTTCGGCAATCGCACCGCCCGCCTCGTCCTGCACCCAGAGCATGTCGAGCGCCATGCCGTCGCGGGTGGTGAAAATTTTCGCGTCGACAATGCTCATACCGAGAATGGCGCAGGCACCGGCAAAGCGCGAAAAGAGACCCGGATGATCCTGCGAATAGAGCGTCAGCACCGTCACGTCGCGCGAGGGCTCAGGACGGGCTGAAATCGTCAACGCCACGTCTTGCGCTTCATTGATGAGACGCGCGTGGCGCTCATGCGTTTCAGCATCAAACGACAGCCAATAAGCGTCCGTGTGGCGCGCCTTATAAACCGCGCGCTCCGTATCGCTCCAGTCCGTGAGGCGTTCACCGAGCGCCACTTTAGCTTCCGCCACGCGACCGGCGCGGTTCAGCACGCCTTCGCCACCCTGCAGGAGCGCCATGGTTTCAAAATAAAGTTCGCGCAGCAATTGCGCTTTCCAACCGTTCCAGACGCCGGGGCCGACTGCCTTGATGTCAACCACGGTCAAGACGAACAGAAGTTTCAAACGGCCGGGGCTTTGCACAAGGTCGGCAAAATCGCGCACCGTGCGCGGGTCGGAAATATCGCGCCGCTGGGCCACATCCGACATGACGAGATGGTTTTTCACAAGCCAGGCGACCGTTTCGGTTTCCGCCGCACTCATGCCGAGACGCGGACAGAGTTGCCGCGCGATGCGCTCGCCAGCATCCGAATGATCTTCTTCGCGGCCCTTGGCAATGTCATGCAGGAACACCGACAGATAAAGCGCATTGCGGCTCTGCAACGTCGACATGATTTCGGTGGCGAAGGGATGGTCGTTGTTCTCGCCGCCTTTTTCGACCTCAGACAAAATGCCGATGGCGCGCAGCAAATGCTCGTCGGCTGTGTAGTGGTGATACATGTTGAACTGCATCAGCGCGACGATGCGGCCGAAGTCGCGCACGAAGCGGCCAAGCACGCCCGCCTCGTTCATCAGACGCAGGGTGCGTTCGGGGTCTTTGCGCGAGGTCAGAATATCGAGGAAGAGACGGTTGGCTTCTTCGTCAGCGCGCAGCTCCGCACCGATATATTTCAGCGAGCGCGTCACAAGTTTCAGCGCATCGGGATGGATTTCCAATTCGTCGGCGTCAGCCACATGAAAAATGCGGATGATATTGACCGGATCTTTTTCGATCGCCTGATCTGACGTGAAATCGAGCCGCCCGCTTTCAAGCTTGAAACCCTTGATGACCTTCTTGCGCCGCAGCTTCTGCATGAAGCGGCCGATGCTTGGCTTTTTCTTGCGTTCCTGTTCTTCAAGGGCAGCACAGAAAATGCGCGTGAGATCGCCGACGTCTTTAGCCACCAGAAAATAATGCTTCATGAAACGTTCGACGGCCTTCAGACCGGCGTGGCCATGATAGCCCAGACGGTTCGCCATCTCGGTTTGCAGATCGAACGTGATGCGTTCTTCTGCGCGGCCAGTCAGGAAATGCAATTCGCAGCGCACGGCCCAGAGAAACTCCTCCGCCTTGCGGAAGGTTGCATATTCCTCGCGTGTGAAAACACCCGCCTTA
>TARA_R110000868_G_scaffold1877_5_pt1 | contig 12009 bp, 8 predicted proteins | sample TARA_R110000868 | Tara Oceans TARA_R110000868 (sample SAMEA4397489) | marine metagenome | biome: Polar Biome; feature: [SRF] surface water layer (ENVO:00010504); material: water (ENVO:00002006), including particulate matter (ENVO:01000060) such as... | depth 5 m | reverse complement strand
ATAATCCGTTATATCTCCCGCTCTAAATAAAACAATTGGTTCATTTTTACCACCAAGCTGACTCCAATTTGTTATTTTTTGATCATAAATATCTTTTATCTCAGAAGGCTTTAATTTTTTTACTGGATTATCTATAGAGACTGCCAATAAAAATCCATCATCAATGGGTTTTTTACTAAAAACTCCAGCACCTTCAATAAATAGAAAAAAGACAATCAAAATAACTGTAATACTAGTAGCAGCGCTACTTAGCATTAAAATCGATTCAATAATCTTTTCTTTAATCTGTTTAAAATTTGTTTTCAAATCAGTATATTTTATTTTTAGCAAAACTACGCTAGGTAAACGTCCCTAATGTTTTCACATCATTATCCTTATGTTAACTTAATGTTAAGCGATTGTAATGGCTTTTAAAAGTACAATTCTTTTTTTTAATAAAAAAAGGCCGTCTTAAATAAGACGGCCGTTCTTCATTTATAAATTAACCTTTATTAATTCAATGGTACATAACCTACTTCTGAAACCACTTTTTGTCCTTCAGGAGATAGCGCATAATCAACAATTGATTTTACTTTTGCTGCATTAGTTTTATCAAACATATAGAACAATGGTCTAGCAATTGGATATGATTTATCTTTTGCACTTGCAACAGATGGCTCAACAAAAGTTTTACCTTGATCATAAGATACTGAAAGCTGTTTTACTTCTTTAGTTTCATAAGCTAATCCAATATATCCAATAGCTCCTTTAGTTTGACCTACTGCTTGAACGATAGCTCCAGTTGCTGGTAAACTCAATATGTCAGTAGCATAATTTTTCTTTTCCATTACATTTTCTTTAAAGAACTCATAAGTCCCTGAAGAAGATTCTCTAGAATAAGCTACAATTTTAGCATCTTCACCACCCACTTCTTTCCAGTTCTTAATTTCACCTGTAAAGATTTTTTCTAATTGCTCACGAGTCAATTTAGAAACTTTGTTTGCTGGATTAACAATAACCGTTAAAGCATCATAAGCAATAACAACTTCTTGAATATCTTTTTTTAATTCAGCGAATTTTAATTTTTCTTCTGTTTTCATGTCTCTTGAAGCCATTGCAATATCAGTAGTTCCATCAATCAAAGCGGTCAAACCAACACCTGAACCACCACCTACAACAGTAACACTAACATCCGAATTTGTTTTCATCAAATCTTCTGCTTCTTTTTGAGCCAAAGGCAAAACAGTATCACTACCTTTCATTGTAATAGACACACTAGCAGCTTTAGCTTCAGTTCCTTTATCTTCTGTTTTAGCTTTACCGCAACTTAACATCCCTATTAAAGGTAACATTAAAAACAATTTTGTTTTATTTTTCATAATGGGTTTTTTAAATTTTTGACAAATGTACAAACTCTATGTTAAGTTAATATTATGTCAGTATTATCCAATCTTTATTTTTTACACTAAAAATACAATTGAAAACTAAAAAACCGCATAAAAGCGGTTTTTTATTAAAACATCTATATTCCTATCTCCACTTGTACACGGGCGTACCAGTTACCAGAAGTATTTCCTGTATAAAATTTTTCGTTTTCATAAGAAAATTCAGTCTGAATTTTTAATTTGTGATCTAAAATATATTTAGATAAACTGATTGCGTACTCATCCACATTAGGACTTATTGTTTCAATATCTGCACCTACTTTTTGAGTAGAATACCTACCTGCTAATGAATATTTAGAAGGAAACACATAACTTAATTGTGTATCAACTCCATGACCTACAAAAACTGCTTGTTTTTTACTGATATCTAAAGGATTCACAGTAATTGCATTATCAGTCATTCTAGACATATAAGCTGTTGATGCTGTCCATCCATTGTATTTAAACATCGCATCAAAAAATACTGATTGTAAAGTTCTCGCTTCAAATAGATCATTCCCTAATTGTCCTTGAGACCTACCAGCATTGTTGTTTTGGCTAAAAGCACCAGAAAGCATCAACTTAGGTGTTTTCTCTCTCATTAAATCCCCTTCAAAATGAGATCCATTTTTAGCAAAAGACCCTAAAGGATATAATTCAACCTTACCTGTTAAGGCAATACCGTCATTTAGATTTTTTGTGTAATTTCTTCCTTCACCTTTAGTAATGGCTCCTTTTAATGCATAAGAAAAATGATTAGCATCTTCTATAGAATAATCAAGAAATAATCCAAAATCACGGTCAATATTAAATTTTGAATTGTTAATCGTACGATCTGTAAATTCCAATGATCCTGAAGAAACAACCCTTTGATTATTTCCTGGAAGTTTAGTTTGTCCAAAAGCAATTGTCCAGTTTTTTGCAGGCTTATAAAAAAGCACTCCATCAAGGATTACATTACCATTATTCCCAGATACTGCCATATCTCTTGCCGAAAAACCTAGTTCTACTTTATAACCGAACTTAGGGTTATAAACAAAACCATCTAACTTTAATCTCATTCTTCTAATTTCTCCTTCAACAACACCTGTTTCTCCTTCACTTTTATGAAACCCTGCTCTACTTTGAATTCTAAATCCTATATTCACCTGAAACAAACTATCTTTTGCAGTAAACCCAAGTTTTTTACTTGAATTTAAGTATTGTGTAGACTCATTTTTTTTGTCTGTTGTCTTTTTTTCAACTGTACCTTCTTGAGCTGATGCAATTAAAGAAAACGCTAGCATGATACTTAATAAAAAATTTTTCATTTTAATAATTTGTTATTTTATTATTATTTTGGTGCAAAACTAATGTTAATTAAAGCCTCAAGTATTAAGACAAGGTTATCTTAATGCGAATTTACCGTAACCTGAATACTGAAAAACAATAGAAAACAGCATTAAAACAACTCAATCAAATAGAAAAACCTAGTAAAAACAGTACTTAACAAACTGTATTTTAGTTAACAGTATATTAACATTGAAAAAAAACACTTGACTTACCTGTTTTTAAATATAAGTATTTTCTTTAATATACTTCAAAAACAAAAAAAAGTGTGTAGTTTTAAAACTACACACTTTTTTAAAAGTAATAAAAACCTTATTAATCTATTGTTTCCATTAATTTGAAAAAGGTCAATTTAGACAATAACATTCCTTCTTTTTAAATAAATAAAATTTTAAATCTCTTTTCAACTTCTACATTGCAGAAATAAATTTAAAAAGTCACCAACAGAATTTTATAAATTTTGCTGGTGACTTTTATATAAAGCTAAATTTAAGCAAACCTGATTAAACAGCCTTAAAAAATAGAATTTTTATAAAAAAACAATTATAAATTAAACTCTGCATTTATAAATACTTTTGATTGAGAAGGTACACCGGATTGCTCAAAATTATACCCTTGGTAATCTAATGCCAATTTCAAACCTTTAGAAGGAGCATATTGAAAACCCGTAATCATTAAATCACCATCTTTAGCTGAATTCCAAACAGTTGTCGCTCCAGATAACATATTTGATTTCTCGTGATCAAAACGACCAAATATTTCGATTTTCTTGTTTATTACATAAGTTGAATAAAAAGACACAACTCTTAATTCATGGTCAACAGCAGGAACTGCAAAAGATGTACCGTTTAACAATTGATTGTATTCCGCACCAAATCTAAATTTACCCGTATTATATCCAGCAAACAATGCCATTGTTGTAACTGCTTTAGATCCAGTAGTATTTTGACTATCGAAATATACTTTTGTTATCAACCCTTTAATCGGAGTATAAACTAAACTACTCCCAATTCTTTGATTACCATTAGTATCCTGTATGTTTCTAAAACCTTCACCATTAACAACAAGAACATTCCATTTCAAATTTTTAGTTAAAGTAAATTCAGCATTAACACCTAAATCAGCACTACTACCTATACCATCTTGATCATCAGAAACTCTATATATATAACGGTAACCCCAAAAATCTTCTTGATCATTAAATTGTTTCAAACCGATCATACCCATGCTCAGCTTTATACCTGTGGCTACTTTCCAGTCTAATTGTGCTATTTTCAAAAACGCAGTATAAGCACTACCTGCAGTATTATTTCCAACATCAAATATAACTTTAGCAGATATCTTATCACTAAAATCATATTTATACCCCAAATATGCTCTGTCTAATGCAAAGGCACTTTTTTTTACTGCATTAGGAGTAAAATCTTGGTTATAATTCCAAAATACTTTGAAAATAGGTGCGCCACTTGGGACAAAATCTTTATCAGCAGTTTGAGCCATTAATGACAATGAAGAAATAAAGAATGCACATAAAAATAACGAGATATTTTTCACAATAATTTTTTTTAATTTTATTGTGCAAATATCCTATTTTATGTTAAGCTAATTTAAAATTTATGTTATTATATTATGACTTAAATGTTATTAAATTGTTATCAAAGTTATTTAACTCACTTACGTACAAAAATTTAGCGTGTATTTAAAAAAGAAAAATTGAATAGTAAAATAAAACAAACACACTAAAATAAGTCACTAAACATTTTGCCATTACAAGAGATCATTTAACATGTTTTACCGCTTTTTCAAGGGTAAAAGAAAATTCAGATCCAATACCAAATTCACTTTCCACATAAATTTTCTCTTTATGTGCTTCTATGATATGTTTTACTATTGCTAAACCTAAACCAGAACCACCCTCTGAACGAGATCCACTTTTATTCACCCTATAAAAACGTTCAAAAAGTCTAGGGATATTTTGTTTTTCAATCCCTTCTCCATCATCACTAACACGAACCAATACTTTTTCTTTAGTTAAGTTCACTACCGCAACTTCGGTGGTACCATTTACTTTTCCATATTTAATTGAATTAACTATTAAATTTTCAATGATTTGTTGGATTCGATCTTTGTCTCCTCTAACTAAGTTAGGTAAAATATGATAGTTTTCAAAAGCCAAAGTAATCTTCTTCTTTTCAGCTTTCATTTCTAATAAGTCAAAAACATTCTGAATTAATTCAACAATATCAAATTCAGAATATTCAAGATTAAGATCTCCAACTTCCAATTTGGTAATCATATCTAAATCTTCTACTATATATATAAGACGTTCTACTCCTTTTTCGGCACGCTTTAAATATTTTTTTCGAATGGCTTTATCATCCATCGCTCCATCCAATAATGTAGATATATAACCCTGTACTGTAAATAATGGCGTTTTAAGCTCGTGCGATACATTTCCCAAAAATTCTCTTCGGTATTCCTCTCTCACCTGAAGTAATTCTATCTCCAATTTTTTATCGGTAGCAAATTTTCGTACTTCCCTAGTCAGGGTTTCCATATCTGTGGTGATAGGCTGATTGATAAAACTGCTGGACTCTAATAATGATACTTCATCATAGATCTTTTTTACACGTCTATAAATAAAACGCTCTACCCTATATTGCAAAACAATAAAAGAAAAAACATAAAGTATTAAGGTGAAAATAAAACCAAACAACCACAACTTTTGTAAGGTATAATTAAATATAGAAGTCACCAAAAGCATTACAAATCCTGTTGAAAAAAGACTGATATATAAAGCAGATTTTACGGCAAACTTATAGGTTTTTTTAAAACTTAATTTCATTTATTACTTGCATTGTTTTTTTAACTAAGAATAGAATTGAGATTATTACCATTAATAACCACTCAAACTATACTTCAAACTTGTATCCAACTCCTTTTATTGTTTTAAAAAGATCTTCTCCAATTTTTTCTCTAAGTTTTCTAATATGTACATCTATTGTTCTACCACCTACTACAACTTCATTTCCCCAGACTTTATCCAGAATTTCATCGCGCTTAAATACTTTTCCGGGCTTAGAAGCTAATAAATAAAATAATTCAAATTCTTTTCTAGGCAAAGCAATTTCAATATTGTCTTTAACTATTTTGTATTCTTCTCGATTTATTTCGATTCCACCTACATTAAGTGTTTCACTATTTTGCTCGTTTTCTTTCAATCGGCGTAATAAAGCTTTCACTTTACTAACTAACAATTTTGGCTTTATGGGTTTTGTGATATAGTCATCTGCTCCTGCATCAAATCCAGCAACCTGAGAATAATCCTCACTCCTTGCCGTTAAGAAAGTAATGATAACATTGGCTAATTCTGGAATTTTTCTAATATTCTCACAAGCTTCCATGCCATCCATTTCTGGCATCATCACATCCATTATGATTAAGTCTGGTAATTCTTTTTTTGCTTTTGCAATAGCTTCCTTGCCATTACTAGCAGTAAAAATCTGATACCCTTCTTGATTCAGATTATATCCTACTATCTCTAAAATATCTGGCTCATCATCAACCAATAAAATCTTTGTGTGTTTTTTTTTCATGTGGGTAAATTTACTCTTCCGCATGTAAATATAACAATAAATGAATTGTTAAAAAACACTATTAACGGTAATTTAATTTCATAACTATTTAGTAATACTGAGGAAACAAAATCTTAATGACCCAGTAACACGAACTTTACAAAGACACTATTACTTTGCAAAAAATTAAATACAACTATGAAACTGAAATTATTCATTTTAACGCTTTTTATCAGTACCCTAACTTTTGCACAAACTAAAGGTACTATTTCTGGAGTACTAACTGATAAAGATTCAAACAACGAAACATTACCTTTTGCTAACGTATTACTAAAAGGTACAGCTATAAATGCAACCACAGACATTGATGGAAAATACACCCTAAATGCACCTGCTGGAAATTATGTAATTCAATTCAGCTTTATTGGCTATGAATCTATAGAAGCTCCTGTTACAGTCAAAAGTGGTGAAAATCTAACATTTAACAAAGCACTTGGTTCTTCCAGTTACAAACTGGATGATGTTGTAATAAAAACAACTGTTAATAAACAAAAAGAAACTGCATTATTATTAGAACAAAAAAATGCAGTGGAAATTAAACAAGCAATTGGCGCCCAAGAATTATCAAGAAAAGGGGTTGGAGATGCTGCTGGAGCTGTAGCAAAAACTACTGGAGTTTCAGAACAAGAAGGAGTAAAAAATGTAAATGTTAGAGGTTTAGGAGATCGATATAACTCAACTTCACTAAATGGACTACCATTACCATCAGAAGATCCAGAATATAAAAACATCTCATTAAAATTCTTTTCTACAAATATTATTAAAAACATAAATGTAAATAAGACTTTTAATGCTTCGTTATATGGAGATGTGGCCGGTGCAAACATTGATATTGCATCAAAAGATTTAGAAACAAAATCATTCCTGAACGTAAGTGTTGGAAGTGGTTACAATTCAAACGCTATAAACTCAATTTTTTTAGCTCCTGATGGACACAATTATTTTGGTTTTGTTGGAAGCAAAAAAAATGTACCTATTACAGACTTGAATGTATATAGCTTTAAAACTAGTTATAAACCGAAAACAATAAACAGTACAGTGAATTCTAATTTCTCTATAGCAGCTGGAAAAAAATTCAATTTTGAAAACAATAATAGCTTAAGCCTTTTTGCTGTAGTTTTTTCAACTAGTGAATTTAATTTCAAACAAGGGAAATCAGGAAACATAAATGCAAATGGTGGTATTGGTCAAGAATTGAATTATAAAAAATACAATTACAACACTACACAATCTGGATTAGCAAATGTTAAATACAAATTTGGCTCTGGAAAAAGCATTTCATACAATGCTTTATATATTCACGACTCCAATGAAAGTGTTGGGGATTATACCGGATTTTCTGTAAGTATAAATGACAACTATGATACAGGAAAAAATTCATTTATTAGAAGACAACAAACCAATAATAATGTATTATTATCAAATCAACTTTTATTTGATTACAGAATTAATGATAAACTAGAAGCAAACGCAAGTGTTTCATACAATAAAATTGAAGCTAGTGAGCCAGATAGAAAAACTAATTCATATGACTTTAAAGACGGAAAATACATTTTAGCTACAAACTCATCTGTTCTTAATAACAGATATTTTTCGATCCTTAATGAAAAAGATTTAGCTGGTAAAGCCGAATTGAGCTATACTTTTAATCCTGAAGCGGAACTTATTAAAAAAATAAATTTTGGAGGGAATTACAGAAACACAAAAAGAGAATTTGATTTCACACAAATTAACTTTGATGTCCCAAGTAATAATGTAGTAATTGATATCAATAATCCAGATGCTGTTTTTAATCAAGCTGGAGTTAACACTACGTTCAAAATGAAAACTGCAAGAGGTGATGAACGTGTTTCTAATGTTTTTGAACCAATGTACTATACTGGAAAAAGAAATTTATATGCAGCTTATGCACAATTAACCTACCCACTAAATGATAAGTTTACTGTACAGCTAGGAGCAAGATATGAAAACATCAATCAAAAAGTGGAATGGGACACAAACATCTCAAGTAGTGTTAACAACTTGACAATCGATCCTGCTGTAATCAAAAAAAGTTATTTTTTACCAAGTTTGATTGCTAAATACACATTAACAGATAAAAATGCTGTGCGTTTTGCCGCGAGTCAAACGTATACAATGCCACAGTTTAAAGAAACAGCACCCTTTTTATATGAAGAAATCAGTTTTGCTAGTTTTGGTAACCCTGACTTAAAACCTTCAACAAACTTGAACTTTGATTTAAAATACGATTATTATTTATCTAAAAACGAGATTATCTCTTTAGGTGGTTTTTACAAAAAAATCAAAGATCCTATTAATAGAATCAACGTTGCTTCTGCTTCAAATGAATTATCATATGTAAATTTAGGTGATGCTTATGCAACTGGTTTTGAATTAGAAGTGAGAAAAACAATTTTTGGCTTTGATGATGATAACACATCAAATAAATCCAACCTTACTGGAGGGCTTAACTTATCATACTTGATAACAAATCAAAAAATTATTGACAATCCAAATGACCGATTGACAATTTTACCTACGCATAAAAGCGACAAATTAGAAGGAGCTTCTCCTCTATTAATCAATTCTGATTTAAGTTATAATTTCAACAATGAAAAACATAGTTTAACATCGACAATTGTAATGAATTATTTTCATGATAAAATATATTCTATTGGAACATCAACTAATGAAAACATAGTTGAGAAAGGGGTTCCCACTTTAGATTTTGTAAATAAATTTGAATTTATTAAAAACAAATTAGGAGTGAACTTTTCATTAAAAAATATCCTTAACCCTAATTTCAAATTAACCAAAGATTATGTCAATAATGGTACTGCTGGACAGGCTATTGTAGGTCAATATAAAAAAGGAACATTCACAAGCTTAGGGATTTACTGGAACTTATAATTAATTACGTTTTGATAACGAGTCATTAACAATGAGGTAACAAGTCAGTGTTACATTTGTACCAATAAAAAAAACAATAAATTTTAAAAAAAACAAAATGAATACAATTAACAAATTTCTTTTATTTTCAGTTTTAGCTGCATCATTTACAGCTTGTACTAGTAATGACACTCCTACTCCTGACCCAGTAGCAGTTGCTGATGGAAACATTACATCTTTAACAGATCCTGATTATTCTGCTACGAGTCTTAAAGGAAATATCACTGCTGATCTTTCTTTACCTAAAGGTGACTATGTATTAGATGGCGCATTGGTTGTAAAAAACGGATTCAAATTAACAATCGCAGCGGGTTCAACTTTCAAAGCAACTCCTGGTGGAACTAATGTATATTTGGCAGTTGAGCAAGGAGCAAAAATTGACGCTTCTGGTACAGCAGCATTGCCTATCTTATTTACTTCAAACTCTGGAAATCCAAGAGCAGGTGACTGGGGAGGTTTATTACTTATTGGTAAAGCCCCTATTAGCGGTGGTGGTACTGCAACTACTGAAGTTGTTGATTTCACATATGGTGGTACTGATCCAGCTGACAACTCTGGTATTCTTAAATATGTAACAGTTGAATACACTGGAGCTAGAATTAATGGTGATAAAGAATTTAACGGATTTACTATGTATGCAGTAGGAAGTGGAACTGTAGTAGAAAATGTTGCTTCTAAATACGGAGATGATGATGCTATTGAGTTCTTCGGAGGAACTGTAAATGTAAAAAACATACTAGTAGTTAATGCTAAAGATGACATGCTTGACTATACTCAAGGATACACTGGAACAATTGATAATGCTTACTGTATTAGAGAGCTAGGATATAATGATGTAACTTCTGACCCAAGAGGTGTTGAAGCAGACGGTAACTTTGATGGATTAGCTCCAACTCAAGCTGGACAATCTAACCCAGTATTAAAAAACATAACTATTGTTTCAAACTCTGTAGTTGCATTGGATGCAATTATAAAAATCAGAAGAAATAGTGGAGTTACAATGACTAATTCATTAGCAATATTAGGACCTAAAGCTCCAGCTCCAACAAAAGGGTTTGTTAACTTTACAGATTCTAAAGGAGATGCTGCTAATACAGCTTCAGTAATAATAACTGGACAAGGTTTAAACTTAGATATCAACAATAACTTTAAAGGTACAAGTACTGGAACAATAACAGTTTCAGCAACTGGAGCGACTGGAGCTAATACATCAGTATTTGCTTGGACTGGTTATGCCTTCTAAATTTTTAGATTAACACTTAAAAACACCTTTCAAATTGAAAGGTGTTTTTTTTTGGTACAGTATTTGTATTTTTTTAGTATATTTACTAATCAAAATTAAGCTGATGGCAAAAAATTACTTTTATACTATACTCTTATTGGTTTTTTTCTTTTCCATGAGCACTAACGCTCAAGACATAAAGCAACAACCAAAAACTCAAGAAACTTCAGTTATTGAGGGCTTAAACTTGTATCCAAACCCTGTGAGTAATGGTAAGGTATACATTTCTACAAAAAACGACTTAGAAAAAGAAGTTATCATTTTTGACCTCCTTGGAAAAAAAGTACTTCAAACGATGATTAGTTCAAGAGAATTATACATACCAAACATTTCACCTGGTGTATACATTATTAAAATAAATGAAAATAATGCTTCGGCAACAAGAAAGCTCATCGTAAGATAAAAATTACTTTCTAATTATAATTTAAAAGTTTCAATTCCAATTGAAGCTTTTTTTTATTTTAAAGCCTTACACATCCAGAAGTATTAAAGCGTTTTTAAAATTTATACCTTTGTAAAAAAAACCTTGATTACAACTGACACTATATTTGCAATTTCTAGTCAAAAGCAATTTGAAAAAATAGCTTTGAAAGTATTCCGTTTTCAATATGAGAATAACTTGGTTTATAAAGAATTTTGTAACTTATTGAATGTTGAAGTTTCAAAAGTAAAATCAATCCAACAAATTCCATTTTTACCTATTCAATTTTTCAAAAGCCACCAAGTCGTTTCTAACACGAATGCTATTGAAGAAACATTTACAAGTAGTGGTACCACTGGAATGATCACTAGCAAGCATTTAGTTACTGATGCTTCGATATATGAAGAAAGTTATCGAAAAGGCTTTTCTCAGTTTTATGGAAACATTGAAGACTACGTCGTCTTAGCTTTATTACCTTCTTATCTGGAAAGAGAAGGCTCTTCATTGATTTATATGGTCGAAGATTTAATTCAATTATCAAAACATCCTGAAAGTGGTTTTTACCTTCATAATCACGATGAATTAATCCAAAACCTCATCACATTAGATCAATCAGGTCAAAATGTCATCCTTATTGGCGTTACCTATGCATTATTAGACTTAATCGAAAAACAGTCCTTTCAATTACAGAATACTATTATCATGGAAACGGGCGGGATGAAAGGGAAACGCAAAGAAATGATTCGCGAGGAACTACATGTACAACTGTGTAACGGATTTGGAGTGCCAGCAATCCATTCTGAATACGGCATGACTGAACTACTCTCTCAAGCTTATTCGTTAGGAAACGGAGTCTTTGAATGCCCTTCTTGGATGCAAATCCACATTCGTGATACCGAAGATGCTCTGACTTATATTGAAAACGGAAAAACGGGCGGAATCAACGTTATTGATTTAGCTAATATTAATTCCTGTTCGTTTATAGCTACA
>TARA_R110000868_G_scaffold51823_10_pt1 | contig 12027 bp, 10 predicted proteins | sample TARA_R110000868 | Tara Oceans TARA_R110000868 (sample SAMEA4397489) | marine metagenome | biome: Polar Biome; feature: [SRF] surface water layer (ENVO:00010504); material: water (ENVO:00002006), including particulate matter (ENVO:01000060) such as... | depth 5 m | reverse complement strand
CTCATCGCCCGCATCCTGGATGCGCACGACGGCGACGACATTCTCGCCATCGGCGAGACGGATCAGGCGCACGCCGCGGGTCGAACGGCCGGCAATGCGTACGGTATCGACCGGGAAGCGGATCAATTGCCCGCCATCGGTGACGGCCATGATCTGATCGCTGTCCTCGACGGCAAAGCTGGCAGCCAGTTCGACACCGCGCTTGAGATCCGTGCCGGCAACGCCCTGATTGCCGCGTCCCATGACGCGATAATCATAGGCGCTGGAGCGCTTGCCCATGCCATCGACACCGACCGTGAGGAGGAATTCCTCGGCGGCGCCCAGCTCGGCGATGCGTTCCGGCGACAGAGCGGCGATTTCGCCGTCATCATCGCCATCTATTGGTTCGGACACGGCCTGGTCTTCACCCTCATCGCCGAGCGCAAGGCGCATGGCGGTGGCGTGTTTGATATAGGCGCGTGCTTCCGGCGACGTGACATCGACATGATGCAGGATCGCCATCGAGATCAGGCTGTCGCCCTCGGCCAGACGGATACCGCGCACACCGACCGAGGAACGGCCAGCGAAGATGCGGACATCATCGACCGGGAAGCGAATCGCGCGGCCCTTGTCGGAGACCAGGAAGACATCATTGGCCTCGGTGCACAGGCGCACGGCGACAATGCTGTCATCCTCTTCCAGCTTCATCGCGATCTTGCCATTGCGATTGACCTGGACGAAGTCGGACAGACGGTTGCGGCGAACCGTGCCGCGACCGGTGGCGAACATCACATTCAATTCGCTCCAGCTATCCTCGTCTTCCGGCAGCGCCATGATCGAGGTGATCGTCTCACCCTGATCGAGCGGCAGAAGATTGATCATCGCCTTGCCGCGCGTATTCGGCGCGCCGAGCGGCAAACGCCAGGCCTTGGTCTTGTAGACCATGCCGCGATTGGAGAAGAAGAGCAGCGGCGCATGGGTCGAGGTCACGAACAGGGTCGTGATGAAATCCTCGTCCTTGGTCGCCATGCCTGAACGGCCCTTGCCGCCGCGGCGCTGGGCCCGGTAGTCGGACAAGGCCGTACGTTTGGCATAGCCGCCATGGGTGACGGTCACGACCATTTCTTCGCGCGGGATGAGATCCTCGTCTTCGAAATCAAACTCGCCATCGATGAAGACGGAGCGGCGCGGCGTGCCGAAATTCTCACGCACTTCGACCAATTCTTCGCGGATGATCTCAAGCACGCGGTCACGCGAGCGCAGAATGTCGAGCAGATCGGCGATCTGTTCGGCCAGCGTTGCGGCCTCGTTGCCAAGCTCGTCACGGCCCAGACCTGTCAGGCGGTTGAGGCGCAGTTCGAGGATGGCGCGAGCCTGTTCCTCGGTCAGTTTCAGCGTGCCGTCCGGCTGCAGCACCGAGCGCGGATCGGCGACGAGGCTGACCAGCGGCGCGACATCATGGGCCGGCCAGGCGCGGGCCATCAGGCCTTCGCGAGCCGCGGCCGGATTTGGCGCCGCGCGGATCAGGGCGATGACTTCGTCGATATTGGCGACAGCGAGAGCCAGGCCGACAATCACATGCGCACGATCGCGCGCCTTGGCGAGATCATGCTTGGCACGGCGGGCCACGACTTCTTCACGGAAGCGCAGGAATTCCTTGAGGATATCCATGACGCCCAGCAGAAGTGGACGGCCGCGCACCAGGGAGAGCATATTGGAGCCAAAGCTCGTCTGCATCGGCGACCAGCGATAGAGCTGGTTGAGGATGACATCGGCATTGGCGTCGCGCTTGAGCTCGATCACGACACGCATGCCGGTGCGATCGGATTCGTCGCGCAGATCGGCGATGCCTTCGATCTTCTTCTCGCGCACAAGGTCAGCGATCTTTTCGATCATCGTCGCCTTGTTCACCTGGAACGGGATCTCGTGCACGATGATCGCCATGCGATCCTTGCGCACTTCCTCGACGCTGGTGAGCGATCGCATGATGATCGAACCACGCCCGGTCGCCACCGAACTGCGCGCGCCGGAGCGGCCGAGAATCTGGGCACCGGTCGGGAAATCCGGACCGGGAATGTGTTCCAGCAATTCCTCTTCGCCGAGCAGCGGATTGTCGAGCAGGGCCAGCGTGCCATTGATCACTTCGACCAGATTGTGCGGCGGGATATTGGTCGCCATGCCGACGGCGATACCGCCCGCACCATTGACCAGAAGATTGGGGAAACGCGCCGGCAGAACGACGGGTTCGTGTTCCTGGCCGTCGTAATTGTCGCGGAAATCGACGGTGGATTTGTCGATATCGGCCAGCAATGCGCTGGCAGGCTTGTCCATACGCACTTCGGTATAACGCATCGCGGCGGGTGGATCGCCATCAACCGAGCCGAAATTGCCCTGCCCGTCGAGCAAAGGCAGGCGCAGCGACCAGGGCTGGGCCATGCGGACCAGCGAGTCATAGACGGCCTGATCGCCATGCGGGTGGTATTTACCGATCACATCACCGACGACCCGCGCTGATTTGCGGTAGGGCTTGTCAGGCGTGTAGCCATTCACATGCATCGCCCAGAGAATACGGCGGTGCACCGGCTTGAGACCGTCACGCGAATCCGGGATGGCACGGCTCACGATCACGCTCATCGCGTAATCGAGATAGGAGGTGCGCATCTCGTCTTCGATTGCAATATTGCCAACGCCTTCCGGCAGGGCCGGCGGCGGGGTCAGAACGTCATCGTGATCGCTCAAGGCGGTCCTCTCTCATTCGCATCGCTACGGGGCCAAAAACCCCGCCGCGCAAAGCAAAACGCCGCCTTGTATCCGGCACACAGAATCGGTGCGTGAATCAGGCGGCTTTCCTGTCACCAACACTTAACAATCGCAGGCCCGAAGGGCAAATGCGCAGGGCGGTTGGGGATGGGGGCGCAGGACCGTCAAAATGCGGGCGCACGCCGGCGGTGATCCGGCCGGAACGGCACGGACCACCTGACCCGGGATGCGGGAATGTCTAATCGTCGTAGGCGAGGAATTCGGCGCGGCTGACGCGGTCGTCGGAATCCGTATCGAGATCAATGAACACGCTTTCAATACTGGCGCGTGCGCCCTCTTCCGCGCGCGCGAGCACGCCGTCGATGAAATCCGGATCGAGCAGGGTTTCCTGCACGGACGGGCCGAACTCGGCCAGGCCTTCGGCAATCGAGCCCATCGCCTCGTCGCGAAGCTCTGGCCCGAGCCGGCCATCATCGGTCATGCCGGCCTCGCGATAGAGATCGAGGCGGGTGAAATAGCCGTCACCATCGGGATCGAGGTGGGAGAAACTGCGTTCCGGATCGTCCCGGTCTGCGGTCGCCATCTGGCTTGGCAAAAACGTACTGGCGGCCAGGCTGGTCACCAGCATGGCGGTGAGTGCGATATTCATGGGGTACTCCGTGAGCTTGGTTGGCAAACGGACCCAGGGGCGCCGGGCGGGACGGACGGGATAGGCCTCCACGAATTGCCGGACCACCTCGCTGGCGGTCATGCCCTTCTCGCGGCACGCCTCCATGAAGGCGCGCTTGGTCGTATAGCCAAGTCGAACCTCGAGTGATTCAGATTGTTTCTCGTGGCGTCCAGTCATCGTCGATCACGTGTCTCCTCTAACAAGGCCGGCGCTTCGGCCCGGCCCGAACTCAAGCGGCGAACCCGTCTTATGAAAACAAATCACCTGTCCCGATGCACGCAAAACCGTGTCCGGACAGGATTAAATTACTGAAATACGGGCATCGCCGGCCCATGGAGCGGTGGTCACGATGACCGGAACTGGCCGAGCGGGCTTGCGAGGCGTAGAGCTGGGACTCAATTGATATCCGCATCGTCAGATTGGAGACTTCCATGATCCCGCGCACCCTGCTCCTCACCGCCTGTGCCTTCCTGCTTCCCGCCACGGCCTGCAGCCAGGCCGATGCGCCGCCCGTGGCCGTCACCGGCAGTAGCACCGCCATGACGAGCGCTGGCGGCAGCCTGATCATCCGCGACCGTAGCCCGGCCGGCACGATCAGCCTGCATCAGGGCCCGGAGGGCGTTGTCATCCGCATCGAGGCCGACGGCCTGCCCGAGGATGCGCGCAATCAATGGCATGGCGCGCATTTGCACAGTGTCGGCGATTGCTCGGCGGAGGACTTCACCTCCTCGGCCGGCCATATCAACCCGTCGGCGCGCCAGCACGGCTTGCTGAATCCCGAAGGCCCCGACAATGCCGATCTGCCCAATCTCTGGGTCGATGCCGATGGCGCGATCCGGGCCGAGATCTACACCACGCGCGTCAGCCTTGAAGGCAGCAATGGCCAGCCCGCCCTGCTCGATGAAGACGGCTCGGCATTGGTGATTCATGCCGGAGGTGATGATCTGGTCAGCCAGCCGATCGGCGGCGCCGGTGCGCGTATCGCCTGCGCCGTGATCACGGCCCCCTAGCGCAGCGCCCAAAAACCCACCACACTGAAATCCTGTTTAATCTCGGGGATTCAAAAACATGCGCGTGAAAATCTGTTCGGCACTGGCCGCTCTTGCCCTGTCTTCCGCCCCGGCGCTTGCCGATGCGGCCTGGTCATCCAATCTCGGCCCGGTCGTCTATGACGTCGATGCCGGGGATTATGTCGTGCTGATGCACTTCACGCCCGGCAGCGGCGCGGTCCGTCGCACCTTCGTCCAGGGGCTGGTCGGCAATCTGGGCCATCGCGGCAGCTATACCGGCTATTGGATCGAAGCCGATGACGGCAGCTCCACGACGCCAGCCTGTGACATCACCATCCTTGATGCCGAAGGCAATGCGACCCGGCATTGGGGACGGGTTCAGTTCCAGGTGACCAATTCCGGCCTGCCTTCCGCCTGGGACGCGCAAATCGGCAATTGCTTCGACACGCCCGCGACCAGCTGGAGCGCGCGCGATAATGGCGATTTCGATTACGAGGCCTTTGACCGCCGCCGCAATGGTTCGCCAAAATAATCAGATCCGCGATGTCCGGCCTGCCCGTCATCGCAACGAGAAGGGGGATATCCCACAATGCGCAATACGCTTTGCCTGACCGCCGCCCTGCTGGCCCTTGCTGCCGCGCCGGCCCTCGCCGATGAGGCCTGGGTCACCAATCTTGGCCCGGTCATCTATGAGGACGAGATCAACGAATACGCCGTCTTCCTGCACTATGACGGCGCCGTCGCGCACCGCACCTTCATTCGCGGCCTCGCCGGAAACTTCGACAATCGCGGTCATTTCAGCGGCTATTGGACCGAAGTGGAACGCGCCGGTTCACGCACGCCGGCCTGCGATGTCGCGGTGGCCGATGAAAACGGCGCGATCACGCATCACTGGGGCCGCGTCGAGATCGACTTCCTGCAGCCCGGCTTTCCGGGCGAATGGGATGCGCTGATCGGCAATTGCCATGAAGCACCGTCGCGCAGCTGGAATGGCCGCCTCGATGACGGTTTCGATTATAGCGGCTTCGGCCCGCATGAGGCGCCTGAGCCCAAGGGCCACTGAAGCCCGCTTGAGCCGGACCTGTCAGTGATCACTTGCTGGCAGGTCCAGCGGCTCATCCGCCGGCGCGGTGTCGGTGGTCAGTATGTGAAACTCACGCTCGACGACACGTGTGCCAAACACGGCGAACAGCGTGCCGGCGATCAAGGTTGCAGCAATGAAGCCCGCGATGAAGCTGCCGCGGTCGAGACCGGCCACGACGTCACTGACCGAAATGCCAGGCCGCCCACCCGCCGGCTGTCCGGCCAGCGCCGCCGGAAATCCCGCCAGTTCGGCCGGCGCCGGATCGATCGCCAGCCGATAGCCGACGCGCGGCAGGGTCACGATCAGATCGGCCCGGCCCAGCAGCCGGCGCAGGCGCGAGATCGCCTGGTTGAGCGCTTCGTCCGAACCGTCCTCATCCCAGACGGTGTCGAGAAACTCATCGCGCGTCACCGGCGCGCCGGCCCGGCGCACCAACAGGTCGAGGACACCGGCCAGGCGCGGTTCGAGGCGATGAGTGCGGCCATCAATCTCCAGCAGACAATTGCGCAAATCACAAACGGCATCACCAATCCGCACAATGGATGCAGACGGAGAGCGGCGCGTGGAAACCGGGCTGGAAATATTCATTATCTTCTTTCGGACAGGTTTTCGTCAGGACAATATGACGGTGTTTTCCTAAGCCTCAAGCCTTAGCACAAAACAGGAAAGCCCCGTCCATGAAAGCTCGTTCATGTCCCCTCACCCTCGCCGGCATTGCCCTGGCGCTGACCTTTTCCGTCCCTGCCATCGAACCGGCAGCGGCCTTCGCGGCAACACAAGCGGACGCGCATGACGCCGCGCTCGAGGCGCGTCTGAACGCCCGCTTCGACGAATTGGCGCAGGCCGACTTTACCGGTTTCGTCGCGATCGCCCGCCATGGCGAGATCATCTTCGCCCGCGGCGCCGGCCTCGCCGATCCGGCAACGGGCCGCCCCTTCACGCTCGACACCCAGGTCGATATCGGCTCGATCACCAAGAGCTTTACCGGCATGGCCATCGCCGCCCTGATCGATGCCGGCCGCCTGTCGCCGGACGCGGTGCTGAGCGATTTCTTCGCGGATGTGCCGGCCGACAAGGCCAATATCACGGTGCAGCAATTGGCGACCCACACGGCCGGCCTGCCCCCTGCCCTCGGCGATGATTTTTCCGAAGAGGACTGGGACGGGTTTCGCGCCAAGGCCTTCGACGCATCGCTCCTGCACGAGCCGGGCTCGGCCTATGCCTATAGCAATGTCGGGTTTTCCATCCTGGCCGCGATCATCGAAAGCGTGACCGGCCAGTCCTATGAGGATTACCTGGTCAGCGAGCTGCTGGCACCGGCCGGGATCGAACATACCGGCTACCTCTCGGTCTATGATGACAGCCTCGCCGCCCGCAGCCGGCGCGGTGAAGCCGTGATCGACGCCTCCTGGGGTGGCCATGCGCCCAACTGGCATCTGATGGGCAATGGCGGTCTGGTCTCGACCCCGCGCGACATGCTCGCCTGGCAGGCCGGCTATCAGAATGGCGCGGTCGTCTCACCGCACGCACGCGATCTGGCGCATGCGCCACTGGTGCGAGAAGGCAATGGCGCGCCGTCCTTCTATGGCTATGGCCTGGTGGTCGAGGATGATCCCCGGCTTGGCCGCATCTACTGGCATAATGGCGGAAATCCGGCTTTCAATTCGCATTGGCGGGTGCTGGCGGATCAGGGTTATGAGCTGTTCGCGACCACCAATCAGCGCGGCGTCTCAGCCGATACCGCCATTGAGGCGTTGGTCGCGGGCCTGATGGACCAGGAGTTTGAGGTGCAGCATCCGCGCGAGGCCAGTGCCGAGCCGGTCGCCTTGCCCGACACGGCCGGCGGACGCGTCGCTGCCGGATTCCTCGCCATGATCGCCAGCGATGATGAAAGCGTCTGGCGCGATTATGTCCTCAACCGGATGAGCGATGAGATGCGCGCCTTCGCGCCGATGGAGGGGCATTTGGGGATGATGCGCCAGATGCATCAGGACTTCATGGACGCGCAGATCGTCTCGGTATTCGAGAGCGAGAACATGATCGAGCTGGGCCTGCGCGACCCGCATAGCGGCGAGACCATTCCGGTCGTGATCGAATACGCCGCCGACGGTTCGGTCACCGGCCTGCTGCTGGGCTAGCTCCAGCCCGGCCTTGCCACCATCAGCGCAAAGATCGCGATCAGGGCGGCAAAGGCCGGCCAGCCCAGCACGAACCAGATCCGCATCAGGCGGTGTACGCGGTCGGGGACAGCCTCCCCGGCCGCAGCCGCATCGGTCATCAGCTGCCGGACCTTGAGCTGGATCCACACGACGGGCAGCCAGCAGACGCCGATGAAGACATAGAGCCCATAGCTCACCAGCAGCCAGGGGGCGCTCAGAGGCCAACCGGCCAGATGCGCCAGCGCGACCCCGGTCAGCGGCTGGGCGATCACGGCGGTGGTGGTGAAAACCCAGTCGGCGAGCACGACATGTTTCGCCGCCAGCGCAAAACCGGGCGCATCGCCGGAGCGCCAGGCCATCAGCATGAAGAAGGCAATCGCAGCACCGGAGCCGAACAACACGCCGGAGGAGAGGATATGCAGCGTCTTGAGGACGAGATAGGTCTCCATCAGCGTTCATCCTCGGTCGCGGCGATCATCAGGGCCAGGCCCATCATCGGGAAGACTTTCAGGATCGGGCCCAGCGCATCGGCCCACAGCCCCGGCAGGGTGAGGCTGAGGGCGGCAATATAGGCGAAGGTCCCGGCGATCATGATCGCGGCCGTCCATCGCACCCGCCATTTGGCGAGCATCGCCAGCCCCATCGCGATGTCGAAGGCGGAACCGAACCAGAGCAGGAAAGTCTGCATCGCCTCGCCATAACCGGCCGCTTGCAGCACCTGATAGGCGTCGCCGCGGGCAATGGTGAGCGAGAGAATGCCGGTCACCAGCCAGTACAGCCCCAGCACCCAGCGCGCGACGGGACGGGCAAAGCCGAGCCGGGCATGCCAGCGGTCCTGCAGACCGGCCGGGGCACTGGCGAGATAGGCATCGAAACCGCGCGGGCTTGCCCCGGTTGCGGTCAGCCATTCGGATGGATCGCCCTCAACGTCGAAATCGAGTTGTTTCAGCGCCGTGGTGCGCATCGAGGTGCGCACGCCGAGCCAGCCCAAAGCGTCGCCGAAACGAAAAGCCGGCGCAGCGAGCCAGCGCGGCACATGCCAGATCCGCGTCGAGCCAAAGCCGAGCCAGCGGCGATAACCGCGCACCAGCTCGTCCATCGACACGCGTTGCGGTCCGCCAAGATCCCAGCTGACCTGCGAAGGCGCGTCCGGCTGCAGCAGATCGCTCACGGCCGCGCTCAAATCCTCCACGCCAATCGGACGGAAGACCTGGCTGCCGCCGACCAGCGGCGTGATCCATGGAATGCCGCACAGCGCCCGTACCAGCGCCGTGCCGCCATAGACATTGCGCGCGACCACCAGTGAAGGTCGCAGGATCACCCAGTCGAGATCGAACGCACGGAGCGCCGCCTCGCCATCCTGCTTGTCGCGGGCATAGGCCGAGCCGGAGGCCTGTTCGGCGCCAACGGCGGAGACATGAATCACCCGCCTCACACCGGCATCATGACAGGCAGTGAACAGGGCGACCGCGCCGTCGACATGCGCCGCGCGGCTATCATCGCCGAGCCCGTCCTGCAGCACGCCGACGCAATTGATCACCGCATCAATGCCGGCCAGGCGCGGCAGCCAGTCGGCGGCGGTGTCATGACGGAAATCGCAGGCGGCCCACTCAAGATCGGGCGCCAGCCGGCGCGCATCATCAATCCGCCGTCCGGCGGCAATAACGCTATGGCCCTGGCTGTGCAGATCGGCTGCCAAATGCGAACCGATAAAACCGGACGCTCCGGCGATGAGAATTTTCACGATGTCCCCTCCGCGCAGCCCGGTCAGACGCGACCGGTATGGCCCCGGATCGGTCGGGCCAGGTCAGCCGCCCCCGACGGATGATTGCCAGATCGGCAGTCCTGTTGTCAGCGATCATGCTGCAGTTTACCGGCCAGACAAGCCCGAGCGTCAGCCACGTCGTGCCGCTCATGCTCGTCCGGCCGGGAAGGCTGGAAGTATGCGGGGGGAAGTGCGGGGGGAGATGCGGGGCGCGTCCGGGACGCGCCCCCGTTACTTACTCCGACGGCTGGTGCCGGGCACCGCGTGCCTCGAGCCAGCTGGCCATGCTGCCATGGCCGGTCCGGCGCGCTTCGCTGAGCGGCGAGCGATAGGCTGGCAGGGCGTCCCGGTCGGAGGCGAGCACGGTCAGAGAGACATCGGCGCCGGCCTCGACGAGAAGTTCGGCAATATCGATGCGTCCGGCCTGCGCCGCATTGATCAGTGGGGTCTCGTCATGGCGCAAATAGGCATTCGGATCAGCACCGCCGGCCAGCAGACGCTGGACGATATCGAGTTGTCCGGCCAGGGAGGCCGCGATCAAGGCATTGCCGTCACCGGATTCGCCCCGATCAATGTCGGCGCCGGCCTCCAGCAACAGGTCGACGATGGCGCGATCACCGCGTTTGGCCGCAGCAATCATCGGATTGCCGTCGCCCGAACTGCCCAGATCGGGAATGGCACCGGCTTCCAGCAACAAGCTCACCGCGCGAGCATCGCCGGCCCGGGCCGCAGCGATCAGCGCCGTACCATCGCCGGCAAACCGGATATTGGGATCGGCACCGCCCTCGAGCAGAGCGGCGACCTGATCGGTGCGGCCGCGCGCGGCGGCACGGAAAAGGCTGGCCTCGGCGTCATAGGAATCATCCAGCCGGTAGCCTTGCTGCGGCCCCGTTTCGATGAGCGTGACTTCGGCCGCAGGCGCCGCACCGATATGGGGCGTCAGCACCAGGCTTCCGACGGTGAGGATAGGCAGGATTAGCGATAGACGCATGAGACTGTCCTTTCGGTTGAGACTGTGGGGGTCGGCTAGCTGACCGAGGCGTTCGGCCAGGCAGGAGCGGCTCGGCGCAGCGGCGAGCGTGAGCGACGGGGTTCTGACCGCGATTTCAGCCGCGTCGAGCAGGGCCAGGGCCAGCCCGGCGGGCGCGCCGGTGATACGTGCGGCGCGGCGATCGCACAGGACTTCGCGGGCCCGGTCGATCACCGGCAAGAGCGGCCGGATCGGAAACGCCCACCAGAACAGGGTCGTCAGCAGGCGCGTCGCCAGGGCGGTCCAGGCGTCATGGCGCAGCACGTGGGCAATCTCGTGCTCGAGCACCGGCCGTGCCGCGCGATCGAGGGGGAAATCCATTGGCAAAAGAATGGTCGGCCGCAGGAAGCCGGCCAGAAGTGGCAGCGTCACCGCATCGCTTCGGGCCATCGCCACCGGGTGCGACAGGGTGAGCCCGGCGGGCATCGTAACCGGCTGTCCTCCGGCTTTCAGGCGTGCCAGTGCGCGCAGGTCCTGGACCAGACGCGCCGCAGCGATCAGCGTTCCACCGGCCCACAGGGCCAGAAGCAACATCATCACGCCAGATGGCAACTGCCAGACGATGCCCGCCTGCGGCCCGGCAGCAGCGGGCAATCCCTCGGCCTGCGCTGCCAATCTTGTGGTGCCCGCCAAGGTGTCTGAACGATCCATCGGGTCGGCCGAACGGGTCATGACCGGCTGGAAATGGGGCGGCGGCGCCAGCGTCTGCGATGGCAGACAGGCCAGCGCGAACACCAGCGGAAGCGTCAGCAGCACGGCGAGGCCGAAATCATGGCGTTCGCGCACGAAACGCGCCGGCGCAAAGCGGTCAAAGACGAGCACCAGGGCGGACAGGATCAGCGTCCCGGCCAGGGCCATGGCGGCAGCGACGAGCAGGGTCTCCATCATGATGGATCCTCCGCGCCCTGCTTGCGCAGGAATTCGGCCCGCAGCGCCTCGATATCCGCCAGGGTGAGCTGGTCATCCTTGACCAGATGCTGGGCCAGGCTTTGTGCCGAGCCGCCGAACAGCGAGCTGACCAACGTGCCGAGGGCCTTCGTCCGGGCGCCCTCGCGGGTCAGGAGCGGGCGATAAATATGGGCGCGCCCATGCTTGCGGAAATCGAGATAGCCCTTGTCGACCATGATCCCGACCATGGTCAGGATCGTGGTGTAGGCCAGGTCGTGATCGGGCTGGAGGCTCTCGGTGATCTCCCGGACGCTGGCCTCGCCGCGATCCCAGAGCACTTCGATAATGCGTTGTTCCGCTTCGGTCAGTCGGGGTGAGGCAGGGCGAGCCATAAACGAATTCCTTAGTTGATGCCCTCCATGTCGCACAGGACCTGGAGAGCATCAACTAACAAATTAGTAAGTTCGCCCCGGCGCGCTGACAGCATCACCGGATTTGCGGGTGGCGCCGGACGCCACCCAGTCTCGCCTAGAACGGGATTTCATCATCCATGTCGGCGCTGCGGAAGTCTTCCTTCGGCGCGTCGACGGCACGTTGTGGCGTGCGCTCGCTGGAATCGAAGCTGCCGCCACCGCCGCCATAGGAACCGCCGCCCTCGCCCTTGCTGTCGAGCATTTGCAAT
>TARA_R110000868_G_scaffold203969_9_pt1 | contig 12034 bp, 14 predicted proteins | sample TARA_R110000868 | Tara Oceans TARA_R110000868 (sample SAMEA4397489) | marine metagenome | biome: Polar Biome; feature: [SRF] surface water layer (ENVO:00010504); material: water (ENVO:00002006), including particulate matter (ENVO:01000060) such as... | depth 5 m | reverse complement strand
TACAAATATGAGTAGCTTCTCAGAGATGCAGTGGTGGTTTGGTGGGTGTAACGCTAATTATGTAGGTATGAAATTACACGAAAGATGAAAAAACTATTCAGACAATTTATTAGTACACTTATGGTGGCACTGTACAATACTGAGCAGACCACTCTGAGTCAAAAAGGTGGTTATATTGGTGAAGATGTGACACATACTAAAACTATGGAACAGCAAAACCTCTTACAAGACCTTATACAAGGTCGAATAACGTTAGAGGTAATGAACCTTAGATGGAGGATGTATAAGGTCTTAGAAGCTTCCGCAAACGCCTTAGCGACCCGTACGGTTAACGAGAAAGGAGAAGAAGCCTACAAAGTGACCTATATTGACCGCACCCAAGAACTTAGAAAAGTTAAAACAGATGATAATACATATCCGCTTGAAATGGTTATCGATAACAGCCTTAAATCGAAAGGTGTTCATCAAACTCTAGATACAAAAGCTATCAAGTCTACCGATAAGACCAGTAATAAGATGGAAGAGGAGCAATCGGCTGTTTTGGGTGAGATAACGGCTGAGGAATATTTCTCCCATATAAAAGGGGATATAAAGATTAAGATTACGAGAGACTTCACACCCAAATTTGAAATAGAGAAGTACGCTAAGAAGCTCAACGTCAAGAAAATTGATAATGAGAATAAAGTGTTAGAATTCTACATTAGTAAGTATCCTATCGAACACGATAGGAAGAGTACCGTACTATTAAATCAGATACAAAAGATAGACGCTAATCCGAGAGCATCTACTTTAATAGACTTTAATTCGGTATCATTCATCACGTATAATGACCTAGGGGTTGGCGACAATCTACGGTACGAATTTGACGGATTACGATATATCCAGACAACCGAATTTGATGGTAATTACGTGCTTAAATTTATGGCTAACATAGTTACTAACGGTGAAAGTCAGGTGGAAGAGTTTAGAATGGAAGAGCTAGATAAAAAGTATGAGATGAAAGAAGTGCGAGAAGAAAGTTCTACAAACTACACTTTATACGTATAGGGTGATATTTATGAGTAAAAGTTATAATTAATGGCTAAACGCAACGTGAGAACCCCAAGGGTACAAGAGAATGATTCGTTTTTTGAACCAGATGTTACCAAAATGCTGGGACATAAATTTAGGTTCAAATGTATGAACCAATCGCAGAAAGAGTATTCAAATTTAATAACCGATAAAGAGATTATAATTGCAGCAGGACCTGCTGGTACTGGAAAATCGTACGTAGCTATTGGTCGAGCAATAGAATTGTTCCAAAATGTGTCAAATCCGTATAAGAGAATCATCATTTCAAAACCAGCAGTTGAAGCTGAGGAGAAAATAGGATTCATTCCAGGAACTGAACGAGAAAAGATGGAACCACATGTGGCGTCATCCCTAGATATTGTAGATAAAATTATAGGTAAAGCTAACAGGCTTAAGTTAGAAATAGCCGAATTATTAGTCATACAACCTTTAGGGTTTATAAGGGGTAAGACTTTTGACAATGCGATTATCATAATCGAAGAAGCTCAGAATTTATCACCTAACCAATGTAAGACGATTTTAAGTCGTCTAGGACAATCAAGTAAGTTGATTATATCTGGAGACCTAGACCAATCAGATAGATATAACGATGTGCGTCAAAGCGGATTGTTCGATTTATTCGTCAAGCATAAGAATATCCCAGAAATAGGATTTTACGAATTTGACACTACTGACATTGTGAGAAATCCGCTAATCACTAAGATTTTAGATAATTACCCTAAAACAGAGATACCAGATATCGATGAGGAAATCAGGAAAAAGAAACAGGACAAATTTCTTAAGGTTAAGTTTGATAAGGTAAATCATGATAAATTACCCAAACCAGCCATAGAGTCAGAATATATAAATCCTGACAGTCATACGATATTCAAATCAACAGAATATTTCGACAAAAAAATCTCTTTTAAAGGGGTTAAAAAGTTTTTTAAAGAAAAATTCACTTGGTAACTTTACTTTAAAGTGACTTAGCCTTACTCTTGTTACTATGAGAGTAATAGGAATTACATTAGATGAAGTTATTAGAGACTTCATAGGTCACCTAGCCTATACCATGGCAAAGGTTAGCGATGACAAGGAATACAGCGTAACTGAGAATGACGTAACCTCTTTTGACTTGGCCACCATTTTTGGGTTTAAGTCAAAAGAAGAGATGTATAAAATCTTCTACGAAGACGCTGCATTAGAATTATTTGGTCATCCCGACCAACTGCATGATAATATCATGAATAAATTGAATACCCTATATTTGGATATTCTTGACGATGAAGAAGACATTGAATTTGTCATCATCGAACGCTCCGTTAGTCGAGCAATCCCAGGAACCTTCTTTTTCTTATCTAAACTTGAGTGTGAAATCCCAAACATTAGATTTGTTCACGAATATGAGGACATGTGGAATTATGTTGACACATTGATAACAGCTAACCCTATAGCGTTGGAGTCTAAACCTAAAGGTAAAACTTCCGTGAAAATTAAAGCCCCGTACAACACCGATAGTGTTGGTGACTTTGAATTGGACTCGTTAGTGGATTTCATAGAAAATAGTGATATTCAAGATAAGATATTGGGCTATAATACAGAAGAAAGATAAAAATATGGACTATTATATTGATTTAGATGCCGTTTCTAAATTTGTTACAGTCGACCCCAAAGGGGCGAAGGTAATTGAAACAGAAACAACCAAAAGTGGTAAAAGTGAGCAGGTTATTGTTAGAGAATTCGACAAGCAACTAGAAATTGACACTACAAAGTACAATATGGTGAATACACTAATAGATGTATTCCTAACGCAAGACTCAGCCGACTTCGATTTTAAACTAGGTGTAGAGTTAGCATTAAAAGATGCTCCGATAGGTTTTAAAGTGGCTTTTAACACTTTAGAAGAATTTGGACTAATTAAAGAATTTAAAGATTAAAAAATGAACAATCAGAAAGTAGAATTAACGGATGTGTTGGTAAGCTTGAAGAATAAGGATATTAACTTATATTTCTTCACGCTAGATACCATGGGTAACCCAACCGCAGGTGTTGCCAATATCTATGAGCACGTTAAAGTGTTGACGGAGCTAGGGTATAAAGCTCATATCTTACACGAGAAGAATAACTATAAGTTGACAGGAGATGAGAATGGGATGGGACTGACAGATTGGTTAGGTGAGGAATACGGTAAACTGAGTCATATCTCAATTGAAGCGAGACAACTCGTAGTTAAGCCTAGCGATTTCATCATCATTCCAGAAATATTTGCGAATGTGATGGAACAAGTTAAAGCGTTCCCATGTAAGAAGATTGTATTCTGTCAAAGTCCTGAATATTTACTTGAACTATTACCAGTCGGTAGAAGATGGACAACTGACTATGGATTCAACGATGTTATCACTACAAGTGAGAAGCAAGCGGATTACGTTAGGAGTTTATTTAGAGATATAAACACCCACGTGATTCCAGTCGGAATCCCAGAATACTTCAAGGCTGACGATAAGCCGAAGATTCCCGTGATTACATTAGTAACTAGAAATCAGAATGATGCAGCTAAGGTGGCTAAATCATTTTACTTACAATACCCACAATATAAATGGGTTTCTTTTAAGGAACTTAGAGGTCTACCAAGAACGACTTTTGCTAGTGAACTTGGTAAATCTTGTCTAGCCGTATGGATTGATGACCTATCTGGGTTTGGAACCTTCCCATTGGAAGCATTCGAGTGTGATACCCCAGTAATTGGTAAGATGCCTAATATCATCCCAGAGTGGATGGAAACTAAGGATGCTGATGGTAACCCTACGATTAAAAATAATGGTGTTTGGACTAACACTCCTCACAATATCCCAGAACTAATTGCGACCTACATCAAAGTATGGTTGGAAGACGGGGTGCCTAGCGAACTTCTTGAAACCATCAAGGAATCTAAAGGTGATTACACTATGAACGCTCAAAGAGATAAAATAGAAACAGTGTACGCTCAATTGGTTAGCAATCGAATTGCTGAAGTTGAAGCATTAATAGAGCAAACAGCAGTTGCTAGTTAAAAAATAATAACATGGAAAAGACAAATAAAATTGACATTAGTGTAATCATTCCGATTCACGAGTTTAATGACGAAACGACCAAATTATTCGATATTGCTATCGAGAGTATCCGTCAACAAAAAGTTAAACCAGATGTCGTGTGTATTGTGGTACCGAAAGGCTCGGAAGCTGACAAATACATTACAAAGTATAAATTCGACCTAGGTGAGACAATCGTAACCGTAGTACAGAATGATGGTGATACAGATTTCTGCACTCAAGTTAATCTTGGAATAGAAACCGTACCCACAAATTGGTTCTCAATACTAGAATTTGACGATGAATTTTCAACCATCTGGTTTGATAACGTAGTTAAGTATAGAGAAGCATATCCAGAAGTGGGTATCTTTATGCCCATGATAGCTGACGTTAATAAAGACGGAGTATACATTGGTGGGACTAATGAAGCGGTTTGGGCTAACCAATTTTCTGATGAAATGGGATTCTTAGATGAAGGTGCTTTGTTGAGGTATCAGAATTTCAATACCGATGGTGCCGTAATAAGAAAAGAGTTAGTAGAAGATTACGGTGGATTCAAATCAAAAATGAAACTTACCTTCATCTACGAATTCTTGTTAAGAATGACACATAACGCTGTAACGACTATGGTTATCCCTAGAATTGGTTATAAACACATGAATTTAAGAGAAGGCTCACTATTTGCAGACTATGCGAATACGTTAGATGGAAACGAAAGTAAGTGGTGGTTAGACCAAGCTAAGAAGGAGTTTCACTGGTCTGAGAACAGAGAACTTAAATACACAACAATTTAATCATGGCAACAAAAGGACGAAAAAGGACAATAGCACCTTATTTCGGTCCTGAGCAAGAAGAAGCTGTCATTTTGTACGTTGCGTCAGACGACCAACTAGAACGAAACATAATATACAGCAGAAAGCTTCATGAGCCTCTGAATAAGATGGTGGAATACATCATAAAAAGATACAAGCTCTATAGAAAAGGCATGTCATTTGAGGAACAGCACATGGATGCGCTGGGTGACCTTATAATGAAAGCGGATAAATTTGATGGCGGTAGGGGCAAGAAAGCCTACTCTTACTACGGAACGATAATAAAAAGGTACTTAATAGGGAAACTTATTGATGACGATAAGAATATTAAGAAGTATAGCTCGTTTGATGACGTGTCTAGTTATTTAGAAACTAAGGACGAATATCAATACGAATTAACTAATCATGATGATTTCAATATCACGAAATTCATGTTTAAACTAATTGATGAAATTAAGGTAGAGATTGATAAGGGTCTTAAAGAAAATCAGAAGCATCCCACTAAGAAAAAGTTTACGGATAATGAGCAGGCAGTGGGGTACGCATTAATCGACATTCTAGAGAATTGGGAAACCATTTTCGAAGATATGGGTGAGGGTAGCAAATATAATAAAATTGCTATCTTAGAAACAATGCGTAATAATACAGGATTGACCACTAAGGATATTAGATTGGCCATGAAACGTTATAAGACCCTATACGACTTTATAAAGATAGATGGTATAGAAAAAGGGTTACATTAAACTTTATCGTCAAAAATGTCATTTAATTGATATTTATTGATATAACAAATAAGTAAAACTGAACCAATGCCCAGAAAAACAAAACAAAAAGTTAAGGTAAACAATGTAGCGAGTCTAGAGGGCGTGTTACAAGAAGTTTACAATGAAGCGTGTGGAAACATTAGAGATGCGCAAGGTATCATCAATGAATTAAACAATGGTACTGTACCAGAGGATGTAGACGACTTCGCTAAAATTGCTAAAGCTAAAACCGATGCTATAAAAGAAAAGACGGTGAATATTAAGGTAAAGTTAGAAATAGCTAAATTACAAAATGATAGTGTTAAACACGCTGGTGATATGCAGGCTACCTTACACAAGATTTCGGATGGTGAAGTAACTACAGACGACTTCACAGCCGTCAGACGACTGATAAAAGAGAAAGCAGCACAAGATGCGGCTGAGAAAGAAACCGATGAATAATGTCAGTACTAGACCAAAAGGAAAAAGTCTTTGGGGAAATTGCTGCGTTAAGAACGCTAACCAACGACTTCCCAGAGCTTAAGATTAATAACTCTTTCCCTTCCATAAATAACCAAGGAAATGTACAGGACTTTCTTATAGACCTGTTAAAAGCTTTGGTTGGATATGAGGAGCTTAGAGACACTTTGGTCGATATTCTAGTATACGCTACCAGCGAAGCTGAGATAGTCGTTAAGGAGGCTTTAAAATCCGAATTAAAGGGTCTTGTGGCTTGTGGTGTTGACCCATCACTACCAACATGGTTAATTAATGATGGTATCACTATACCAGTAAAGAAAATTGATTTCATGAATATCATGAAGATTAACCCTATAACCCAAGCTGGTGGTCTAATATTCGATGACGTGGCGGCTGAACTTAACTCCACCGACTTCAATACGTATTTATACTATACCATACAAGATGAGGGAACCGCCCACCCATGGGATGGTATTTTTGATGTTGAGTTTACTCAGATTGCCACACCAAGTAATAACGTTTTAAATTTCAAACCAACATCAAGTTATACTAATCTAACTGATTTGAATAACGATTTCGTGGATAGTATTAAGTTATTTGCATCTGAGGATTTAATAATCAATATCATAGACACACTATTTGGTAGCATCACAGTACAACCTGAGGTTAATAAAAGTGAAGAGCAGTTAGAAGAAGAAGCTAAAATTGAAAGCGTAATCCAATGTTTAATTAATGCTGATGCTGAGGACGTATTTGACGATAGTTACTTTGAATTCACCAATGAACAATTATTGGAAATTAAAGAAAACGCTAGTAATCGGAGAAACGGTATTAGATATTTGAAAACCTGCGGTAACGTAGAGGTGGACGTACCAATCAAATATCTAATTGCACTTAAGACGGATATGGCTCAAGCTAGTACTCAAGTAGAGAAACGAGATATTATTAATAATAGTATTACTTTAATGTCATCTAGCGTAGCGGAGGGTTCTGACCCAGTTGACCAATATAGTATCGAATTAGGATTTATCGGACTAATGATAAGTGCTTTAGTTAAGTCTATTGTAAATGCGATAATTAGCCCTAAAGTTATTACCATTTTTCTAATAAACTATAAGATAGTATATGGACAAACTTCCGAATATGGAAATCCGTTGGATTTCCTAGCACTGAATAAAACCTTAATTAAGAACCTAGTAAATACAATTGTAGATATGATTGTGGAAGTATTATTAAAGAAAGTGCTGATGTATATAACGAAATTAATAGCGGCTAACGCTGTTGGAATGTTGAAGGAAAAAGCTTCAGCAGAATTAATTCAAATATTGAGTCTTATCGGTATACCGCAAAGCGTTATACGTTTGATGAGAGAAAATAACCCTATAAGTATCTAATAATCATGGCAGAAAATTGCACTAGAAGTACACAGAAAATGGGAGCTGGGGGCGGTGGCGGTAAAAACTCCATGAGTATCATACTTAAAATAATTATGGCGGCATTTTCCCTCATGAAACAGCCAGCACAAACGTTACCACCACCATTAGTTATGATTGGTAGTAAGCTCAGACCTGGACTATCAGCACGTGACATATCAGCCAGAGTCATCTCAAGATTCTCAGAAGCCGATGGTGTCGCTGGTGAAATATTCCAAGGAGGTAATAATGTTATGACCGCTTTAGAAGTCATTAGAATGGAAGAGATTGTTGGGGCAATACAAACGGAAATGAAGATTACATCGGCCATCGACCCAGGTAGTATTCTAGTACAATCCAACGGTGTTGGATATGCTGGATGGCCTGTCGCAAGCGTTGGTACAAACCCAAGCATTGTGAGTAGCGCTGGAGTAGCACAATAAAATTATGGATAGAATGGAAGAAATAAAAGAGGAGAGGTTTGCCGACATGTCTAACAGTGAGTTAACAATGGAGGCTAAAAGGTTGACAGACGCACACACTGCACTTAAAACCAAACTAGTGTTGGATTTAGAGAGAGGTTGGGATACTTTACTAGAGTTCGAATCTAGCTATGCCCACATAAATAGAGTTTTAAAGAGTAGAAATGTCTAAATATACATTCGGTCAGAAAAGTGAGTTCAATAAAGCCCCTAGTGATAAGGGTATCCAAATTGGCACTGTCAAATTTGTGGGTAAGGTTGGCGTAGATACGACTAATGAACAGCAAAGAACTGCTGACGAACGGTTCAATTCAGACCCACATGTTATACGAGTAAGAGTGGAAGGGGCTAGTTGGGATAAGAATAAAAATGATGCCGAACTAACCAATTGTTACCCACTATTACCAGCACACTTAAATGTGGTACCTAAGGTTGGTGAGGCGGTTTTTATTTTCACATTCGATGATGATACTAAATTTGCGGATAGATTCTATATGGGACCTATCATATCAAGCCCGTTAACCTTACAAAAAGATACAATAGATAAAACAGCACTATCTAGTCTAAGTATTTCACCCTTACTACCTAACGTAGATGTGGATACAATCACTGACGCTAAAGGTGTTTTCCCAGCAGTATCTGACATTGCGTTGCAAGGAAGACGAAATGCTGACGTAATACTTAAAGAAAACCAAGCTCTAATTAGAGCTGGACAACACGACTTGAACGATAATAAAATCTTCAATAAGACTAACCCAGCCTACATTCAATTACGGTTTAACGCTCCGATTAAGAAGGGTGAGAATAATAAACCAGCAGAAACTGGTAGCGTAACTAATATTGTGGCAAATAAGATTAACTTATTAACTCATAAGGGTGGAGCGCCAAGGTTCGTATTAGCGGATAATGAGTATAATATCACTGACGAAGAGTTACTCAACATCTTAAACACTGCCCACCCAATTGCTTTCGGTGACACTTTATTAGTGTACCTCAAAAAACTTGAGTTAGCGTTGGCAAATCACGTACATAGATTTCCAGGATTGAAGTGGACGGCAGTAGACGGTGAGGACTACATTAAACAATATTTAGAGTTCCCCACTGAGACCATTTTATCTAAGAATATCATGGCTAATTAAGAATTTCTACCTATTTACATATAAAAGAAGATGGTAGTAAGAACTTACTTTGACTCTAACATAGAGACCCCTTTATGTCTCTATTAGTCTTACTACATAGTGGTTGTAGATTGGTATAATGGTTTAACTTAATAATATCCTCTTTCGTTATTGCGGTGGACAATGGCATTATATGGTCAATATCCCAACCATAATTCAATTCGCCATTATATAGACCATGATTATCCCAGCTCATCCATGGTTCAAATTTAGATTCAATATATTCTTTTAACTCATCGAACGGGCAGCCAATAATGTTGTGAGTCTTCGAACGTTTAGTATAACCATTTCGAGTTAAGGATTGTCTAACTATGGTGCGCACATTACCCTTAAGTTTATATAGGGGGTCTACTAGTCTCTTATTTCGAACATATTCATTTATTTTATCTCTATTTTTGTGATATTGATGTTTAATTTGTTCTCGATTATTATCCCTCCACGTTTTCTGTTTTCTCCTTATTTTCTCGTTATTCTTCTCCCTATATTCTTTTTGATATTCTTTCTCCCTATCCAAGTTTTTTATGTAGAATTCGGCTCACTTTTCTTTAACTTTTTCGGAATTTTTATCATATGAGCGCTTACTTTTTGCTTTGATTTTATCGGGATTATCTTTAGCCCACCTTAATTGGCGTTTACGTATTTTATCCTTATTACGTTTACGATACTCAATGTCGTATAATCGTTTGGCCTCCTTTCGTCTATTATCACTCATTTAATTGAATCTTTAATCAATTGTCTAATATGCTTCGACATATTAATATTAGCGTTTTCGCAGAACGTTAAGTATCTTTGTTTAAGTTCTGGTGTTAGTCTAATGTTGATGTCTTTAGTTTTATTTCGTTTTTTGTCCATACATATAAATATAGCGCTAATTCGAAAAAGGGTGACTTTAATCTTTTTGTTGATATTTACAATAAAGATTATTATTATTATGGTTATTAGGACCTTTTTTGATAGAAGCAATACGATTATACTTAATAGTTGGACTAATACTGGGTTAAATCCTGTAGCTGAATTATACTATGGTGGAACAACTGGTGAAACTCAGTATACGAGATTCTTATTCCATTTTGACGTATCAAGATTACAGGCATTTTACTCTGGTGGTACGTATCCAGAACTAGCTAAAATGACCCATACGCTACGTATGATTAATACTGGTTGTCTAGATAAAAAACTATTAGGTGAAGAGAACTGCGATGGTAAAGATAGAGCGACATCGTTCGACCTAATATTATTCCCTATAACCCAAGATTGGGTTGGTGGTACGGGATACGATTACGCTAATTGTACTTATATTGCTGGTTCACCAGCTTACAAAGCAATACCCTCTAACTGGTATTCGGCAACGACTTTAAATGCTTGGGGTGAAAGCGGAGTAATTACAGGTGCTACAAGTGGCGTTACAATCGCAACTCAAAACTTCGAGCTAGGTAATGAGAATTTAGAACTAGATATAACAGATTACGTAAACAGTCTAATCACTGGTGCGACAAATAACGGGTTAGCATTAGCTTACCAAAGAGAATACGAACAATTAATCACTGATAACTACCAATATGTGGGTTTCTTCACGCAACACACTCAAAGTATATACGAACCATACGTAGAAACGATTTACTCAGAAGTAATAACTGACGATAGACACGATTTCTACTTAGATAAACCAAATAAACTATATCTTTACACTAATATTGGTGGTGAGCCAACAAACTTAGATTTCTTGCCTTCTGTGCAAGTATTAGACCAAGATGGGGGTATTTACTCCGCTTACACCTCAAGTGCCGTTACGCACGTTACTAAAGGGGTATACAGCATTGACATTAAAGTACCAACAACTTCTACGGCTGTAGATTGCGTTATGTTTAACGATGTCTGGTCTGGCGTAACAATTAATGGCGTTACAAGACCTAATATAATGTTAGACTTCGCATTAAAATCTTCTGACGATTGGTACAATATTGGAGACAATAATATGCTACCAAAAAGCGTAGGAATTGTTGCTTCTGGCATTAAGAGAGGAGAGGAAATTAAGCGAGGAGATATACGTAAAGTTATCCTTTCGATGAAGATTCCGTATACTACCAATCAAGAGCAAAAAGTAGACAATGCACAGTACCGAATTTACATAAAAGAAGGTAAGAACCAATTAACCATTGTTGATTATCAACCTATTCAAATGGCAAATAATCACAATTATTTCCTAGTTGATACGGCTAGTTTAATCCCCACAACCTATTACGTAGACATCAAGGTTACAACTAATAATGAGGTCAAAACCCTTAAAGAACAGCTTTATTTTGACATCGTTTCACAGTCAGAGCTTCGTAACTCTCAGTAATGATTCTTCTTTATATCTCTATTAATCTTACTACATAATGGTTGTAGGTTAGAAAAATGATTTAACTTCACTAATTCGTCTTCAGTTAACGCAGAACTGCTGGGTACTATATGGTCAATATCCCAACCATGATTTAATTCACCATTATACTTACCATAATTATCCCAACTCATCCAATCTTCCCATTGAGCTTCGATGTGTAGTTTAAAGTCTTCGTATGATTGTCCAAGTATATCGTGAGTTCTAGAAGTTTTACTATAACCATTACGCCTTATTGATATATTGATAAGTGAACGAATATTATATCTGAGTCTAAATAATGGGTCATATTCTCGTCTAGATTTAATATAAGCATTATATGTATCGGTATGTTGTTTCTTATTTAATTTCCTCCATTTTTTAGTCATTTCATATTCAGTCAATTTATTTTCTTGATAATAATTTTTACGATATTCTGAAATGGCTTCA
>TARA_R110000868_G_scaffold10268_6_pt1 | contig 12038 bp, 9 predicted proteins | sample TARA_R110000868 | Tara Oceans TARA_R110000868 (sample SAMEA4397489) | marine metagenome | biome: Polar Biome; feature: [SRF] surface water layer (ENVO:00010504); material: water (ENVO:00002006), including particulate matter (ENVO:01000060) such as... | depth 5 m | reverse complement strand
CGCCATGCCCGCGCAGGTCCGGCATGATAAGGCGGAAGCCCGCCGCTACCAGCTTGGCGGCATGGCCATAACGAATCCAATTGGTGTAGGCGTTGGAGAAATAGCCGTGGATCAACACCAGATCCCGCCCTTTGCCCGCAACATGCACGGCGATCGGCAGGCCGTCATAGCCCTTTACATCATGGCGTTCGATGGGGAGATCGGTCATGGCATGGTCCTTCGCTGGGGGCAGGTTTGCCGATATGGCGTCAGTCGGGACGGCGCAAGAGCTCGATCAGGGCCAAAACTCGCTATGCCTGCCAGGACGGACGATCCGTCAGGCCCGCAATTAGGCCCGAAAATGACGTGTCAGCGCAGCGGCGGATCAGCTTTCTGTCAGCCGAAATGACGATTGTTTCCAGCATTTGCGCCGCAGCCAGGAAAAAGCAATCATAGGCCGGGTGGTCCAGTTGCAGGCTGATGTCTATCGCGCGGTCGGCCAGGCCCGCAGTCGGGATCAGTTCAACGATGTCGGGCAGCACCGCCACCGCCTCCCGCGCCTGCGCAGCACCGATTTCCTGCGCCCGCACCTTCTTCCACATGACGTTCGCGAACTCCGCCATCAGCAGGTCGGGCGCAACCAGTCGGCGCGGCAAAAGAGTAAGAGCAATGCTGACTTCATCCGACAGAACAGGATCATCGCTGCCAATGACCCAACGGGCAGCAACGCTCGTGTCAACGATGAGCATCAGTCGGTGTGATCTTCTCGCAGCAATTCTTCAGGCGGTGTCTGCCGAACATTCCTGGGCGTCATAGCGCGTATATCTTCAAGACGGGTCAACATGCGATTCAGGCGATCGCCGGTCATCGGTCGACCGCGCGTCAACGCATCGCGCAACTCAGCTTCCAACGAACGCTGATTGCGTACCGCCAGTTCACGATAGGCAGCGATGACTTGTTCATCGAGATTGCGGATAAGAACTTGGCCCATGCCGCTATGCTATCATCATGATAGCATAGCGGCAAGGTCGAGCTATCAGCCCTTCTTAAGGTGGCGACGGCCCAGCAATTCAGCGATCTGCACCGCGTTCAGCGCCGCGCCCTTGCGCAGATTGTCGCTGACGCACCAAAGGTTGATACCATTTTCGACGGTCGAATCCTCGCGCACGCGGCTGATGAAGGTCGCGAAATCGCCGACGCATTCGACCGGCGTGATATAGCCACCATCTTCGCGCTTATCGACCAGCATGATACCGGGCGCTTCACGCAATATGTCCTGTGCTTCCTTGGCCGAGATTTCATTCTCGAACTCGATGTTGATCGCTTCGCTATGGCCGACGAACACAGGAACGCGCACGCAGGTTGCGGTCAGCTTGATCTTGGGATCGAGGATCTTCTTCGTTTCCGCGACCATCTTCCATTCTTCCTTGGTCGAACCATCGTCCAGGAAAACGTCGATATGCGGGATCACGTTGAAGGCGATCTGCTTGGTGAACTTCTTGGGCTCGGCCGGATCGCCGACGAAGATGTTGCGGCTCTGCTCGAACAGTTCGTCCATGCCCGCCTTGCCCGCGCCCGACACCGACTGGTAGGTCGCGACGACGACGCGCTTGATCTTGGCGGCGTCATGCAGCGGCTTCAACGCCACGACCATCTGTGCGGTCGAGCAGTTGGGGTTGGCGATGATGTTCTTCTTCTTATAGCCATCGATCGCATCGGGGTTCACTTCCGGCACGATCAAGGGAACGTCCGGGTCCATGCGATAGAGCGAGCTATTGTCGATCACGACGCAACCGGCTGCCGCTGCCTTGGGCGCATATTGCGCCGTCGGGCCGCTGCCCACCGCGAACAGGGCGATGTCCCAGCCGGTGAAATCGAAATGCTCGATACTCTGGCATTTGATGGTCTTGCCACTATCGCCGAAATCAACGGTCAGCCCCTGCGAACGCGAGGAAGCGACGGCCGCGATCTCGTCAATCGGGAACTCGCGCTCGGCGAGAATGGTCAGCATTTCGCGGCCCACATTCCCGGTGGCTCCTACGACGACGACCCTGTAACCCATGACTAAACTCTCCACTCCAAAGCAAATCTTGCGGAGTGCGCGCCATAGCGATACTGGGCCTTTTGTCCAGAAAGAAGGGCTTGTCGATCAGATAGCGCGCGTCCTATCGCGTGCGCCGGAACAGCCCCTGCCCTAACATCCTCCTGAATCGGAACGTAACTGATGCAGTCAGAGCTGCTGCCACCCCTGCCCGACCGCTGGTTTCACAGCTTCGCCTTTCCCGACGGCACCCGCGCCGATGGCATCAAGCCGCTGGCCTCACTGCAGGAAGAAGCCGACCAGATCTTCATCGCGCCGCTGGCGGGCAAGCGCGTGCTCGATATTGGTGCGTGGGATGGCTTCTTCTCGTTTCAGGCCGAGCAGCGCGGCGCGGCCGACGTGTTGGCGACTGACCATTTTTGCTGGTCAGGCCAGGGGTGGGGCGACAAGCGCGGCTTCGACCATGCCCATGCCCGCTTCGAATCCAAAATACGCTCACTCGACCTCGACGTAGCCGACCATAAGGCGGACGAACTCGGCCAGTTCGACATGGTGCTGCTGCTGGGCGTCCTCTACCATGTGCCCGACCCCTATCGCACGCTCGAATCCGCCGCCGCGATGAGCCGCGATCATCTGGTGATCGAAACGGTGACGGCGCTGCGCCACGAGCCGGTGCCCGCGATGCGCCTGTTCACCGAACTGGAGCTGGATGGCGACCCCACCAATTTCTGGGCGCCCAACATCCTGGCCTTGCAGGAAATGTGCCGCCGCTTCGGCTATAGCCGTTTTCAGGTACTGCCCGAAGCGCTTGACAATCAGGGCTGGCGCAAATGGGCCATGCCGCTGCGCCGCAAGGACCGTTACCGCCGGGCGATCTTCCACGCCTGGCGATAACTGATGTTAGCTGGCAGCGCATCGAAGGCGATAGTGAGCCGCGATTGCGATCCCGAAAAGGGTGCAGTGCCGTGCCATAGATAAGAGGGAAACAGTACCAGCCGACCGGCTTGCGGCTGTATCACCCGTCGAGGCGGTAGCGCGGTCAGGTTGAGGGCATCATCGGGCACGCCAAACAAAATGGTGCCTTCACCCGACCGATGTTCCGCCGGAACATCATTGGGTAGCGCCACATAAAAGGCTGAACTGATCCAGCCCTGAGGATGGATATGGGGCACATGCCGACCATTTTCGCGCAGACGCACCGACCATGAGCCGGAAAATTGAATGTCGCCGGTCCTTCGATCCAGCAACGGATGAGCCGGTTGATTGGGCAAGTCCGCCAGCGCAGATTGCGTGCAACGGTGTAATTGTCGCTTGAGCGCCATGATCACGGGACATTTGCGGCGATCAAACAAATCACCGCGGGTCTGCGTGCCGCCGCGCAATGTCTGGTCGGCCGGGTGGGCGGTGGTCACATGCAAGCGTTCAAGCGATTTGCGCAGGTCTTCAAGAAAGGCCGATTGATTGGTCCAGCCATCCGGCGTGCCAATATCAAGGTCACGAACATAATGGTCATAGCCCGCCAGCCAATGCTCGCGTTCATCTTCAAGCAGGCGCCATATGACTGTCAACAGTGCCCACCCCGTCTGGTCCAATGGCGCATGTCGGGTGGCAAGCAGCGCATGACTGAGCGCCTCGTCGGGGTCACCCTGCGCCAAGAGCAGTTGGGCGAGATTGGCTTGCAAACCGGCGCGGGCGGGATCGGCAGCAGCAAGGGTTCGGGCCAGGTCGATCGCTTCCCCGTGCCGTCCAGCCAGCCCCAACGCCCGGATGCGGACCACGCTTAGCTGATCAGGATCATCAAGCATAGGTTGCGCCCGGTCAATCAGCCCCAATGCCCGGTCATGATCGCGAATGTCCATGGCGACGCGGACGCCTGCCAATAGCAGTTGGATATGGCGTGGCTGCTGTTCAATTGCTAAATCGAAAGCGTCAAACGCTTCGGCCGCGCGTCCAATCTGAGGCAATAGCCTGGCCAATGTGTCCTGGGCATCGACATGATCGGGATAACGACGCAATGCCGCTTGATATTGCGCTACAGCCTCATCGAACCGCCCCATTTCCGCGAGGATATGCGCACGAAGCGTAAGCGCTGGCGCGATATCCAACCCGCCATCGATGGCGCGCTCGATCGCGTCCAGCGCGCTGGCGCGATCGTCGGACGCCCGGAGTGCCGTTGCGAGATTATAGCATGCGCGAAGATCCGATGGCTTTCTTACGAGTAGGGCGCGATACGCCGCCGCCGCCGCATCGGGTCGATCCTGAGCCTGCGCCATCAACCCTTGCACGTGCAGGATGCGATCATCCTGCGGCGCAATTCGTGCAGCCTGGTCCAGCGCCTCTTCGGCGATGCCGAATTGCATCTGATCGGTCGCCACGATTGCGAGGTTGATCCACCCCTCCGCATAACGGGGTTGCACGGCCACTGCCCGTTGAAGCGCGGCTATGGCTGCAGCCCCGTCGCCCATATCATGCAGATGATTGCCATAGGCGTTCCAAAGCTGCGGGTTGGTCGCCCCGCCTTTCAGTGCAGCTTCGAATGCCATCCGCGCGCCTACCATGTCACCCTGGGCACGACGTGCAGACGCAAAGATATAGAGCGCATCGGGATGATTGCGCACCGGCGCGACCATAGCCCGCAGCATCCGCTCGGCAGTGACAGCCTGCCCTGCCTGCAGCGCATTGAAGGCTTGCTGTAGGCGCTTTACGTCATCGACCTGCAAAACGCCTGTCATGGTCCGGGTGCAATCCCGCGACGGGCCAGGAAATCCTCGATCGTGCGCCACAGATGCACGCCGACGCCCGGCCCACCGACGCGATGAGTCTGGCCGGGATAGGCCATCATCTCGAACGGCACCGCCGCACCCTGCATCTTCGCCATCAGCGCGGTGGCATTGTCGAACACGACATTGTCGTCGGACATGCCATGGATCAGCAGCAGCGGATCGACAATCTTCCCCGACTCCTCGACTGCGCCCGACGCGGGATAAGCGCTGGGTGTGTCCTGCGGCTGGCCCAGATAGCGTTCGGTATAATGGGTGTCGTATAGTTCCCATTTCGTCACCGGCGCGCCAGCGATCGCCGCAGCGAACACGCCCGGCGCCTTCTCCAGCAGTTTCAGCGACATATAGCCGCCATAGGACCAGCCATATGTTGCGATCCGCTGTGGATCGACGAAGGGCTGGGCCTTGAGCCATTCGACGCCGACCAATTGATCCTCGACCTCCACCGTGCCCATCGCGCGATAGAGATGGTCCTCGAACGCCTTGCCGCGATCGGGCGTGCCGCGATTGTCTATCGCAAAGACGATCCAGCCTCGGTCGACCAGATATTGGTTGAGCGCACCGCTCCAACTATTGGTCACCTGCCGCCCGCCGCCGGGACCGCCATAATGGATCATGAACACCGGATAGCGTTTCCCCGGCTCGATCGGCGGGGTCATGATCTTGGTATAGAGCGTCGTGCCGTCCGCCGCCTTTATCGTACCGAATGTCGTCTTCACATGGCTGGCGACATAGGACGCATAGGGGTGGCTGCCCGTCAGCGCATTTTCCGACAACCATTGCAACTGCTTGCCTTCATTGTCGGCCAGATAGACCTGTTTTGGCTGGTCGCTATTCTGACGGCTGACAACGATCCGGCTTGCCTTGCCGTCCATCACCGAATCATTCCACCAGCCGCTGCGCGTCAACGCCCGCGCCGCCCCGGCCTTCGTCAGCGGTGCGACATAAAGTTGCTGTTCCAGCGGCGTTTCGCGATTGCCGGTGAAATAGACGAGGGCTTTGTTCTCATCCACGCCCACCACGTCGCGCACGTCCCACTTGCCGCTGGTGAGCGGCGTCCATTTGCTCCCGCGCACATGGTAGAGATGCCCATGGCCTGTCTTTTCCGACCACCACAGGAAACTCCCGTCGGTGAGTGGCCGGAAATTGTTGGAGAGGTTCACCCAGCTTTTCGCCGTTTCGGTAAGGATCACCCGGCCCTTGCCGGTCACTGGATCAACCGCCAGCAGATCGAGCCGCTTCTGGTCGCGGCTTTCCCGCTGGACATAGAGGGTGCGGCCATCCTTCGACCAGTTGACCCGCGCCAGATAGATGTCCGAATCCGGGCCAAGATCGACCTTCACCTGACCCGAACCATCCGGCTTCATCACGTAAAGATCGACCAGCGCGTTGGGCGTGCCTGCAGCCGGATAGCGTTGTTGATAGACCTTGGTCCCCTCCCCGCCGATCGCGGTGCGGGTGACGATGCCGACCGGGGCTTCATCGACCCGCGCGACCGCGATCATCGCCTCGTCCGGCGACCACCAATAGCCGGTGCGCCGGTCCATTTCCTCCTGCGCGACGAACTCCGCCACGCCCCAGCTCACCGTTTCGCTTGCGCCCTGCGTTATCTGCCGTTCCGCGCCACCGATCGGCTGCACGAACAGATTGCCGCCCCGTACGAAGGATACGAAGCGCCCCTTGGGACTGACCACGCCGTTCAACTCGCCATCGGGCGTGTCGGTCAGCCGTGTCACCTGTCCATCCAGCGCGGCGAGATAGAGGTCACCATCGACGGGCACGAGGATGGTCTTGCCATCGGACGACCAGTCATAGCTGGTAATCCCGCTACTGCCCGCGACGCTGCGATCCCGCTCGCGCTGCATCTTTTCCGCTTCGCTCAGCGCCGCGCCGCTGCCGGTCTTCTTCGAATCGACCAGCATCCGCTCCGCGCCCGTGGCGGTGTCGATCGCCCACAGATCAAGCCGCTCCTTCTCATCCGCCCGCGGCTTGAGCAAGGTGACCAGCGTCCCATCGGGTGACAATGTCAGCGCGCGGGGTTGCGGTCCGGCAAGGTCAGGGCTGGCAAACACACGTTCCAGCGTCAGCTTTTCCTGCGCCTGCACGCAAACAGCGGAACTCACCAGCAACGCGCCAAGCGCCGCGCTGGCTTTCAGATAAGAGGGCATCGACGTCCTTTCGGGCTCGACGCGTGCACGCGCCGGATCAGGACCGCAGGATTAAAGCCGCGTATCAAAAGATCAATGCCGGGAAATAATCTGTCCTGTCATGGCGGGTAAGCCATGGTGGGCGCGGCAGGGATTGAACCTGCGACCCCACCCGTGTGAAGGGTGTGCTCTACCACTGAGCTACGCGCCCCCTATAAGGAGGAAGCGGCCATTGGCATTGCAGGCTGTCCCTGTCAAGCGGGTGCCGAAATGGAGCGCGCGGAATCGCTCTTCCCGCCGTCGCCATTCGGCTATAGAGGATCGCGACAACGCAATTGGAGTGATGAGATGATGCGCCCCGCATTTTGCCTGATGATGACCGGATTGCTGCTGGCCCTTTCGGCCTGCAACACGGTGCAAGGCGTCGGGCGCGACATCGAGTCGGTCGGCACAGCGGGCAAGGACGCCATACGCTGAACGATGATGGCGCTTGGCCCTCTTGGATCGGTGACCGGTTAGCCGGTAAGACTTGTTTTATCGGGAACGATCCGTTTCCCGTTACGGCTCTGGAACTTGTTAGGGGCGCGACCTATTGTGGTGGCGTCCCTTGATCGTTTCTGGAGTCTACCTCATGAAAAAATATCTGATTTCCGCCGCCGCTCTCATCGCCATTGCCGGTGGCACGGTCGTCATCGCGCAGGCCCCAGCCGAGGTGCCGGGAAGCAAGGATGTCGCAAAGGTCAGTGGCGGCAGCTACAAGGTCGATGGCGGCCATACGCAAATCGTCTTCGCCTATGACCATATGGGCTTCACCAATAATGTCGGTGTGTTCGCCGAACCGACTGGCACGCTGATGCTCGACAAGGCGAACCCGTCGGCCTCCACCGTCAGCATTGACGTGCCGATCGCCAATCTCAAGACCGGCGTTGCCAAGCTGGACGAACATCTGCTCAAGGCCGACTTCTTCGATGTCGCCAAATTTCCGACCGCCAAATTCGTCTCGACCAGCGTGAAGGCCGAAGGCACCGGCGCTACCATCACCGGCAATCTGACCATCAAGGGCATCACCAAGCCCGTAACGCTGGACGCCGAATTTTACGGCGCGGGCACTAACCCCATGAACAAGCAGGAAAATGTCGGTTTCGTCGCCACCGGCTCGATCAAGCGCAGCGATTTTGGTCTCGGCTATGCCGTGCCCGTCGTCGGCGACGCAGTCGAACTCAAGATCATCGCCGGTTTCCAGAAGTAAAGTCTATCGCTGGGGGGAGGTCATCCCCCCAGCGCCCTATTTCTCAAACCGCTTGAAGAAGCTGTCCTCATTCCACGTCGGTCGCTCCGCCGCGTTCGCCACCTGCAAGGTTACCGCCGTCACATAGGCGTTCAGTTTCGCCGTTTCGGCAGGCATCACCGGCTGGTCCACATCATCGAACGGCGAATGATAGAGGTTCGCACGCCAGGCTTTTTCCGTTTCGGCTTCGGGCGTGCCCGCTTTGAAACCATATTTGAAGAAGAGCGCGGGGATGCCTTCGCGGATGAAGGCATATTGGTCGGAGCGGATGAAGACGTTGCGATCGGGGAAAGGATCGGGCGTGATCGGCAGGTTCATCGCCGCGCTCACCGCCTGCGCCACAGCACCCAGCGAGCTTTGGTCATAGCCGACCGGCGTCACGCTGGTCAGCGGGAAGATGGGCAGCGCCATGTCGAAATTGAGGTTCGCGACGATGCTCTTCTGCGGCACGGTCGGTCGCCGCGCGAAATAGCGTGATCCGAGCAGGCCTTTTTCTTCGGCCGTGACGATGGCGAAGAGGATCGACCGTTTGGGCTTCACCTTGCTGGCCTTGAGCGCCTTCGCGATTTCCAGCAGACTGGCGACGCCCGACGCATTGTCGAACGCGCCATTATAGATGGCGTCGCCCTTCATCGGCGTACCGATGCCATAGCCGTCGAGATGTGCAGACATGACGACATAATCGTTGCGCAATACGGGGTCGCTGCCGGGCAGGACCGCAACCAGATTGGGCGACGACAGGTCGCGCCGCGTCGCAGCGACCTGCGCCTTCAACCGCACCGCCAGCGGGAAGGACGCCACTGGCGCGGAGGCATCGGCGGCGGCAGCGATAGCCGCGAAATCCTGTCCCGACCCGGCAAACAGGGCAGCGGACTTGGCGGGATCAAGCTGCGCGCCCAGGAACGGCGTCCGCGTCTCACGCAGCGCCGCATCGCGATAATAAAGCGCAGGCGCACCGGCCAACGCTACTCGCCGCGTCCAGGGAATCTCGACCTGTTTGGGCGTGACCAGCATGATCATGCCGACCGCACCCTGCGCGGCAAGCCATTGCGCGCGCTCGGACCGGGCATGGGATTTGAGTGCTCCCGAAATCGTCGTCGGCCCGCCTGACAGGACGACCACCATCTTGCCCTTGAGGTCCAGTCCGGCAAAATCGTCATGGCCAACTTCCGGCAGATGCAGACCATAGCCCGCGAACACCATCGGGGCGTCGATGCTTTCGGGAACCGGGCCACCGCCGCCGGAAAAGATGAGATCGCCCGGCACCGCGAGCGGCACCTCCTCCTCCGGCCCGATCAGCGCGGCGCTGCTGCGGTCGGACTGGATTCGCTGTTCCACGAAATCGACGGGCTGCTTATACCCGTCCACGCCAGCGGGCTTGAGGCCCAGCGCCTTGAACTGGCCGATCACATAGTCGGCGGCGCGATCATAGCCCGGCGTACCGGTCCCGCGCCCCTCCATCGCATCGTCGGCCAATATCTTCACATGCGCCCACCAGGCCGCACCGTCATCCCCCTGCGCCAGCACCGGCGCGGACAAGGCCAGCGAAAGAAGCGGGAGAGCGGAAAAAAGCGCGCGCATGACGGGATGCTCCTCTATGAACCAGGCGCTATCTTGCCCTATCTGGTGAGACGAACAAGGGGGTGGGAACCGCTAACGGCCTGTGTTCCTTGCCGATAGACCATGATCTGGGAGATGATTTTGCCACGCCCCCTTTTGCTGATGCCCCTGGACCTGGGGCGGTCGCCGGCGAAGGGCTGCGCGCGCGGCAGGCGAGCGTCGCCAATGACGGGCCGGGCAGCGTCACGCTGACCGTCGAGGTGACCGCAAAGGTGGTATCGACGGGGTCGGGCGATGTGACCATCGGCGGTAAACCGGCCTGCACCGTGGACAATGGTGGCACCGGACGAATCCAATGCGGTGACGAAAGCTATTAGGCGCAACATTTGCGGACAGGGCAAATGCTGCGCTGCATCGCGATTTTTCAACCAAAAGACTGGATATTGCGCCGACTTGGCGCAATGGTGCGCGCATGGTTGGCGCAATAAATCCTCACAGTTTCAGCGACTCTCTCGTCATTCTTGGCGCGGCGGGGCTGGTCATACCTGGCTTCTCGCGCTTTCGCATCAGCCCGGTGATCGGCTTCATCCTGGTTGGGCTGGCGGTAGGACCGAACGGCCTTGGTGCGCTCGTCGGGCAATATCCCTGGCTCTATCATGTCACCATCTCCAATCAGGAGGCGATCGAGCCCTTTGCCGAGTTGGGCGTCATATTATTGCTCTTCTCGATCGGGCTGGAACTGAGTTTCCGCCGATTATGGACGATGCGAACACAGGTATTCGGCGTCGGCGCGGCGGAACTGATCCTGAGCGCCGTGCTGATCGCGACGGGCCTTTATCTGCTCGGTCAGCCCACGGCTGGCGCGATCGGCCTTGGCTTGGCGCTCGCGCTTTCGTCCACCGCCGTCGTGCTGCCGATGGTCGGCACGCAGAGCGCGGTCGGGCGGGCCGCCTTTTCGATGCTGTTGTTCGAGGATCTGGCGCTGGTCCCGATCATCTTCATGCTCGGTGCGCTCGCCCCATCCGTCGCCGCCAGCCCGGACGGCGCATGGAGCGCCATGGGCGACACACTGCTGCGCGGCGGTATCACCATCGCTTTCATGCTGGTGATGGGCCGTTTCCTGCTGCCCCATGTGTTCAGCCAGGCGGCGCGCACCAAAAGCCCTGAAGTGTTCCTGGCCGCCAGCCTGCTGGTGGTCATCGTCTCCAGCCTCGCCACCTCACTCGCGGGCCTGTCGCCGATCGTGGGCGCCTTGCTCGCGGGCCTGCTAATCGCTGAGACGGACTATCATGGCGAGGTCGAGGTGATGACCGCGCCGTTCAAGGGGCTGGCGCTCGGCGTCTTCCTGATCACCGTCGGCATGAGCCTGGACCTGCGCGTCATCCTCGCCAACTGGCAGAGCCTGTTGATGGCAGTCGTTGGCGTCGTGTTTGCCAAGACGCTGGTGACGTCGGCGCTCCTCTATTTCTCCGGCGCGCGCAAGGGCACTGCGCTGGAGGTCGGGGTGCTGATGTCCAGCCCGTCGGAAACCACGTTGATCGTGCTGTCCACCGCCGCGGCGGCGCAACTGATCCTGCCCTCCACCGCCGCCTTCTGGCAGATCGTGACCGCAATCGGCCTGACGATCACGCCGCTGCTGGCGCGCATCGGCCATGATGTCGCACGGCGGCTGGAAATGGCACTGGGGGAGGATCGCGTCGATCCGACCGAAGACCATGCCGAAGCGGCGGCGGTCGTCATCGGCTTTGGCCGGGTCGGGCGCATGGTGTGCGATCTGCTCAAGACCCATAAGCAGCGTTTCATCGTCGTGGAATCGGACCCCGACGTCGTCGCCGAAGCGCGGCGGGCGGGCTATCCCATCTTGTTCGGCGACGTGTCGCGCGTGGAGATGCTCGACAAGCTGCGGCTGGGTCATGCCCGCGCGCTGATCCTGACGATGGACGATCCGGTGCTGTCGGTGCGTGTGACCCAGCGGGTGCGCGGCTGGGTGCCGGACCTGCCGATCATCGCGCGCGCCCGCGATACCGATCATGCGGCGCAACTCTATCGCGCAGGCGCGAGCGATGCCGTTCCCGAAACGCTCGAAAGCTCGCTGCAACTGGCCGAAACCGCGCTGGTCGATCTGGGCGTCGCGATGGGGCCAGTGATCGCGTCGATCCACCAGACCCGCGAAGATCTGCGGATGGGGATCAAGGAAGCGGCGCAAATGGAAACCGCGCCCAAGCTGCGCCGCCTTCGTCCGG
>TARA_R110000868_G_scaffold8124_2_pt1 | contig 12041 bp, 27 predicted proteins | sample TARA_R110000868 | Tara Oceans TARA_R110000868 (sample SAMEA4397489) | marine metagenome | biome: Polar Biome; feature: [SRF] surface water layer (ENVO:00010504); material: water (ENVO:00002006), including particulate matter (ENVO:01000060) such as... | depth 5 m | reverse complement strand
AGTGGAACTAAACCGTCCACAACTTCCTGAACCTTCACAAAAATGACCCTTAAGAACATTTCATTTATCATTGTTGCTATTGGTGTTATTGTTGGATGGAACGCATTTCTTATTCAACGTGATGATGCTCTGTTTCGTGCATACTACAAGCAACAAGCAATTGAAAACCTCAAACGTCCTCCTACCAGTGAAATTCGATGATTGATTATAATAAAAACCGTAAGGATCTACATGTAGATAAATTGCACGAAAATTTGGTTGTTGAACTCGAAATGAACTTTTGATAAATAAATCAATCAAATCAAAAAAATGAAAAAACATAAAAACTTTGCCAAACCATCCCCTCCAAAAGAAATGACTGTAGGTCAACTTATGGATACTGAAAAATTTCAAGAAGAGATTTATAAAGACCATCTAAATCAAATTAAAAATAAAAAAAATAACAATAACTCTTGACTTTACTAAATAGTCAAGAGTTATTTTTTTGTATATAAATGATTTCTGAAGCAAGAAAAAGAGAAAAAGCTGCAAATGCTTTCTTAGCTGCAACAATGGCTTTGTCTGCCGCACAATCTCCCAAAGACTTTGCAACACTAGGAGCGAAGGCTGCTCCTGGTGTTGCGATAATGCAAAGAACAATTGGAAATCCTAGAAAACAAAGAAAAAATTTAGATAGTGGTGTAGTAGTTCCTAGGAATAAAAAAATGAAGACCTTCAAAGAGTTTGTAGAAGAAGCATATCTTTATGAGATGCGTAAGGAAGATAAAGTGAAGGGGAAGCAAAAAACTCCTATGTATCTCACTCAAATCAGTAAGAAAGCTGAAAAAACTCCAGAAGGTAAGTGGGAAGTAAAGAAGACCGAGCATCAAAGACCTAATCCCGATGCAGTGATAGGTAGAAGGCGTCAAGGAATGACTGCTGCACCAGGAGATACTCCAATTCCTGGATTTGGAAGTGAAAGAGAGCAACTTCGCAGACATTCGCAAGGAGGTGGAAGTGGTGCTAGAAATAATAAACCAGGTGAAGGACGAGGAGTAAAGAGAACTCAAACTATACAACAAAGAAGAGAAAGACCTAATTGGGAACCTACAGTTGATAGTAGAACTCCAGCAGAAAAGGTTCGTGATAAGAGATTGAAAGCAGAACCTAGGGTTGACCCTTTCAGTAAAAAGAGAACACTATAATAGAATGAAAACCTTTCAAGAGTTCCTCAAAGAGGCAAAGGAAAAACCTTCTCCCGATGAGATTGTAAAAACAATAAGCACAAAGTGGAATCGAAATCAAAATAGAGATCCTAAAAAATCAAAATCTAATTTTAACGTACAATTTAGATCCGCTAAAGAACACGGCGGAAAAGACCATCTATATCTTGGTCTAATCGACCAAGAAAAAGACAGACAAGGACAAGGAATAGGTCCTAGATTTGTTAAAGCAGTCGGCAATACTGCGGATAGACTTAATTTGCCCGTGAGTGTAAAACCAGTAGCACCTGAACCAAAAAATCAAAAAAGATTAGAAAAATTTTATACCAATCGTGGATTTGAGGATAATAAGAGTAAAGATATTGCTCCTCATCCAATGATTCGCAATCCCAAGAAATAAATAAAAGTAAAACAATGAAAACCTTTCAAGAGTTTATTTTAGAGTGCTATGAGTTAGAAGAAAGTTCAACTGGCGAAAGAACCAGAGGTAGAGCAACTTTAGGTCGTGCTGGAAATAAGATGGACCGTGGAGAAAGGTCTGTTGCTGCAATTGCAAAGAAAGCAGGACTCAAAGGAACTGGTAAGTATTCCACTAAAGACTTGAGAACAAAATCAAAAGATTATACAACTTATGATAGTGAAGATACTGAGGATGATATTGGAAGCACCGAGCAAGACCATTACATTCGTACTCACGCATCAGCAAGAAAGGCAGCAAAGGGAGAGCATCTAATTAAAAAATACAAACCAGCAGGAAGAAATGCATCTGGAATGACTAAACTCAAAACTGCACCTTCAAGTGAAAGTGTAAGAAGAGTGAAAGATTTGAAAAAGCAAATGACTAAATCAGGTGCTTCTAAAACTGGAAGAGTTCATACTGTTGATATTATGCATCGTGATAGTGATGTTGGAAAGGGTGATAGGGATCAACAAATGGAGAGAGGTAGAAATTTTATTCAAGCAATTAAAGATACTCCAAAAGAACTTAAAAAAGCAGGTGCTAAAAAAGGAGATACTGTCGTAGGAAAACCGACTGCCGTTATGTCGGGTGAAGATCCAAAAACTGGGGAAGCAAAACGAGCAAAACTTTATGGAAAGATTTTTGGTAAAAAATCCACCAAAGCAAGTCCTAAAACAGGACTTATGACGGGAGCCGTAGACTGATGAAAACTTTTAAAGAGTTTATATACGAGGCATCCACAACACAGAGATTGAAGATTGCAACAGCAAAGTTAATTGCAAAAAATCCAGATAATTCTGTTTATAAAACTCTATTGGATAGAATTAGAGAAAGACAAGCACCACTATATCCAGATTATCCAGGAAGAGAATCTGCTAGAAAAGATAAAACCTTAATTCCATCTAGAAGAACATCAAGTTTTCCAGAACTTGAAGGAATATCTACAAGAACTAAAAATCCTAAGAAGTTAAGAAAACAGAAAGCACTTGGTGAGATTGAAGAACAAAAATTTTTCTCAAGTAGAGCAGAACTTGAGAAACATTATGGGGGTGTTCCAGCAGAAAAATATCCTAATAATGCAGGAAGCAGTGAAAATCCAAAATGGAGACTTAAACCAAAATCTGGGGGAGTAGCAGAAAGAACGAGAAGAGCAGAAAGACTTGTATCAGTTACTGGAACTCAAACACCAGAAGAACAAAGAAAAACAGCAAAAAAAAGAGCACTTGCAAAACAAAAAGGAAAGGAAGTTCATCATCAAACTGAATTAGAAAGATCTGCAAAAGAGTTTAAAGGTTTATCCCCAGAACAAATAGAAGCAAAGAAAAAAGCAGATGCAAAAAAAGGAAAATATCACGGAGAAGATCGAAGAAACCTAACTCTTGCAAACCCATCTGGAACATCAACAGATTCTCCAGGATTTCATCATTCTAGATATCATGCATTTGAAAGAAGAAATAGAAGAAAACTAAAAGATATAGAAACTGCTATTTCACCATCTCAGGCATTTACAACTTTAACTAATAAAGAAAGAAAACAAAATAAATCATAATTACTTGGAATCTCGATAAAAACCATTTATCAGGAATCCAACTAAACCACTTTTCAAACCGTCCATTAGGTGCTCTCAAGGCACCTTTTTTATGCTATGATACTTAAAATACATACAAGAGATGAAAAAACTTACAGTTGTAACAATCAAACGTGAAGATAATTTGTATCATTTCGACCATCCTCATAATGATACTGTAGAAGAACTTCTCTGCAACGGAACTGAAGTAGCAATTGATGAACATTGCTACTTCAAGACTGGAAAGTATCCTATTGAAGGTGATGAAGTTGAGATTTCTTTGTTTCTTGAAGAACCTGATAATTATGATACTCTTCTTGTAAAAGAAGTGAGTGATGAAGATGGAACAACTTATACTGATACAACTCTTTGTATTCCTGTTTGGTTATGCAACTGGCTGCAAGGTTTCTTTGGTGAAGTTCCTGATGAGATTTACATTAAAGTGCGTCCAATCAATCAAGGTCTTGAAACATTTGTAAAAAGAACTGGTATAAAAGGTCTCTTGAATAAATAACTAAAAACTATTGTAAGATGAAACCAACACCAAGAGAACTTCAAGAAACATATAAAATTCATTCACAACTTATAGAACATCTAATTGCTGAAGGATATGCAGATGATAATGAGTCTGCAAATTCTATTATCAATGGAATGAGTGAGACTTGGTTCAACTTAATTATGAATGACTGAGGACACTTTTTGAACTGTCCCCCTCACCCTCCCAGGGGGTCGGGTGGGTGCTATAATAAGAGCATCAACCAAAGACTCTTATGGAAGTTCTTAAAATCTCAAACTCCTCTGCAATTGCAAAGGTTTATTTTGATGAGAGTGAAAATCAAGTAGGTGTTGCATATACATACAAACCAGAAATGTTTTACATCTTTCACTGCGATGTTCTTGAGAGTGTGAAGCAGCAAATTCAATCTACTGAAAGTGTTGGAAAACTTATTTCATCTTTGAAGAAAGATGGAACTCTGCAAACCCTTTGAGAATCTAAAATGTCACTTGATTTTGCAACATCTAATCTCTCAAAGATTTCTACCAAGTTTAGAACTTCAGGTGCAATCTCTCAACCACGAAGGAAGGCAGGTTCTCCATTAAATGATATTGGAGTAACCAAAACTAAAGTTGTTAAATGTATCACACACGACGAATATCTTTCTCGTCTTTATGTGTCTTTTGACAAGACTGATGATGTAAAACTCAAACGATTTATCTATCAAGAGATTAAGAAGATTTTGATACAAAAAAATCTATGGTAGAATAAATATTGGTACACCAAAGTTCTCACTTGTAGAAAATGAAGAATCCCGCGTGGTTGAAGCATTTACAACGTAGTAGGTAGATATTTGTATGAATTTTGAACCCAAAGTAAATGACTATGTGGTATGGACCAAAGGTGTTGAGGGATGGGTGTACTTTGTGGACAATGAATATATCACAATTGAAACTAATGTATGGGAAAAAAGTAAAGAGAGTTATGAACACAGTCCCATACACAGAAATGATAGGGTTCTGGTTCTTTGTTATAGTCACCAGTGGAATGAATTGACTTACGTTAAATCAAGAAAATCTGTTTATGAAGAATAGCAATAAAAATCTTTTGTACTACATTTATTGTGCTCTAGGAGAAGAGTAAAGTGTATCATTATAAATAACTAGAAAGTATCTTAAAATGGACGCACAAGAAATTAAACAACTAAAAGAACTTCAAGATGCATATTTGAGTGTTTATGAAGCAAAGAAGGTAGACCAAGATGGAGATAATGATACTGATTTTGCGGACGTAAGAATCGCAAGAATGATTGCTTCTGGAATGTCAAGAGAAGAGGCAATTCGTAGAGTGAAAGATAAGGAATATAATGAAGAGTTTGAGATTGATGAAGCAACAAGAATGCGTAAAGAACTAGGTCAGGAAGGTGAAACTGAAACCCGTCAAGAACTTGCAAGACGTTCTAATGCCTATCAACGTTCTGGAAGTGTAGATAAAACTATTGCAGCAGCAGAAAGAGGTGCTAGGAATCCTTATGTTGCAAGAGGTAAAAATGAAACTGAAGCAGAGCATAATCAAAGAAAACAAAAAAGAGGTTCAGTAAGAGACAAACCTCGTGCTGGTCTAAGAGGTTATGCTGCTAAGGTAGAAGGTGGTGATAAAGACTTACAGTCAGCAAGAAGTTCTGCAAGAAGTGCAGGAACTCTAACTCCAGCAGAAAAAAAGCAATTGGGAGAACAGTATAATCTTGTTCTTTCGTACCTTCTTGATGAAGGTTATGCAAATACTCAAGAATCTGCAGAAATCATTATTGAAAATATGAGCGAATCCTGGATTGAAAGTATTGTTGAATCTTTAATTTAAACTAATGAAGACCTTTCAGCAATTTAATGAGGATATTAAACAAAGAACAATGCAACTACGTTAAAGACAGCTGCAGCAAGGGCAAGCAGAAAAAGAACGAGTTGCATCTTATCATTCTGCACAGAAAAAAAAGAGAGCAGCAGCACAAGAAAGAGAAGAATTAAAAAAAGAAATTAAAAGAGAGTTGAAAGGGGACAGGTAAGCAACTGGCACAAGACCACTATGCAATCACTGTAATATCCTGTATAATGTATTTGTTCAAACAAAACACACATATGGATGATTTTGACGATCTTTCAATAGAAAATTTTTCTACCTTTGATTTTGTGGAAGAACTCTTTGAAGAAGAAGAAGAGGACAATAAAAAGTCTTTTGATACTTATCTTAATTCCAAAACTGATTACTGATTAAAAAACTATGACTTCTAATATTTTGCACCACATTAATGACCTCAAAAATGCTTGGCGTCGTCAAGATTTTGTTTTTACTAGCAAGCAAACTGAAGAATATTCCATTCTACTTCAAGCACGACGAGAGAGGGTTCTTGAATTTTATAAAGAAGGTCGTGTTTTTAAAGGATCAAAAGCAGCATTTGACAAACTTGCACTTGAAAATCAAGTTGTAGAAGAGCAACTCCCAGAGGACAGTTGAGGGACTGGCACACAGGACACCGATCCTCCCTTGCTGACCTGCTATACTACATTTGTTCTTGAGATTTCGATGACCCCTCCTACCTATGATTTTGCTGGTAATGCAAACACCTTTATTGGTGCCATTGCATTGTTTGCAACTCCCGTGATTCTTTATTGGATTTTTAAGTCTTATTGGAATAGTCCTCTTCGTAAGTGAATCTTTTTCATAAAATGAATAAAATGAATACCGAAATCAAACAAAAGTGGGTAAATGCTCTGCGTTCTGGCGAATATGAACAGGGAAGTGAGAAACTTTACTCTGGACGAGGATATTGTTGCCTTGGAGTTCTTTGTGATTTGTACTCGAAAGAGAATGGACTAAAGTGGGAGTTTCGTGGTGACGATGTAATCAAAACTGAAGATGAAATTGATCCATCACAACTTCAAAAGTTCGACTATTTTTACTTTGATGATGAAAGTGAGTTTCTTCCTAATTCTGTACAAGACTGGGCAGAACTCAGTGTCAACAATCCTCAAGTAAGGGTTGAATGTGAAGATGATGAAGATGCGCGATTTTATGTTGATGAGATTGCAAATGTTAACGACTCTGGATATAGTTTTACTCAACTTGCAGAGATTATCGAGAATCAATTCTAAGTAAGACTCAAGAGACTGTGCCACTTCTGAAGGTGGCACATAACCCTTGCCGAGACCCAAAACCCGTGCTATGATGTATTCATCAAGTCAAGGGAGGAAGGTTTGTGATGATTAACACTTTTAGTCTTCATGATGATTATGAAGACTTTGCACAAAAGTTTCTAGGAGTCGATTATGAAGATTATGTAAGTCTTCAACTGGGTCTTCCTGATGAAGATGAGATAGAAATTGAATATCTAATGGGTGTTTGATTTCTATTGCTATTGCTAATGGGAATGGTAGTTGCCCTTATAGTCTCCTAGTAATATAAACACATATTACTAAATATAAAAGTTCAAGAGGATGAGATTGCTGATGTTTTAGACTGGAGTTCGATTCTCCACATCTCCATCGCTATGGTTTAAGTTAAAAAAAAGATTGCAGTGGGGCATCTTTTTTGTCTAACTTAATTTGGATTCACAATCACATAGCATTACGGGGATGCACTGGTTTCGATAAAGCATAAAGTTCTTATCTGTTGACGGAACAAACAAACAAAAGGCAACAACATTGTCAATTTCACTCGTCATTCCGCACCTGTTGCAGTTTGACTCTAAAAGAGTGAAGGGGGTTTTATAAGTTTCCTTCTCATCCAAAACTTATATAAAGGGGGGTGCTTGTATAAGTATCCCTTTTTTCAGGGGAATTAACTCAGTTGGTAGAGTGCAACCTTTGCAAGGTTGAAGTCAGGAGTTCGAGTCTCCTATTCTCCATGGGAACTTTATTCCCAAATTATCCAATTGATTTCTTTATTATGTCTACTCAACTGCTTGCTCTTGCTACTGACCTTGCTGATACTAATTCTGCTGGTTCTCAACTGGTTGTAAGTATTGTTAATGCACAAACTGGTGCTGATCTTGTGGAAGCACTGGATGCTTATGATAATGCACAAACTCTTGTTGCTGTTTGATATTTAACGAGCAGTAGTTTCTACTGTTTTTCTTAGGAGTATAGTTCAATGGTTAGAATAATCCTTATTGATAAGCGATAAATCCAAGTTCGAATCTTGGTATTCCTATTCTCAAAGGACACTTGTTGAAGTGTCCCATACCTTCACCATTGGGCGTCCTGATGCCCTATAATACAAGAACAAACAACTTTACTATGGAAATCTTAGAAATTAAAAACCTTGATGATGCAACTGTCTATGTGCAAGCAATTGCAGAGGACTTTATTTTAGATCGGGCACAGACACTTTATGATCCTCCAGAGTATATGTCAGCAATCGTAGAAACTTTTGTTGATCTTGAGAATATTCGAGACTATATGGAGTGTGATATTGTATCTCAAGATATTATATCTCAGTATCTTGAGTGTGTTAATTATGACCTAGATTGGAAAGAAGTGGGGGATTATTGATACCTTGTGCCACTTGTTGTGCTGGCACACTAAACGGGCACAGCGACTTAAATGTGGTATTCTTAAAGGGTGAAGAGAGCACCCAATGACTTACACTCCGCATCTATCTTACATTCCGTATTTGAAAATTCCAGAGAATCGTTTGAATCTTGCCTTTACCTTCTATCAACAACACGAAGACCATCCATTGAACTTTCCGTGCTATTCTTATTGGATTCAACGATGTGAAAATGATGGAACTGACTACTGAAACCATGCTTGATAAAGTTCTAATGATTGAAGACATCCTGACCGAAAAGCAACTTCTTGTTCTGCAAGATATGCTTTATGTGTATAAAGACCTTCAGGAGGAAGTTCATAACTATCCCGAACCTGATACTTTATTCACTAAAACTCAGTTCGAACTATTCGACCTTTTTGACATTAAATGAAACAAACACATCGGTTTGAGACTCTTACTCAAGCAGTTCATTTCTTTATGAAAGAGTTTGCTATGTCTAATCAACAAGCAACTCATTTCATTTGGGACCATTCATTTAGAATGGGAACTGATCGTGCTGTGTGGATTACTGGACCTACCAACTGATTATACTGATTATGTCCAAAACTGAATCTTCTTGGATTGATGAACTAATCAAATGGGAAAATAATCATCCAGAGTATAAATCATTTAAGGAAGATAAAGATTCTCAACGTCAACAAAACCTCAAAGAAAACTACTGATTATGGTTCTCCCAACTTACAACGCAATTCAATTTCACTCAAAGGAGAAACATACTGCTGCTCTGTATGATGCGTGTCTTCTCATTGTGAATACTTACAAAGGATCAGATATTCTTGATGGTTATGCCGTTGATGTAGGTAAATCTGAACTCGTGACTGCATATGACTTTATGAAGTATGCTCGCAACATTGTTAATCAAATCGCTGAAGGACAACTCAAATGACTAATATTAACTGCGATGACTTTTGGGATTATCACAGTAAAAAACAAAAGTCTTATCTTGGTAAAATCCCCTCACAAGATTTTTGGAATGAAGCATATGAGATGTATTTAAGTATTGCAACTCCTGAAGAACTGGAAGAAGATATTATTACCAGAGAAACACTTCAAAAACTCACCACTGCACTTGGATTAGATTAAAATAACTTACACTCAAGACATTAAACAAATACTAAAATAAATCTGTGCCACTTCTGGAGGTGGCACACTAATCCCCTGCGGCACCCCAAAAGGTGCTATGATGAACGCAGTTCAGAGGTGAGATGAGTCGTGCCAACTCCAAATTGGGTTCATAACTCAGGTAAACAAAAGAATACAAAAGGAACTTGCAAAGGACAACTCAAAGCAAGGAAACAGTCACTTCAAGCACTCAAACTCAAACTCAACGTAAAATGACTTCTATTTCTTTCACATCTGGTGAGTTGTTAGACATTATCGAACAACTTACTAAGATGTCAGATAGTTTGGATGATGCCGAGAATTATAGTCTGGCAACATACTATTTCAATATGGCACAACAGTTTGAAATACTAAATGACAAACTTCAGGATTTTGTTCCTGAGAGCAGAGTAGCACATTTAATTTTGGCAGCAAACTAACACCCTCGAAAGTGTACCTATAGTATGAGCACAACCCAAATGGATCAAATCTACTCCTATCACACAAACTGGCGTGAGGGACTTGTAAACGAAATGTGGATTGAAGAGATTGAAGAATCTCACGATGTTTATAAGTATGTTGCTATTGCTTTCAATCCTGAAAAGAATGTGAGTATGGTGATGTCTAATCCTCGCGGTTATTATGATACCCTGCAATGGGTTCGTAAGTTCTGTGGTTCATTCTGTATTCTCTGAATTATGATTACTCTTGCAATCGGTGGTGGTATCATCACTCTATTCTCCATTCTATTCTATCTTGAAGACCGCGATGGTGGAGGCATTTATGATCCCGACCCATCTGCATCTTATCGCCACAATCAAAAACGCAAAAATCACAACTAATCTTTAATCTTATGAAATATCTCATAACAATGTATCAGGGTGGACGAACTTTCACAGAGGAAGTTTATGCTAATGATGTAAAAGAAGCTAAAGAAACTGCAAAAGTGCGAAATCCCAGTTGCAAAGTTGTGGCAGCAAACGTTTCGTTTCGCTAATAAAAAAATAGAACATCTTTTCCAGTCTTCATAATATCAAGACCAATTTTTTAACTGGCACACTCACACCTGTGGCACACCCTTCGGTGTGCTACAATATTTCTATTGGAAGTTAATTGATGCAACTGCACCTTCGTGAACATCAACAACGATCTGTTGATGCAATGCAAAAATATACCAAAGGTATTATCTGTGCCGTGACTGGTGCAGGTAAAACTCTTGTGGGTATTGTTGATACAATGCGACAGTTTGAAACAGAAACTCCCAAGACTATTGTTGTAGTTTCTCCACGGATTTTGCTGGCAGAGCAACTTTCTCACGAGTATCTGGAATTTATCACTAATGCAAAAGTATTTCACGTTCACAGTGGAGAAACTCGCTGGGAATCTTCTACACGTCCTCTTGAAATATACAATTGGGTCGGGAGTCATAACTCCTCTCACAAACTAATTTTCACAACCTATCACTCCCTTCAACGTCTTGTTGATGCTGAGGTTGAAGTTGATACAATTCATCTTGATGAGGCACATAACAGTGTGCAAAAACATTTCTTTCCTGCTGTAGAGCACTTCTCCAAGACTGCAAAGCGATTTTATTCTTACACTGCAACACCAAAGAACTCTACTGTCATTGGAAAACCAGGTATGAATTGGACTGAAGTTTATGGGCAGATTATTGCAAATGTTTCTGGTCCTGAGATGGTTCAGGGTGGTTATATTGTTCCTCCTAAAGTTTATGCTCACAAGTCTAAAACTACTGATGAATGTGGTGGGTGTCCCTATGAGCGGGACAAGCACAATCTCATAGACATTATCAACACCTATGGGATGGATAAAGTACTTGTTGTATCCAAAAAGACCAAGGATATTATAGGTCTCACGACACAAACTGACTTCCAACTACAAATGGAAGAGATGGGTTATGATGTACTTCATATCTCCAGCAAGTTTGGTGCCTTCATCAACAACCAGAAAGTGAACCGTGAGGTATTTTTTGATACGCTCAATGCTTATGGTAAGGATGTAGACAAGAAGTTTGTTGTTTTGAACCACTCAATTTTGGGAGAGGGATTAAATATCTCCTGCCTGAATGGTGTAGTGTTCCAACGTAGCACTGATTACATCAACATCTTGCAGAATGTTGGACGTGCTATTCGTATGGACCCCCGCGACAGTAAGGGTATTTGTGAAGGTGCAATCACTCCTGGCGCAGTGAATACCTACAGCAAGAGTTTCGGTCTTGTTGTTACACCTGTCTTTGACAAGGTTGGTATAAGCACTGCGACTAAGATTAGCAACTGTTTGGATGCAGTCTTTAGTCGCGGAGAAATTGTGGATAGTATGATTAGTCGCTGATAGATATAATGTGGGCAGCAACTAGAGAATCGCTAAATCTCAAATGAAACCCGGTGAGAACCCTGGATGCTCTGTGCCAGTTGTGTAAGCGGAACATATCCTTTAATAAGGATTTGTCTTATTAAAGGTTCGCTTGTGCCACTTGTTGTGCTGGCACACTAAACGGGCACAGACCCCAAAATCTGGTATATTAAAGGGGTGGTGAGGGAGGCAATAAGACCACCTTGATAACGTCAACTGACATCTTGGCAAGTA
>TARA_R110000868_G_scaffold302679_2_pt1 | contig 12043 bp, 27 predicted proteins | sample TARA_R110000868 | Tara Oceans TARA_R110000868 (sample SAMEA4397489) | marine metagenome | biome: Polar Biome; feature: [SRF] surface water layer (ENVO:00010504); material: water (ENVO:00002006), including particulate matter (ENVO:01000060) such as... | depth 5 m | reverse complement strand
AATAGAATTGGGGCCAATGGGAACAAATAGGCTAACCCCTAACGCCAGCCCCTAACGCAAAACAAATAGGCGACCCGGCTAACGGAAACAAATAGGGAAAGCCCTAACGCAAAACAAATAGGCGAGATGCTAACGGAACAAATAGAGAAAAGGCTAACAGAACACGTGCAAAAGGAAAAACAAGACCAAAGAAAAATCCCCCCTTTATCCCCCCTAACAAATAGGGGAAAAACAAATAGAACAAAAAGTAAAACGCCAACCGCCACTTCCCAAAGAATTAGAGGCTGGAGTTTTACTTCTCGTTTGATGCTGTGGAGTGTCCGTTCCTGCCAGCCTAACAGCAGCACCTGGCACTTAAATAACCTGGGCCGCTCATGTTCCGGCTATCCTATGCCCCCCCGCCGTGGGATGGTTCCCGCCCATCTGCTCGAATTTAATTCGAATCACAAAAGAGGAAGCCGCCCCGGTGTTCAAGCGGGACGGCCTGTTTGCTTGTGTCTGGGGATTGCCTGAAAAGACAAGTCCCATATCCTAAAAAATCGAACCATGAACACAAGCAAACTGAACGCGAAAACCCTAACAGAAAATCCCAACGTTGCAAATTTATTTTTAATAATTCTTTCCCAATCTCACAAAACCCTTGCAAACATTGAAGAAACAAAATCAAAATAATATTTGCTTTTTTGTTCACAAGGCTTATTATCTTATCAGTTCGATGCAAAACGCACCGACAAAATTAAATCAAATTATGAAAGCCATCGTCACAAAATACTTATCAGCAACCAACTCACGCGGTTCCCGTATCAAAGCAAGTGCCGAGGGCGTTAAATCCATCACCATTGGTTATCCCCACGACTTGTCCGGCGAGGATTGCCACAAGGCCGCCGCTGTGGAGCTGTGCAAAAAATACGGCTGGTCGGTCAACCTGGTCGGCGGTGGGCTGCCGAATTGCGAAGGATACGCCTTTTGTTTCGCCAACCAATAAACTTTATGTTCCAAGACCCTACAAAAGACAAATACGGATACGAGAAGTGCGATTGCTGCGAGGGGACGGGGAAGGCTGGGAGCGAGTGCTGCGGCGAGCGTGTAACGGATTCCGGCCTTTGCGGAGCCTGTGGCGAGCATACAACGGACACGAAGTGCGATTGCTGTGACGGGACGGGGGAGACGGAGTTTGACATAATTGAGAGAAAGCGCGAAGCATACGAAAATCACCTGGAATCAATGTTCGATTAACCAAAAGGAAATATGAAACTAACCAAAAATGAAATGCAAATCCTCCGCGCTGCTTTTGCAACTGCCTTAAATAGCCACCGGCAGCGAGCGATAGATTCAAAGTGTGAGGATTTTGTGGACGCAACCTATGAAATAATGAAAGAGATTAAAGACCTCCAGGCGAAGATTGAGAAGGCTAACCAATGAAACTTTCCCTGCTCATTTTCCTAGCCGCCTCCCCTTGTCTGGCTGCCCTAACGCCAGCGCAGGAGGGCCGTCTGGCGGACGCTATCTACATCGTGGAGGGAGGGGCGAAGACCTCCCACCCTTACGGGGTGCTAAAGAAATATAAAGTGACCACGCCCCGCCAGGCTTGCATCAATGCGATTAGGACGAAGCGGAAGCAATGGGAAGCTGCCGGAAGCCGGGGCGATTGGTTGAACTACCTAGCCGACCGCTACTGCCCGCCTTCCGCTGACCCTGTGGGAAATAGGAATTGGAAAGTTAACATTCACAAGCTGTTCACGGAGCGGTGAACAGGCGGTAAATCGTGAGCGGAACAAATAGGACGAAACCCCATCGGGGGGTCTGGTGGTAAACGCCACCACTGACGAGTCCCGTCAGCTAACAACGGGGTGAAATATTCCCCACAGAAAGAAAACATAATGAGCAGAAGCAATCCAACAACGGAAAAACAAAAAAATCCTTGCACCCGCTGGCATGAGTGGTCGGGTGGTAACACGGGCGGCATGATGGGATATTATGACCGCGAACAGAAGAAAATGGTTGAAGTCACGGGCAAATTCGCCTTCATCGTCCTGGACGAGCTGGCGACTGTCAAAGGCTGGCATGACGCAAGCGACAGCGGCATCTCCGCCAACGAAGTGCGCGACACGAAATCGGAGACCCTAGTGGTAAAGGCCTTCAAGGGCGGCGAGTTGGCGGCGGGATTCTACGCTAACATCCGAGACCGCATCACAAGCCAGGGTGGGCACTTCGTCGCCAACATCTACGTTGCCTACAAGGACGAGACGGGGGCCATGAAGCTGGGAGCGGTGCAGTTCAAGGGGGCCGCGTTGAACGCCTGGGTCGAGTTCAAGAAAGCAAATAGGGCCGAAATCTATAAACAGGCGGTGGTGGTTAACGGCTACAACGAGGGGAAGAAAGGCAGTATCACTTTCCGCACCCCCAAGTTTGCGCTGGTTAACATTAGCCCGGCAAGCAATGAGGAGGCTAACAAGATTGACGCTGAAATTCTTCAGCCTTACTTGTCGGATTACTTCCGCAAGCCCAAGGTGGAACAAGCAGAGGCCGCGCCGGACTCCCTGACTGTGGATGAGGCTAACGCTATGGCAGACGAAGAGGCGGAAGCGCAGCTTGTCAAGGCGGCTAACGCTGATGTTCCGTTCTGATAATAACAAATAGGAGGGGGGAGGTGACTAACCCCCATTTCTTATGAAACCATTTACTGAAAAGGAATTTTACAAGAAACGCAAAGCGGTCAAATTACATCGGTGCTGGGAAAAGTTGATAATCTGGAGCAAAACAAATAAAGCAAAGCAGTTTAGAAACGAATTAAAACAAATTAAATATTAATATGAAAATTGAAATGAGCGAAAAGCAGTTTGAAAAATTAAATTATGCGGTATCGGTAGCCCTAATCTTGGCAGAACCCCATCGTGATACTAATCCTAAATGGGTCAAAGGGGCAGAGGCAGCGCGGGAAGTCCTTATTGATGAAGTCCGTAGAACAAACAACCTTTTTAACTAATTATGACTACACCAAAACACCTAACAGGCGGTCATTGGTATAAACAAGACGGAACCCCTATGCACTTTGTAGAGAAGAAAGCTGGAGGACTCCGCCCCACCACCCTAGCCGATGCGAAGAAGATGGGGAACCTCCTCCCCTCCGTCACCACCATCGACAAGATATTGGACAAGCCCCAGCTTAACGAGTGGCGGATTAACAACGCCATCCTGGCAGCTTGCACCACCCCCAGAATTGAAGGGGAGAGCGAGGATGACTTTTGCCGCCGGGTTCGAGAGGTCGATGCTGAATCGGTCAGCGACACGGCCAAGCAGCTCGGGACAGACGTTCATAACGCTATTGAAATGAGCCTATCAGGAAACCCCTACGACCCCACCTTGGAGGCTTTTGTGAAGCCTGTGGTGTCGGCGGTAGCTGAGATGGGCAGGGTGGTTTGCCTAGAAAAAACCCTCATAGGCGAGGACTATGCTGGCAAGACGGACTGCATTGTGGAGAATGATGCAACGATAACCATCATCGACTTCAAAACCACTGGGGCCAAGACCCTCCCTGCCAAGTCCTATCCTGAGCATCAAAGGCAGTTGGCAGCTTATGCTGCCTGTATCGGCAATACAGGAAATAAGCGAATCCAGACGGCTAACATCTACATCTCCACAGTCCGCCAGGGGGAGATTACTGTATGTATCAACCCTGACTGGGAGACCAGCTTAAAAGCGTTTAAGCTAATCACTAACCTCTGGCAAATCCTTAACAATTACACCCCTAAAATATGAAAATGAGTCAATCAGACAAAATCTGGAAATTCCTAACCGAAAATCAAGGCAAGGAAATCCCAGCGGTAGTCCTTCACCGAATTGGAAGTGGGAAGGAGAATGGTTTCTGTGCCTCCTTATCCCGCCGTATAAGCGATATTCGGGCATTTGGCGGTCAAGTCACCTGCCGCAAACAAAATCAACCTGACGGTCAAATCCACTCCTTCTACACCCTTGTATGAAATATAAATCCACAGTCATCAGAATATCCACCCACCCAGAAAATGTGAATCCTGTATATGGCGAGGGCGTTACCCATGTGTGCATCCAAGACGAAGGCGCTGGGCCGTTTATTACGCTGACACAAGAAGGCGAAGATAAACTTGAATGTATTCAAACTGACATTGAGGAGTTGGAATTGATTACAGCGGAGGCGAAAAAACTGATTGGTCAATATCCAAAGGAAAAAAAGCTATGAACTACACCGAAAAAATTAAAGAAACAATATCTAGACTCCGCGCTTACAACAGCTGGCGAAGGGGAGACGATGAGCGCAATTTTGACGAATTGGGCATTTCCACAAAGCAAATTGGTTTAGACATTGAATTTATTTGCGACGAAATGGAAAAGGAGATTGAAATATGAAACTACTAAAACACGAGAAAGAATATTGGGCTAGGTTCTATACTCACGATGCTTCTAAATGTAACGGACAACCTTGTCCAGTACATAACCCTTCCAAGCATCATATGCGCAAGTGGCCTCTTAACTATCGCATGGATAGAGGTATTACTGAGCGCATCTGCAAGCATGGCGTAGGCCACCCTGACCCAGATTGCACTAGAGCTAAAAAAGATTCTGTTCATGGATGCGATGGTTGCTGCAATTTTAAGGGGATTGAAATATGATATTTATCTACTCAATGCGGCTCCAGCGGACTCGCAACCTGCCGCTTGGATGCTTCAATAAACCCTGGTGCAAATGGATTCTACAATGAAAGTCACCCCAACAGGAAAACTCCTATTTGTGGTCGAGGGTCAGGAGTCCCACTATACAGTTGACCTAGAGCAATACAACTTAAGCGGAAAGTGCGACTGCCCCCACTTCCGTTGTAAGATTGAACCGACAATTAAAGAAGGGGAGAAGTCTAAAGAACTGATGAGATGCAAACACATTAACGCTGTCAGGAACTTTCTTTTAGATGAAATGATTCTGCCTAACCTAGCTAAAAACAAATAGAAATATGATGACCGATTACGAACTAAAGAAGCTGATTGCTGATTGCGCTCCCTTGATGGAGAAGCATAAGCCCACAGGTGAATACAAAGACCCACCGGGAACGCCCCCAGATGTATCCCATCGCCGCCGCCAGATTAGGGAGTGTATGAGAAGGAACAGGGAGAGGATGTATCTGGCTGGACTCAACAGCAAAGGCTTACCGATTGGAGATAAGGCAAAGTATCGCGGGAAGAATTGGAAGATAACCACAGCTAAATAAATTATGAAACAAATCAAAGTCAAATGCCAATGTTGCGGGGCTGAAGTCATTGTCCCAGAAGTAAACGAGCAATGCGAAATGCCCCCAGAACTCAATCACCTGAAGTTTATCACCGCCTGGTCTGAATGGATGAACTTTCGGAAGGAGATTAAGCACAAGCTCACCCCCACCACCCAAAAGAAACAGCTTAAAATGCTTGCCAGTCTGGGTGTAGATGGTGCAGTCTCAACCCTTAACCGCTCAATGGAGAACGGCTGGCAGGGATTGTTCCCAGAGAAGACAGTCCAGACCAATCCGTTAATCGGGCGGCAAAACAAATACATAAATCCAAACATTATATGAAAGTAATTCACTTATTGTCCGGCGGACTCGACTCTGTAACAATGCTTTATGAATTAAACGAGAATCATAAAAAGATTCACGCCTTGTTGATAAATTACAATCAAAAGCATCAGAAGGAACTTTATTACGCCAAGCAGCATTGCGAAAATCTGGAAATTGATTATACAGAAATGGAAATCCCAGCTTTAAACGGCCTGACTGAAGGCAAATGGATTGTGCCAAACAGAAATGCAATATTCATTTCGCTTGCGGTAAATGTAGCCGCTCAAATGGGCTACGACACAATCACCATTGGCTGCAACGCTGATGATAACGAATCATTTCCAGACTGCCGCGCAGAATTTATTGATTCAATGAATGAAGCCATAAAATCTGCTGGATACAAAATAATCGTCTGCGCCCCTTACTTAACATCAAAAAAATCAGAAATAATGAAGGCCGCAAAACGCCATGGCTTAACAAAGAAAGACATATGGACTTGCTATCGCGGAGAACAAAAGCCGTGCGGCAAATGCCCCGCCTGTAAAAAACTCAACGCAATAAAATAATATGTGGACAATATCTAAAGAATTTAACTTTGATGCCGCTCATTCGCTACCGCATCTGCCCCCAACTCACAAGTGTCACCACCTTCACGGCCATACTTACAAGGTGGTAATCCATTGTTCCGGCGGATTAATTCCTGGCAAGCATTGGGTGATTGATTACGGGGACATAAAGAAATCCGTTCAGCCCATTATTGATTCGCTAGACCATAAGAATCTTAACGAGATGCTTCCGATTGTGACAACTGCCGAAAATATATCTGAATGGATTTACAATCAACTTGAAGGGGAAATTCCTCTTTCTCGCGTGGACGTTCACGAAACAACTGGAACTTGCTGCTCATACCAAAAATGAAAAAATATCTAATTAACGAGCTTTTCTATTCAATTCAAGGGGAAGGGATAAGGGCAGGAACAGCAAATGTGTTTGTCAGATTCAGCAAATGCAATTTGCAATGCAATGTAAAGGAGCATGGATTTGATTGCGATACGGATTTCAGCAAGTCCGTCCCAATGAACTCTCAAGACATAATTAATAAATGTGAAGAATTAGGCGGAGAATGTAATTGGATTGTGTTTACTGGTGGAGAGCCAGCACTTCAGCTAGATGAAAACCTTATAAAAGAAGCCAAAGACAGAGGTTATTCAATCGCCATCGAAACCAACGGAACAGTCATGCTTCCCGGTGGAATTGACTGGATTTGCGTTTCCCCTAAAAACCTTAACATTAAGCAACTTACTGCCAATGAGTTAAAATATGTTATTAATGCAGACTCCAAGCTCCCAGAACCGATTATATATGCTGATTTTAATCTTCTTTCTCCTGCTCATTTCAACGGGATGATACTTCCTGGTGCAATGGACAGGTGCATTGAGCTTTGCAAAGATAACCCTCAATGGCGGCTGTCTGTCCAGCAGCACAAGCAATGGGGGATAAGATGATTGTAATGCTTGATACCCCTCAAGATATGGAGCAATGCTCAGTTGAGCTTGGGTGCAAGGTGGAGCAGTTATTTACCCCTTTGACCGCTAGAAACCCTCAACGCCCAGAGCAAATGTTTTGCATGGACAACGGGGCTTTCTCCCACTTTGAGCTTAAAGGTTTTCTTTCAATGCTGAAAAAGCATAGCCCCAGAAAGCATTTGTGCCGATTTGTAGCCTTGCCGGATGTTGTCGGAAGCGCAATTAGAACTCTTGAGTGCTTTAATTATTGGAAGCCAAAGATGGGAGATTGGAAGGTTGCGCTAGTTGCCCAAGATGGTCAGGAAAGTCTTGCAATCCCTTGGGATTCGGTTGATGCTATTTTCCTTGGAGGAAGCACCGATTGGAAGTTGAGCAAAGGGGCGGCAGCCATTGTGAAAGCCTCTAAAGTTATGGAAAAATGGGTTCACATTGGACGAGTGAACACGCCGGGACGATTTGAATACTTTGAAGAAATGGGAGCCGATAGCTGTGACGGCACGGGTCTGGCTCGCTATACGGATATGAGAGAAAAAATATATAAAAATAAAGTTGAACCTAAATTGCTATGAATAAACTTCCCCCTCACAGTCTGGATGCCGAGATGGGGGTCATTGGATGCTGCCTCCTTGACCCTAACAATTCAATTAACGAGTGTATCGACAGGCTGAAGTCTGATAAGACAATGTTCTACGACCTCCGCCATCAGGAGCTATTTCAGGCGTTGTCTGATATGTTCAACGAGCGGAGGCCGATTGACCTGATTACATTCAGAGAGGAGCTGAAGACTCGTAATCTTCTTAATCAAATAGGCGGGGATACTTATTTGATGCAAGTCCAGGACTCGGTTCCAAGTGCTGCCAACCTCCCCACCTATCTTGAAATTGTTAACGAGAAGCGCACCCTCCGTAAACTCCTAAAGACCTGCTCTGACTTCGCTAACCAAGTTCACTTAGATGTTAACCCGGCGGAACTTCTGGAGAGTGCGGAGCGGGAGATTCTGTCAATCAGGAGGATGGAGGATGTTAAATCTGGGAACATCAAAGTCCAAGTGGGGGAGGCTATTTCTGACATTGAAGGGATGTTTGAGCGGAAGGGGCAGATTAGTGGGTTGGCTACTGGATTTATCGACCTAGACAAGAGCTGCGACGGGATGCACGGCGGGGAGTCAATCATCATAGCTGCCTATCCTTCTGTCGGCAAAACCGCTCTGGCGATTAACATAGCAGAGCATTGTGCCATGAACTTGGGGATGCCTGTCGGGGTGTTCTCTTGTGAGATGAGTGCTAGGTCATTGATTCGCCGGATTATCTGCTCTCACGGACGGGTTAATCTTCGCAACGTCAGGGAGGGGAATCTGAGCGAGAAGGACTTCTCCGCTATCGCCTCCACCGCCGCTAAAGTATCAAACTCCCCCATATTCATCGACGATTCTTCAGATATTAGTATCGGCCAACTCCGGGCCAAGGCTAGGAGAATGGTGCAGCAGCACGGAATTAAGCTGTTTGTGGTGGATTACATCCAGCTTATTAACTGTGATTCAACGGAGAACCGCACCAATGAGATTGATAAGGTGAGTAAAGGACTTAAACAAATGGCGAAGGAGTTCGATGTTCCTGTAATCGCCCTCTCCCAGTTAAACGACGATGGCAAGCTCAAGGGGGCTAGGGCTATCGGAGAGGACGCTGACAATGTTTGGGTATTGAGCCGGAAGAGCGAAAACCCCACCTCTGGAGACACGGAGGAGATTAACCTGAACATCGTCAAGGCCAGAAATAGCGAGCGAGGGGTCAATGTGAAACTGATATTCAACAAGCCCTTCACCCGGTTTGAGAACGCCGCCAGGATTGAGGACAGAGATGTTCCCAAAAATATGACGCAATCCAACTGTTTTGATTAACAGTTGACAGATGAATTAAATTAGTAAATATTGTGATTCGGAAAGCAAATATATGAAAATAACATACGAACCCTCTATTAACGAACCGCGTTACTACAAAGTTGTTGTAGATACTTTAACTAATTCCGATAGCACAAGCGACTTGGTATGTCGAGTTCTGGATGCTCTCCGCATGGCTGGTCATCATCAGGACAACATTAATTCAGCGGCTCTTGGATATGTTGATGAACAGGAGGAGTCGAAGTGACTTCCATTGACGAAATTATCTGCATTGTGACGGAGCTTTGCCGGGGCATTGTTGCCAATCCTAAATCAATCATTATCAAAGAAACCTCCACCCTCCACACAATCAATCTTCGCTGTTACTCTCACCCAGAAGACACGATGAAGCTGGTGGGCAAGAGGGGAGCCACCGCCAAAGCGATTGAACAAATAGGGGAGAAGATGGGGTCAAGCCTTCAGATGAATGTCAGGTTTAAAGTGGAGCCTACGGAGCGAATCCAGCAGTCCTGGTTGGAATACAAGCCCAATCCTGATTACTTAGCCGATAACGAACTGGCTATCCTTGAACGCATTGGCAAGCTCATTTACGACGATGGGGTGACTGTCAACGCTGTTAAGGTGGCAAATGATTCAACTGCTTTGATTATGAGTTCTGACGTTCAATTTGGTAAGCAGTATGACAAAGAGTTAGAAACTGACCTAACCACAGTATTTGAAGCAATCGGTAAGAACAACGGCCAAAACTTGTATGTAGAGATTGGAAATAACCTATGATTAAAAAACCTAAAAAGAAAACGCTATGGGTTCAGGTCAGGGAGATGCTGGATAGGGTCACAAACAAAGCCTCTAACCTTTCTAAAGCCCCAAAGAAGGCTGTTTGGCCCAAGATTAAACCTGTATCGACCAAACGCGCAGCCCAGAACGCTTTGTATAGAAAAGCCAAGGCGGAGTATCTTGAGGAGCATATTAACTGTGGGGTATGTAAGGTGATTGGCAAACTAGACATTCACCACCTGTTTGGGCGTAGAGGAGAACTGTTATACGATAAGACTAAATTTTTGGCGGTTTGTAGGGATTGTCATAATGAAATCCATAATAACCCGGCTTGGGCAATTCATAATGGCTACCTGCCGCCAAAGGGACAATGGAACAAAAAATCAAAATGAAAACAACTACTAGCCAATTAACCATCTGGGGACTCAAATCTGACAAACTCTGGTCGCAATTCGGTCATGTGGACTACGGAACCTGGTGCGTTCTGGAATGTGCGCGGATTAACAGCCGTAAAGAGGAGTTCTATGTTAAGCATGACGGGGAATGTGTGTGCATTGAAAAAATGCCGTGAAAATTAAACTCAATGAAATCTCCCCTGCTTTGTCCCAGCGAATCATCAATCAAATGGCCGCTGAAGATAAGCGTAAACCACAAGGTTCCATCCCTCAACGCTTTATTCTCAATGGGGCATTGGCAGCGCAGAAAAGAGAAGAAGCTAACTCAAGACGCATTTCTGTTAGGGTTGAAAGCATTAGGAAACGGCTCATTGACCCAGACAACCTGTGCGCAAAGTGGTTTGTGGATTGCCTCCGCTATTGCGGCGTTTTACGAGACGATACGGCTTCAGACATTGAGTTCACAATTACGCAAAGAAAAGCGAAAAAAGGGGAACAGGAAAGAACGGAATTAACCATTGATAAAATCGTATGAACTGGCAAGATGAAATCCATAAAACGGCTAAATATAAACAGCAACTTGAACGCGAGAAAATCACAACGCTAATTATTTGCATTTGCATTGCCATCCTGTTTGCCTTATCGTTTGCATCCTGTCACGCAATCCCGGTAACAAATTAAATATGAAAAAATCAATACTTAAGACGTTAATAATTCCTTTTGCATTGATTAGCGTAATTGTTTGCGCTCTAGCGTTTATTTGTATCTATCCTTTCTTTTTAACTGTTATCTGGTTTATTGGCGGTATCAAATCAGATAAATAACGCATAAAACAATAGTATTTGTTTTAACGCATAATAAATAAATGAGTAAAGAATACAAAAACTTCGTAATGTCCAAGGTTAAGTCTGGGACTGAAATTGCCTCCAATATGTCACCAGATGAAGCCCACCTCATTCACATGGCTATGGGGGTTGCCGGTGAAGCCGGGGAGCTTCTGGACTGCATTAAAAAGCATACCATGTATAAAAAGCCCCTAGACCTAGACAACTTAATTGAGGAGCTTGGAGACTTAGAGTTTTACATGGAAGGCATTCGCTACGCTGTTGGAATCCCCCGAGAGGCTACCATTGTGGCCAATTTAACCAAGTTAACTAAACGCTATCCTAAACGCTATACCAACAAAGACGCGCAAGAAAGGGCCGACAAGCAATGATTATAATCGGCATAGCCGGTAAGAAGCAGTCTGGTAAGGATACATTTGCTGATTACATCATTCAGTACGCCAGGGGTATTGTGGTTAAAAGGTCATTGTCTGACCCGTTAAAAGATGAGGTAGCGCAGTTGCTAAATATCCCCCGACAGCGTATTGACAATGAAAAAGCCCACTTCAGACCCCTTCTTCAATGGTATGGAACTGAATGGAAACGGGCGGAATTTGGCAATGATTACTGGATAAAGAAACTTGAAGAAAAAGTCTTGCTATCCAATGCACATATAATCATTATCCCTGATGTTCGCTTTGTTAATGAAGTTGATTGGATTCGCCACATGGGTGGAACGGTAATTAAGATGGAACGACTGGGTGCAATAAATAACGACCCCCACATTAGCGAAAACCAAATAAATAACTTTGTCCCGGACATAACAATTAAAGCAAATAACGGCGACTTGGAAACTCTTAAATTAAAAGCCATCTGGTTAATCGACCAGATACAAGAACCCAAATGAACTCTTTATTGCACCAGCCGACATCAAGCGGAGTCTGTCTACTAACTGTTTGGCATTTTGTGATGTCAAGCCGATTGACTACCGACAAAGGCTGGCGCAACTAATTTAATGCTTGCTATTTCGCTCAATATGTGCAACTGTAATCAAAAGCCAGAAA
>TARA_R110000868_G_scaffold333658_1_pt1 | contig 12046 bp, 3 predicted proteins | sample TARA_R110000868 | Tara Oceans TARA_R110000868 (sample SAMEA4397489) | marine metagenome | biome: Polar Biome; feature: [SRF] surface water layer (ENVO:00010504); material: water (ENVO:00002006), including particulate matter (ENVO:01000060) such as... | depth 5 m | reverse complement strand
CGATCAGGAAGGCCTTGAGGCCATAGCCTGCCATATAGGCGAGCGCGCTCTCGAAGAAGTCGAGCCGACCAAGGGCAGGGAACTCGTCCAGCATGAACAGGACACGCTGGCGGGACTTTGCCGCTGCAGCCGACACCTGAGGTGCCAGCAGTCCGCACGCGCTCAGGATATTGAGAGCCGGCGACTTGCCGTGCGTCAACACAGACGGACGCACGTCGAGATGTTCGGTCAGGCGCCGGCCCACCTGGTTCAGGATAAGGCGCATCAGCGGTTTTGTGCGGGACAAATCGGAGGGCGGCACGACCAGGTAGAGCGACAGCGGCCGGTCACCGGACACAAGGTCCTCGATCCGGAAATCGCTCCGCGAGGTGACTTCGGCAATCACAGGATCGCGGTAGAGGGAAAGGAACCGCAAGGCCGTCGAGAGCACGCCGGAGAGTTCGTTCTCGGACTGGTTCATCAGCTCACGGGCCGTCTCGGCAACAACAGGATGAACCTTTGGCGTATCTCCTGTGCCGAGGTGGTTTGTCCGGAGCATGATCGACAGCGTCGTACGGAATGTCCGGTCGGGATCGGCAAGGAAACTCGACACCCGCGCCAGCGTCTTGTCGCGCTCGGCATAGAGGACGTGCAGGATGACGCCGACAAGAAGCGAGTTCGCCTTGTCTACCCAATGCCCGAGATCACCCAGCTTGCCCTGTGGGTCGACGAGTATGTCGGCAATGTTCTGGACATCCCGAACTTCGCAATGCCCCCGTCGCACTTCCATCAGGGGATTGAAATGAGCCGACGCAATGTCAGTCGGATCGAACCGTAAACAATGCGAGAATTCTGAGCGCCAGCCGGAGGTCAGCTGCCAGTTCTCACCCTTGATGTCGTGCACCAGAACCGAATGCGGCCAGGAGAGCAGGGTGGGGACAACAAGCCCCACACCCTTGCCGGAACGGGTCGGGGCAAAGGCCATGACATGATCGGGGCCGTCATGGCGGAGATAGGAATCATTAGCCTGTCCGAGGAACACGCCCGCGGGCTTCAGCAAGCCTGATTTGCGCAGATCCTTGCCTTCCGCCCAGCGCGCTGAGCCGAAGGTCGAGACCCGTTTGTCCCAGCGTGCCCGGAGGATCGACCCGGTCACCGCAATCACAATCGCAGCAACCCCTCCCGAGCCGGCGATCAAACCGCCCCGGTCAAACACATCCGGCGCATAAGCATCGAACGAATACCACCATCCGAAAAAGGCCCAGGGCACATAGACCGACATGTCGAGAATGACGAAGAGTGGCTCGCCCAGCCGCGGCGACCAACTAAGCGACCAGGCAGTCCACTCCGTCGCTCCCCAAAGCGCCAGGAGGACAACAGCCAAGACGAGGAGGATCTGCCAGAAGAGGTTTGTGCCATGTTTCATGACACAGAACCTGACCAATCACCGCCTCAGTCTCCAGAGAGGGAATTGGGGGGGATATGTGGGGTATTCTGAAGGTTTGGGAATAGCCGGGTGGCGAGAGTGAAGTTCTGGGAAGAATTTGTGGTGGCTGAAAATGCATCCCGAAATCGGACGTTAGAACGCGTGTGGTGTTCAATGTGGTAGCCTAAGAATGAGGGGTGAGGCTTTTCGATTGGGAAGCAAGTTAAGTCGGTTTAGGCGCCGGGATTGCGATAATTAATCGAGTCGCTTGGTGTGGCGGGGGCTCTCAGGTCGGGAGGTCGTGGCTCTTTGAATGCTCATACTATAAGCTATCACGCGAGTCGGATGCTCGTCTACGGTGCTCCTTCCAGAATGCCGCGGGCATCAGGTCGATCTGAAATCCGGCCTTGGGAAATCATCTGTTGACGGACATCCAAGTGTGGGTCCTCATGCTGTGTCAGGTCGCCTTTGAATGCCCGTTCCCTTATACAGGCAGCTACAAGGTCTTCGAGATCTCTTACAGGGTCGGTTTCATATTCGCGGTAGTATTTCGGATATTTGCTTGAGTCGTAGATGTCCGGAGATCCGCCATGTATGACGGAAGCGCGCATTTCCATCAGACTGCGCACTCGCTTTTCGTCGATGTGATCGCCAAGGACGGAGCGGATGCCGTCGATGACCGCTTGGGTGGCATTGTTCCGGTCACCAAAAACGGCGTCCAGCGTCATGAACATCAATGGAAAGCGTTCAAGTTCGGACTTCGGCCAGGCGCGATAGAAATATTCCAGTGACCGCACATACTGACGGGACTCCTTATCTGCGTTTGTTAGCAGGTCACCGAGACTGCGCAGCCAGGCATGGTCCGCCTTTGTTAGCTTGATATTGTCCATCATGGCTGGTGTATGAGGCTGGCCCCAGCTCACTGAGTAACTGCGATCTACGACACAAACTCCTCCGAACATGTGCCTGCCGGAGAACATGTGGCGGTGATATGGGGTCAGGGCAAATGCGCCGAGGATCGCGGCCTTCATCTTGTCGGCAGCACGCCGATCAGGGGACCAGACGCCAAGCCAAGATGTAAACCCAGTATCTACCAGAAGTCTAGAATCAGTGAATGGCGGAAATTGGTTTGGGACGAAATCTGCAGGGAGTTTGCCTCTTCTGAGGCGACTTTCTGTCAGGTCGGTTGGTGCACACACAAAGAAGCGCTCATGATCGAACGGCTCTGCGATCTCGACAGGAATCAGAGGGTAGAGGTGGAGGCTATTGTGCGGATGAAACAACGCAGACGATTCCAGCGCGGATGCGAGGTTCACTTTTGTTTGTTCACAGATTTGATCAGCAAACGAGCAGTCAAATCTCTGAGCAAAAGTTTCTCCGGATAAATACCAGTAGTGCTCAGACACAAAGTTTTTGAGCAGGGAATTGATTTCAGAGAGCGGAAGGCTTTTGAGGTAGGCCGGACCGTTCTGACGGTAGGTCAGCGCCGCAATAATGAGCGCCACATTATTGTAGTGAACCTCGATCCCGAGTCGCCGGTCCCAATGCGGTGCGCCAGGTCTGCCGTAAAAAAAGCTGTGCGAACCACCTGTGTTCGGATTCTTGAACATGGCGGCAAGTATTTGATCGGTGATTTGTCTGGCCAGAGAGGTCATATTTTCTTTTACCTGATTCCCGTATCAAGTAGATGTGTGACGTGCCTATGTGACGGTTGAAAGCGGTCAAACTCCGCCGGGGCGAGCGCCAATACCCAATATCTCCTTTTGCGCCCGTTGGAGACCCGCCAGCTGGCTCAGCCGCGCTAGCCGACACCATGTTTACCCGTTTCGCCCTAAGATGGAAGGAATTTGAAAAAGGCGTGATTACCGCTTGAAGACTTGTTATGCTTTGTTCTACATATGTTCGTCAAGATGAGCAAAGTTGATAGCGATCAGAAAACAGAAATGGATACGATGCCTCGGGGCATCATGCCCTCAGATTTCATGCGCGATCTGCGTCCGGAGAACTATTCAGATACACAATACCGGACAGTAATCTCGCTTACGAATGATCAGCTCGAATATCGACTTGAGACGATCACCGCCCGAAACCAGACTCATGACTTCGAACTCTTCTGCCGCAAGCTCTGTGAACGATCGATATGCCCGAACCTGAGAGCGCAGACCGGACCGGAAGGTGGAGGCGATAGCAAGGTCGATACAGAATCACTCCCCGTCGCTCGCGAGATACAGGATCGCTTCTATGAGGGCCTTGCCCAGACAGGAAGCGAGAGATGGGCGTTCGCAATCAGCGCTGAAAAGAAATGGACAGTCAAGGCGCGTCGCGATGTGCGCAAGATCGTAGAAACCGGGCGCGGGTATGAACGAATATTCTTCATTACTAGCAGGCATGCGCGAGCCAAAGACCGCGCGCGACTGGAAGATGAGCTATCGAAAGCCCATGGCATCCCCGTAACAATTCATGATCGAACCTGGATTGTTGATGAAACGATCGAAAAGGGTCGCTCAGACCTCGCCTACAACTTTTTGAATGTCGGCCAAGCCGGTCCTGACGGCGCGAGGCTAGGCCCCAACGACTATTCACGGAAGCAGCAGCTTGAGGACCTGGAGAGTGAAATCAAAAATCCTGAAGCCTTTGAAGGAATGGAAATGCAACTGGCTTCAGAGACGCTCGTGGCTGCGAAACTATCGAGAAGCCTGGAGCGGCCGCGTGAGGAGACGGATGGTCGATTCATGCGGGCGATCCGCCTTGCCGACAAGTATGGAACCGATCGCCAGAAACTGGAGTCGCGCTACGAACATATCTGGACCGCCCACTGGTGGTTTAATGACTTTGACTTTCTCCTGTCTGAGTATGAAGTCTTCGAAGGGCGAGCCCTTGAATCAGTCAGCGCAGTCGACCTGGAATGGTTAGGGAACCTTCATCAGCTGCTCGTGAATGGTGTCACTCACAATCACTTCACGCATGAGGCTGCCAGGCTGGATGAGCGGGCAGGGCGACTGGAAAGTAGATTTAACATTCTGGCGCAAGAAACCGATCGTCCTAATAACAGACTGGAAGCCCGGGCGGGCATTCTTCGCATTCGCCTGAACCGTGCCATGATTAATAAACAGCGCGACGCGTTGCCTGACATCTGGAACGCGTTTGCGCAGGTGGTGGAAGACGCCCGCGGACTGGGCGAGTTCAACTTTGAGACCTTGATGCGATTCATCGAAATTGCCGGGCAGGTTGCGGGGAATGACCCTGCTTATAATGCACTGATTGAGAAGTGTGCAAAACTTGTTGCTGAGAGAACAAGTGAGAGCGAGGCCGCTCTGATGTATCTGAAGCGCGCGAAAAAACTCGGACTGGAAGACAATTTCGACATGATCCGCTGGCTTGGAAAAGCCGCTGTCGGGCTATCCAAGCAGGAGTGTTCAGACGAGCTTGTTGAAGCCACACAGTTGCTTGCTCTGGCCTATCGAAGTGCCGGCCTTATGTGGGCGGCACGTGCGAGCTGCGCGATGGCGACAGCGACGATGTTCATGGAAGCGGAGCGGATAAACGATGTTCCCGTCGGGGTCGTACCGACGATGAAGCTGTGGTCATGGGTGTCGATCGAACTTTGGCATCTGCCGGATGCACTTCACAATATCCAGCTGCTCAACGGATTTCTGGCAGGTTTGCCACTCGATGATGAGTCTAGAGAGCGGGTGAAGCACGATCTTCTGAAACTGGACATCGCGCTCGCCTCGCTCATTCTCAATCTGGGCGATGATCAACTGGGTCGCTTGGAAAGACTTCCTAACCTGCTGGGGGGTATGGATCTCAACATGGCCCGAACATCACTGCTCTACGCGCTTGGACATATGGATGCGATGAGAGCGGATGGCACAATTCCAGAGACTGAAAGCGACGAGGACATCCGGAGTTTGATGGTTCAATTGAAGAACCAGCCAGTGAGTGAGAGCGTCGAAGCGCCACTTGTGCTGAATGAGGCCGGCACCCAATCCCTGGTTACGACAATATTAGGTATGCAGATCGTTGTTGAATTTGATGGCACCGACTTGATCCCGGTAGCCGAAGCAATCCTGGGCTCACTTGAAGCATTCTTTGCGACGGCTATTGAGCTGCGGATAGCCCCACACACAGAACAATACCGCATCGTGCTGACCGCCGATGGTGACCTCGACACACCTGACATATCAAGTGATGCACTCGGAATGGCGACCAACATCCGATGGCCAAATGAACTCCATATCGGTGACTATGATCGTGGCCGCGAGGTCCATTCAAGCCTTACGGTCTTGGCAGGCCATGTACTGGCCACAGCGTGTTTAGCGCCCGATTCCGAAGGTCTTCCTGAGCGTCTCTTTGGTGATGAGGCTGTCTCCCATCGCATCGCAATGATAACGACATATCCAAACAGCCATAGCCGACTCTATCGAAAACCCTTTTCCCAACTCAGTGATTGGGACGAACGCAATTTTCAGACGTATGAACTGCAAGAGACAAGACCGGCTCTTCCTGCAAAAGTGGTTGCGCTGCCCGTCGAAGAAAGCGAGCCATCGGCGTCCCCAAAGGGGGAGCTGCCAAGAAACCACAAGAAACTGGGGGTCCGATCTGTCATCGATCTCCAGATTTGGGATCAGGCTGTCTGGAGAGGCTGCGGATATTTGGACACAGGCCCCGACCTGCCGCCGATCATGGCGCTGCTGTTCCAGAACGCAGACGCAGCGAGGAAGATCTTTGAACGCTGGCGTCAAAGGTTTGGCGAGAAGGACGAAGCAGACGAGATTGCAATCTCGCTCATTCGCAAGCTCGCCGGCTGGAATCCGGATCACTATATCGTTCAAATCACATCCAGCCTGCCAAATGCGGGCAATGCGATGAGCGGCAAGGTGCTCAGCGTGCCAATGCGGTCGTTGGAAGTTACGCCAACCAGTTCGGCAAATCTGGAGCGTTTTCTCACCGCTTGTAGTGCTTTCGGTGTTTATGGAATCTTGCCTGGCATCTTGCCTTCACAGCCCAACATTCATCCCGAGTTGATATTCGACCTCGCTATCGAGAAACACGCGCTGATTGTGAAGGATGCGGCAGAGATAACCGAGCACGACCCGGAAGCCGCTGCGCTAAACATGAGAGGAATTCCTCTGAAGTCCTGAATGGGAAAAATTTGTTCGTTTGATTGAGCAACTGCTCCAACGTCGGCTTTGGGCGCAGTTTCAGACATAAGAGATTCATAGTAAGCGTCCGGCGAACCTACCCTCTGCTGACCCATATGTGAGTCTATGCCCCCTTCCAATACATCATCCGGTGACTCACCGCGCAAGACCGCTCCGGCCGGGGGACAGTTTGAAGTCTCGGTCGGTGTGCATTACGCCCTCGCCGTGCTCGCAGAGACCGAAGCCTTCGGCCTACCGGGCGCCATCGCCGCCAAGATCGCCTTTCAGCGCCGCGACCAGGGCCACCCGCTGGACGATATCATTTTGACCGGGATAAGATCGGACGGCGCGGTCTGCACCCTCGAAATTCAGGCGAAACGCTCGCTCAGTTTTACAAAATCAAACGCGAAATTTGGTGGCATCGTTGCCGACATGGTGGCGGCGTGTGACAAAGATTCGACCCGCCGCTTCGCCGTCGCCATTGAACGCACCAGCAGGTCGATCGAGGACGGCGTTCACGAAGCGCTTGAGCTTGCCAAACATGTCAGCGATGAAGCCTCGTTTCGAGCGCTGCTGGCGACACAAGGGCGCAGCAATCAGGCGATGCGCGATTTCGTCGCCGCCTTTGAAAACCATCTCGCCGAAGCCGGCGCTGATCCCGTCCGTGTCTCATTTGATCTCCTTCGGCGCTTCAGCGTGCTTTATTTCGATTATGCGCGGCCCGGCTCGGTTGCGGAACAGGCCGACCGCTGGCGCGCCGCCGCGCTGACACAAGATCAAACCGACCCTTATGGCGAACTCGTCTCTTTGTTGCTGCGCACCGACGCGATTGGCGGTGACCTGGACCGTATGCGCCTGGTCGAACTCCTCGCCGAACGAAAGGTTGCCATTGGCCCCGCGCCCCGTCTCGCTGAGGCCCGCGCCAAAGTCGCCGAGCTCAGCACATTTGCCCTCACCGACATCGACACAACAATCGCCGGTGCGCATATCCTTCGCAGCGCCAAACGTCAGGCCCTGGACCAGGCGCTTGCGACAGCTCAGACCGGCAGCGGCGTTCTGGAAATCACCGGAACCGGCGGCTCGGGCAAATCCGCCTTTTTGAAAATAGCCGCTGCGGCGCAAGCCGAACACGCTCCCACACTTGTACTTGCGCCGGACCGTGTGCCGAGCGGCGGCTGGAGCGCACTGCAACACCAGCTGGGATTGGATGTCAGCGCCGATCGTTTCCTGACTGATCTTGCCAGCGATGGCGGCGCCGTCATCTATATTGACGGTCTCGATCGGTTTCGCTCTGAGCGTGAGCGCAAAACCGTCTCAGATCTGATCCTGACCGCGACGAAGATCCCGGGGCTGACGCTAGTGTTCACCGCCCGCCTGGACTGGCACGCGGCGAAGCCCTTCAGCGGTGAGGTCATGCGCGCGCTTGAGACGTGCGAGAGGCTGACGATTGACGGTCTAGACAATGATGAAGCGACTGGCCTGGCGCACGCGGTGCCGGCGCTTGGCGCTATCCTCGCGCCAAATCATCCCGCCAAGGCTCTTGCGCGCAATCCCTTCATCCTGAAACGCTTCGTCGCGGCGAAATTCGATCCCGGCGCGCTGGTGAGTGAAGCGAACTTTGCAATCGGCTGGTGGCAATCGGGCGGACACGCGGCAACAGACGACAAGGGCGAAGCACGTGCCCGTCGCAGAATTCTGCTCGCCGTGGTCCACGCACAACTGGATGGCGCGTCAGTCGTGGACCTCAAACCCGAAGCCGCCGAGGCAGCGGCAGTCTCTTCGCTCATTGAAGACGGTGTCCTGATCGAACTCGCCACCGAACGCGTCAAGTTCAAGCACGATCTATTCTCAGATTGGGCGATCGCCGCATATCTCAGCGAAGACCCGGAGCGATTGATGTCTCTAGCGGGTTCTGGTCCACCCGCCTTCTGGCTCGAACGCGGCGTCGAACTCGCTTTTCGTCATCTCGCTGAACAAGACGATCCGGAGCCATGGGCGGGCGCCGTTGAAATGCTGCAAGCGAGCAACGCCAATGAACGCTGGGTCGGATTGGCACTTCTGGCTTTGGTGCGATCCGAACGCGCCTCGAAATTGCTGGGGCGGCATGAGACCGTTTTGCTCGCTGATAAGGGCGAACTTGCCGAACGCCTCGCCCGGCTCGTCATAGGCGCGCACTCTATTGAAGTTGAAGTCAATGTGCCCTCGCCTGCTGGCAATGGGACGATGTCTACGAAATCCGTGGCCGTGCCAGACCCAGTTTTCTGGACGCCTCTCATCATCTGGTCGGCTCTGAGATTTGGGGATCTTCCCTCAAAGGCGCTGCGCGGCGCCGTAGACCTCATGCACAACTGGATTGCGCCCTTTGCCGCAACAGAGCTGAAACTCACACCCGTTTTGCTGGACCGTTTCGCCGACCTTCTTGTTGCACATGTGGAAGACCGCTCGTTGGATTACATTCCCGCAGGCAAGCCACTTCCAACGATCCGCTATCCAGCCGGGCGGAATACAGTCGACACTGCGCGCCTGACACTCGCCGCCTTTGCGGAAAAGAACCCCAGTGCGGCCGAGCGATACCTAAATGCGATTGCCGCGTCTGATCGCGCCGTTGATGAATTCTCAGAGCTCCTGGACTTTCCATTCGCTTTGCCGAAAGCCGCACCCGCCGCCTTTGCCACCGCTTTGATTGATGCCACGCGCCAAGAATATGACGAGTGCGCGAGCGATGACAGTATGCGACGGATGGGGCTCGGGCTGTCGCGGTTAGAACACCCGTTTACAATGGGCAAATGCGGCGTCATGCTGTTCTCCGATCTCTTAACCGCCGATGCCGACCAAGGCATAAACCTGATCCGCACGTTGACCAGTATGACCGAAGACGTGGTTCAGACTGGCGGTGAATTCGAGTTTGCACTGCTAGGGCAGACACGACTCATCAAGCCGAGCAACTCTTATGGCTGGCCACGCGGGCACGGGCCCTCGCAATTGGTCGGCAAAGCCCTCTCCGCTCTCGAATACTGGGCTCACCACGAAATTGAAAAGGGCGCGGACCTCGAAACCGTTGTCGCGCGAATTGCAGGCGATGGGCCAATCTCCGGCGCCTTCTTACTGGTCATTACTGACTTGGCGCTGTGTCACGGAACCCTTGGCGGCCCGCTCCTCCATGATCTGCTCGCCTCGCCCGAACTGCTCAGCGTAGATTTTGAACGCCATCAGTATGATTATCTCGAAACCCTGAGAGGGGGCGGCCTTGGACGGCTGCGACAAGGCCCGGCGAGCGACCGGCCCATTGAACAAGACCTCGCCGCGCGCCCCTCGCGTCATATAGGGCTGCATGACGTCTTTATCCAAATCGCGCTAAAGGTTCCGTCCGATGAGCTGACAGCCTTAAAGGCGCGTCTTGACACCGCTGTTCAACGGCTCGGGCCTTGGGAGCGGCCTGAGGTCGACTGGAAAGAACCGGCCTTCATGGCCTCTTATGCCCGGCGCGCCCTTGACCGGGAGAATTATCGCGAAGAGACGCAGATGGTGGACGGCGCGTCGCGCCAAGGCTGGGTCTATGACTGGCCTGCGGACCAGGCCGACTGGATGACGGCGAACTCTGCTGCGGCGGCGGTAGAGCATCAGGCGTTTAATCGCTCCCTCGCGATCCGCATGACTATGGATGATGAGACCAATGATGTCCGCGCCTCGATCGAAGATGCTGAAGCCGTACTCGCGGAAACCGAAAACGCCGAACCGTCCACAGAGGACGCCCTCGACCATGATCCGAATGATCCATGGTTGTCGCGCCTAGGCGCGGCGGCCTTTCTCAGTCGGCACTACTCCGGCAAGCAGCTTCGCGCCAAAGCGCCAAAGCTACGCGCCATTTTTGATCGTGCCCTCAATCCCGCAAGCAAGCCGCGGCTCAATCTGCGCTATGATGTCATGTATGACCCCACCGCACTCGGGTTCGCCGGCCTGCTCTATCTTGGCCGCGACGACGCCGCCCAACCGTCGGACGGAGACCTGCTCGCCGCCATCGTGAAGAATGCGCCAAGCGCGGTCTCAGCCCTGCGCTATCACCCGCAGGCGGCCGAGGCGATGGGGATAGAGCGGCTCAAGGCGTGTGTTCGCACCGGACTACAGGCCTGCTTCTTCCCACGCCGCGCCCATTATGATGAGCCAAACGGCGCATTTGAGCAGCGCGACCACGCCTTACAAGAGAAGTTCGAGGAGCATGTCAAAGCCGAGCTGGCCTGGCTCGCAGGTAAAGCCGAGGAACCAGGCTGGATCGTCCCACCGCCCATGCGCCAGCGATCTAAGCGGCGCGGTGTAATTCTACCGGGCGGCACTGCGCCGCCCCCGCCGAAACCATCGCAATCTGAATACCCGGACTATTACTTCGATTATCAAACCGGCGACAAATGGATCGCCGTCCTGAAGCGATTGGGTGGTCCGGACGCGCTCGAAGCGCTGTTTCTCGCCAATCGCGATTGGCTCATGCAGGCGAATGGCGGCTCCGACGAGGACGCCGATGCGCCCGATGTGGAAAACCACTGGACATCGCCGCTGTTTGATTGCGCCGCACGCCTCGCCCCGCAATGGACAGCAGCGCAGCAAGAAGAGCAGATCTTCGCGCTGCTCGATAAGTTCTCGCCTGACGTGTTTTTCAGCGTCGCCGCCGCGTTCTTGATCGAAAGTGATATCCAGCACCTGAAGGCCGGGGCGACCGACACGGATCATCTGGCCAAGCTCCGCGCGCGGCTTTCGACGTCAATGCGAAGGCGTAAAGAATGGGAACGCCACAAATGGTCGCGAAATGGCCGCGTTGAAATCCATCTCAACGACTTACTTTCAACCATTTTCATGAAGCAGATTCGAGGCTTTGGGGATCGGCTGTCCTATGCGCATGAGTTTGGCGAGGCGCAACTCATTGCTTTTTCCGACACGTTGACCGAACTGGCCGTTGATGCCGGTCCGTGCCCCACCATAGCAACCTTCTATCTCGATGTGCTCGAATTGCTGCCGACGCAGATATCAGCCGCCCCCTTAGAAAGAGTTACGGCAGCATGGCACATCGACGCCGAAGACGGCTTCTGGAGTACCGCTCGCATTGGTGAGCGCGTCGCGACTTTAGCGAAGGACTGTATCCACACAGAGCTTCAGACCGAGACTTGGCGGACGATTGCCGCCACGATTTCGGCGGCGGGCGTGCCCGCAGGTGAAACGTTGCTGAAACACATTCAGAAGCTCTCAAAAGGGTCATGAGTCCGGTCGGCTAAGTAGGGAACTATTCGCAATCTCGAGTATTTGGGCCACCAGTTCGTAGGAGTGGCTCAGTGGAAGCGTAGCTCCAGTGTCTGCATCCAGGAAGTTTTTGCCGCGCCGCTAATGACTGCTTACGGGAGTGGCTGTGTAAAAACGCGTTTGAGGTCGGCTGATTTCGCGGCCCTTCCTGGATTTATCCTCAGCAGGCGTGATCCGAGTTCGAACCGAAGACGTCCATTACGCCCGGATC
>TARA_R110000868_G_scaffold39463_2_pt1 | contig 12049 bp, 19 predicted proteins | sample TARA_R110000868 | Tara Oceans TARA_R110000868 (sample SAMEA4397489) | marine metagenome | biome: Polar Biome; feature: [SRF] surface water layer (ENVO:00010504); material: water (ENVO:00002006), including particulate matter (ENVO:01000060) such as... | depth 5 m | reverse complement strand
AGTTTATAAACCTAGAGATGAAACAGGTGCTATGGCTATGTTGACTGATTCACAAAGAGAACAGTTAAGACAAGACCTACAATCAAGATTCAATGGAACAGGTAATACAGGTAGAACAATGATTCTTGAAGGAGATTTTGATTATAAAGAAATGGGCTTATCTCCTAAAGACATGGACTTTGCTAACATGAAATCCATGTCTGCTAAAGATATTGCATTAGTATTTGGTGTACCTGCTCAACTTATAGGAGCTTCAGATACACAAACATACAACAATATGGCAGAAGCTAGACTGGCTTTATATGAGGAAACTATTATTCCTTTATTACATCATTTAGAATCTGACTTAAATGAATGGTTAGTACCTTTATTTGGAGATGATATAGAACTTAAATATGATATTGATGGTATTCCTGCTATCTCTGAAAGAAGAAGATTAGTAACAGATAATATACTTAGAGCAGTTAATGAAGGGGTTTTAACTAGAAATGAAGCTAGAGAAAGATTAAACCTAGACCCAATATCAGGTGGAGATGAAATATATATCCCTGCTAACTTATTTCCTTTAGGAAGTCCAGAGGCACAAGCTCCTCAACCACAAAACACAGATGATGCTGAGAAACTTTATGAAGATGTTTATGGTGAAAAAAAAACTCTAAAAACAATGGAGCTTCATGAGAGCCAAGAACAAGCAGAAGCTAGAGCATTACAAATAGGCTGTATAGGTTCACATAGTCATGATGTTAATGGTGTTACTTATTACATGCCTTGCGATAGCCATGAAACATATCATTCATTAACTAATCTTTATAAAGATATTAATTTAAAACCTACAGTAGCAATGGCAGAAGAAGCTAGAAAAGGTATTGATTGGAGAAAAGAGTTTAACAGAGGTGGTACTAATATTGGTGCTACTAGAGCAAGACAATTAATAGCTAGAGAAAACTTGTCAGCAGATACAGTAAAAAGAATGAAGTCATACTTTTCAAGACACGAAGTAGATAAAAAGGCTCAAGGCTTTAGACAAGGAGAAGAGGGTTATCCATCAGCAGGTAGAATTGCTTGGGCTTTATGGGGTGGAGATGTAGGTTTTGCTTGGAGCAAAAGAAAAGTTGATGAAATAAACAAAGAGTAGTTATGCAGTTAGCTTATAAAAGAACTAAAAAGAAAATTGATGCTAGGAAAGAAGCATATACTCAGGACAGAATACGAAGAGGCTTTGAAAGAGGTATAACTCAAAGACTTATTAATTACTTTAGCAAAATAGGCAATGGTGCGGCAAAAGCCTTAGAAGAGTCAGGCACAGTTGGTTTTGATGTATATTTAGCACAAAGTAGACCAGAGCTAGAAAAGGTACTCAAACCACATTGGTATGAGGTTATTAAAACATTTGCTAGTAGAGTGGATAACTATTTATTCGTTAAAAGAGCAGACAATGCTTTCTTTACAGAATTATTAGATAAGTTTGTCTTTAGAGTAGGTGCTAATCATATTAGTGATATAGATGTTACTACTAGAAAACAATTACAAAGAGTTTTACTAGCAGGGCAAAAAGACGGATTACCTTTAACAGAAATATCTAAAAACATTAGAGAAAGATTTTCACCTAAGTTTAGCAGGTCAAGGTCAGCAACAATAGCAAGAACAGAAACACATAGTGCGGCATCTTTTGCTAATCATCAACAAGGAATAGAATATCAGAAGCTACAACCTAATTTAAACAAGCAATGGGTAGCTGTAAATGACGATAGAACAAGAGAGGCACACAGAATAGCCAACGGACAGATAGTTCCTATGGATGAGGCTTTTATTGTAGATGGTAGAAATATGCAATATACAGGCGACCCTAATGGAGGAGCGGCTAATGTTATTAATTGCAGATGTGCTGTTATTTATGTAGATGATGAAACACAAGTTTTTGATGACACTCCACCTGTTGTAGCACCACTACCTTTACCTAATCCTACACCAAGAGCTATTAATGCTCCTTTAAGATTAGCCTCATTAGGTCCATTAATATCTATTTCAAGAAGGACTGGTCCACTTAGAGGAAAATCACAAGCAGAAATTACAAGAATGTATGATAAAAAACTTCGTGATGCTTTAACACCTATTACAGAAAAAGTTTATGATAATGTTCCTTTACCAAGACTTATTACAATAGAAGGAACTACTGCTAATCCAAAAGGTTATTATCGAGTATCTCAATCAAGAACAAGAGATAAAAAGTTAGTAGCAAATTTAGAAGGACAAACATTAGAACATGAATATGGTCATCACATAGATTTTACTACTACAGATAGTGGCAAGTGGGATAAGGCTTGGAGTGAAACTAATACAGCATTTAAAAATGCTTTTGCATTAGATAGAGCTAAACTTAATGAATTACCTCCAAGTACATTAAAAGGTTTTAAGCAAGACTTGTATGTAACGGAAGCGGCTAGTAGAATTAATACTGCAACAGGCAGGGAGGTTTTTTATTTACGAGAAACAGATAAAGTAAAAAAAGAGGGTTATCAATTAGTATCAGATATAGTTGATGCTATGTCAGCAGGTAGATTTCAAGATAACTTTAGTGGATGGGGGCATGGAATAAAGTATTATAGAAAAGAGGGAATGATATACAAAGAAACATATGCTAATTTATTTGCATTACAAAATAATAAAGAAGCATTAGCTTATGTTGATAAATATTTTCCTAATGTATCAACTGTTTTTAAAAAAAGGATGTTAGAGCTTGCTGAAGATGACTGATAAAGAGATAGAAAAAAGAATAGACCAAATTAAAACAGTTGATGATATGGGCAAATTATATTTTGATATGTTTGAGGAGTACCCAAATGTAACAGCAGGAACATGGGGTGCTTATCCAGAAGAAGAAGTATGGAATGCTATTATGGAAAGAGAGCCTATTAAAGCTGATCCTTTATTGAAAGATGAAGGTGTTGTATTTTAATTTACTAAATGTAGATTAATTAATAAGGATAAGACAATATGTTGCAATTAAAAAATAAATCTGATAGCTTAATTTTACCCACATGGGTTTTAGAAGAGCAATCGCTTTCATATAGTGGGATAGAGCATGCATAAATTAAAAAAAGTTACTATAAAAAAACTTTTACCTATTTTAAATAATAGGAATATAATGTGGAGTAATGAATTAACTCTTCCCCCTTTAACAATAAATTTAATAGATACTATGTAAGGATGTCTAATATGTTTGAAGATGATAATATTGAATCACCTATAGAAAAAGATGAAGTAATAATGGAGCAAAAATTATTAGAAGTATCAGCAGAATTAACTATAAAAGCTGATTCAGAAGACGGCAGTTTTATAGGTTATGCTTCAATTTTTGGTAATAAAGATTTAGGTGGTGATGTTGTTGAAGAAGGAGCTTTTGTTAAAAGTTTAAGAAAAAGAAAAGCTAAACAAGTAAAAATGCTATGGCAACACAAAACAGATATGCCAATAGGTGTATATGATAGAATTTCTGAAGATGGAGATGGTTTAAAAGTTTCAGGTCGACTTGCACTAGGTACACAAGGTGGAAGAGATGCTTATGAATTGCTTAAAATGGGAGCTATTGATGGATTATCTATCGGTTATAAAGCTGACCCTGCAAAGCAATACTATGATGATAGAAAAAGAAAAAGGCATCTAAAAGAAGTAGACCTAATGGAGATTAGTCTTGTTACATTCCCAATGAATCCGAAAGCTACGATTCAAGCAGTAAAGGGCATTGACAGAACTATAAGAGATTGGGAAAAGTTCCTTCGAGAGGAAGGTAATTTAACTCGGTCTGAGTCGAAGATTGTCGCTAAGGCAGTCAACAATAGTCTGAAAAATCAATGGGATGTTGATAGTGAAGATAACAAGCCATTAGTTAGTTCCATTAGGGATCTAATTAATAAATTTCAATCTTAATGAGGAGAATAGATATGAGTGATAATATCATTTCTAAAGACGAACTCAAAGAAGCTGTTGAAGGCATGGGTAAAGCATTTGATGCATTCAAAGAAACTAACGACAAAAAAATAGCTGAAATTGAGTCTAAAGGTCATGCTGATCCATTAACTACGGACAAATTGGCAAGAATTGAAGCAACATTAGACAAATATGAAGAATTAAACCAAAAAGCAACTAAAAACTTCTATGAGCAACAAGAAGTAGCAGACAAAGTTAAAAAATTAGAAACTGCTATGAAAAGACCAGACTCAGGTTTAACTACAGAAGATATTGATGCAAAAGGTTTAGCATTTGAAAAACTTTTAAGAAAAGGTAAATCAAACTTAGACGAAATGGAACTTAAAGTTCTTACTGTTTCTAATGATACAACAGGTGGCTATTTAGCTCCACCAGAGTATGTAAGAGAAATCATTAAGAAAGTTACTGAATACTCTCCAATTCGTACTATTGCAAGAGTTAGAGCTACTACTAATCGCTCAGTTCAAATACCATCAAGAACAGGTGTATTTGCGGCTTCTTGGACTTCAGAAGTAGGAACAAGAGCAGAAACTACAGGACTAACATTTGGTCTTGAAGAAATTGCGGCACATGAAATGTATGCTTTAGTAGATATTTCAGAGCAAGATGTTGAAGACCCAGTATTTGATATGCAATCAGTATTAGCAGAAGAATTTGCTGAACAGTTTGCTGTTGCTGAAGGTACTGCATTTGTTAACGGAACTGCGGCAGGTCAACCAGAAGGATATATGGTTAATTCTACTGTAGGAGAAACTGTAACAGGCGAAGGGGCTATTTTAAGTATAGATGGTCTTTTAGACCTATATGGTGCTGTTAAATCTGATTATGCTAGAAACGGAACTTTTGTTTTTAACAGGTCAACATTAAGTGCAATCAGACAGTTAAATACTGGTACAGGTGGTTCTTATGTTTTCCAAGCAGGTTTCTCACTACAAACTGGTGTTCCAAATACTATTCTTGGACAACCATACATTGAAGCAAGTGCTATGCCTAATGTAGGTGCAGGACTTTACCCAATCGTATTTGGTGATATGAGAAGAGCTTATACTATTGTAGATAGAATTTCTTTATCTATACTGAGAGATCCGTACACTCAAGCAAATACAGGCTCTATCAGATATATAGCTCGTAAACGTGTTGGTGGACAGGTTGTTTTAGCTGAAGCTATTCGTAAACAAAAAGTATCAGCATAATTTAAAAGGAAAGGATAAATAAATATGTCTACATTAGATATAGCAAATAACACCACTATTACTCAAGTTCTTGACCCAGTAACTTTGACAGCAACTGCCAATACAACTGGGCTTGATACACAGTTCAGTAATGGTTCAATGTTAGTGGTTACTATGGGAGAAAGTGGAGATACATTAAGTGGAACTGTATATTGGGAATTGATTCTTCAAGAATCATCCGATAACTCTGCATGGTCTGCTGTAACAAGTGCAACATCTGTAACTTGGGGTTCTGTTAATTCATCAACAGGAGTCTTTGCAACAATAGATGCGGCGCCAGAAGATGATGCGGCATTTAAGATAGGTTACACAGGTCCAGAAAGATATGTGAGAGTAGCAGTAACAAAAACTGGAACACATACTAACGGAACTCCAATAGGAGCTTTAGGATTTGTTACACCGATTCATAAACCATCAGCTAGTGGTAATGACGGAAGTCCAACTGGTTAGTATTAATAATTGTAGAGGGGGGTATTTTTCTCCCCTCTATTTTTAAAGAAAGTATTTAAAATGAAAATTAAAATGAAAAAAACTGTAGATGGTGCAAATTCTTCTCTTGGTAATGTAACTATGAGTTATGAAGAAGGAAATACATATGATATGAATGAAGACTGGTCTAAAGAAATAGCTCTTGCTTGGATATCTATGGATGTTGCAGAAGAGTTAGTAGCAACACCAGTTAAAGAAGTTAAAGTAGTAAAACCTGTAGAAAAAAAAGTTATTAAACCTACTGGTCTAAAATAATATTAATATAAAACAATTTACAGGATAACAAAATGTCTGGATTAACTACTGTAACAGCTTACACTACTGATGTAGTTAGTGATAATGAAGTAAAGTTAGCTTTAAGAATACCTACAAGCGACAGTACTCATGATACACTTATTGGTACTTGTAAAGATGCGGCTACTTCAGTTGTTATGGAAATGACACAAAGAACCTTTACACAGGAAACTCTTAAACTTGGCATTGATGCTTATCCTTATGGGTATGGCTTTGGAGATGATGCTAATTTTCCTAATACAGAGGGTCTTACTGTAGGACCATACATGGATGTGGCTAATAGAGTAATTTATCTACCAAGACCACCTTTAATATCTATTGACCATGTAAAAACATATGATGCAGATAGTACTGCAACTACGATTGCGGCATCTACTTATTATGTAGACAATCTTGCACCTATTCCTAGAATAATTTTAAAATCAGGTAATACATGGACAAATTTATTAAGAGTAGCTAACGCAATAGAAGTTACATATAAAGCAGGGTATGGTACAGCCGCATCTTCAGTACCAGTACCAATCAAACAAGCTATTATAACAATGGCAGTTAATTATTTTGAAAACCCAGAGCCAATCCTTAAAGGGGAAACTGCAAACAATGTTTCTGGTTTAATTACATCTTTATTAAGACCCTACAGAGTCAGCAGGTTCGGCATTGGATTTAGCTAATGGTAAAAAAAACAGTATCTGTTGGTGATTTAAGATATTCAATAGTCTTACAAAGTCGATCTCGCTCTACGGATTCAGGAGGAGGGTTTACTAGCTCATGGGGTAATACTAGACAAGTCTTTGCTCAAGTAAAACCTATTAATGGAAATAACGCAGTTGAAGGAGGTCGCATAGACCATACCTTAACCCATGATGTCTATGTAAGATACTCTTCTAATATAGATTATAAATCTAATGGTGGACAAATGCGAATTAACTGGGATGATTATGGTACTGCAAGAATATTATCAGTAAAATATGTTTATACCATTGAAGAAAGAGATAGATGGTTACTGTATAAATGTTCAGAAGGTACGGATTTGGATTTATAATGGCAGGTATTACTTTAAAAATTAAGAATCAAAAGCAGTTTAGTAATAAATTAAACATGCACTCTAAAAATGTTAATAAAAATATTATACAAGTAGTAAATAGCATTGCTAATTCTGTAAGGAATACAGCAGTAGTATCTATTATACAAAACTCTAGAGCAGGGGGACAAGTAACTAGATATAACCCTAAAAGAACAATTAATATATCAAAAGCAGGTGATCCACCTGCGGCAGATACAGGATATTTATCCTCACAAATAGTAGTTAAGATAGATGCTACGGGTTTAGGAGCAGATATTATAAGTAATGCTGACTATAGTGCGGCTTTAGAATATGGAACTTTAAAAATGCCTGCAAGACCTTTTATGCAACCTGCGGCAGAAGAAAATAGAAAAAAGTTCGATAAAAAAATGGCTCAAGCAATTAATAAAGGCTTGAAGTCTTAACAGAGGAGGAAAAGATGAGTAAAATAACTGAACTAATGGATAGATTTAAAGAACCATCATCATATGCGGCTCTTAGCGGAGTTTTAGCTATGGTAGGTGTGGCAATACCTAATGACCTTTGGCAATCTATAGTCATGATAGGCTGTGGAGTAGCAGGGGCGATTGGTTTCTTTAAAGGAGAAAAGAAATAACTATTCATAAACTTATGGCATTCAATGCGGATGGAGATTTGTCAGATACTATCGACAAAGCCAAAGTTTATGTAATAGTAGATGATACTGTAGTTCCTGTAGAAGTAAAAACTACAGGAATTTACAATATAGAAATGTATAGTGAGGATTTTAAAGTTGGGAATTATGTAGTGGGTACAAGTAATAATAAGAGCAAAGATATAATTGCTGTAGCTACTCCAATTAAAGATACTTGGGTACATGATGATATTGTTGGTAGAATTATCGGCAAAGTAGAAAATAATATAGCAAAGGTTTTGATCTAATGGCATTACACTCCTTTCCCTTACAAGAAGCATTATATGCTCGATTGAATGGGGATAGTACTTTAGGAAATTTAGTTACTGGTGTTTATGATGCTGTTCCAGAAGATACAGTTTTACCTAGTGTAGTTATAGGTGAAGGAACTACTGTAGACAATGCAACAAAAACATTAGACATGCGAGATTATGTTTTTCAGGTAGATATCTGGAGTTCTTATCAAGGTATGAAAGAAGCGAAAAACATAATGCAGAGGGTGTATACTTTATTGCATCAATATTCTCTGGACGTGAGCGGTGCTGATCTGATAGACTTGAGATGTGAGTTTACAACACAAGTTTTAGAAAGTGATGGCACTATTAGACATGGTATAATGCGATTTAGAGCATTTATAACTGATACATAAATAAGGAGTATAGATTATGGCGGCACAAAAAGGTAGATCCCTGCTGATGAAAGTAGGTTCTGGTTCACCAGTTACTTACGCAACTATAGGTGGCATGAGATCAACAAGCATAGCAATAAATGATGAAACTGTAGATGTTACCAATAAAGATAGTGGTGTTGATAGAGTATTACTAGCTAATGGTGGAATAACTTCTATGGCAGTAAGTGGTTCTGGAGTATTTACTGATTCTGCAACAGAAGCATTAGTAAGAACGTCTATGGCGGCATCATCATTTAGTGCTTATCAATTTCTAATACCAGACTTTGGTACTTATACTGGCTCATTTCAGCTAGTATCATTAGAATATGCAGGAGAGTATAACGGAGAAGTAACTTATTCTTTCTCATTTGAAAGTTCTGGTGCTATTACGTTTGCAACTGTTTAATATAGGAGCATAGAACATGGCATGGATTAATTGTGAAATCGTTGTTTCAGGAGAAACTGTAGAAGGACATATTAATTTGTCCAACGATACTGTAGAGATATCAATACCTTTTTTAAAAGATGTTGAAATAGGTTCGACAGTTACTGCTGATGGCAAAGATTTCATTCTAACATCTGTTACCAATGTTGGTGATAGAGATGAAACTTTAACTCTAGGAGCAGATAATAATGCAGAACAAATTTCGAGGCGAACTAAAGGTAAATCTAAATAATACTGAGTACAACACTAGATTAACACTAGATGGTATTATGAGGATTGAGCAAGCAACAGGAAGACCTATTTTAAAGTTAGCAACAGAGCTTATGAATAGTAATCTTTCTATTACGGATTGTGTAACAGTATTATCAATAGCTATTAGAGCAGGTGGTAATAATATGACACAAAAAGAAATAGGTGAGTTAGTATTTGAAGCAGGTTTAACTGATGGCATAAGAGTAACAGGTGAAATTCTTGCTAATGCTATAACAGGTGGCAACAAAGATGAAGAAGAAGATTCTGAAAAAAACGTAGAAGCGGTGTCAAATCAGACCGATTAGACTGGCAACGATACATACAAATCGGAATTGGAATGCTTCATATACCGCCAAAGGAGTTTTGGGATATGAGTTTAATAGAATTAAATTTAGCCATAGAAGGTTTCCAAGAATTTAATGGTGGCAAAGAAGCTCCTATGCAACAAGACGACCTTAAAGAAATTATGGAGGTATATCCAGACTAATGGCAACTGTAGATAAACTCATAGTACGCATAGAAGCTGATATGAAAGACCTCAAAAGAGGTTTAAAACAAGCATCAAATGCTAGTAAACAATCAACAACCTTAATGAATAGACATTTCATGAAGGTTAAAACACAAATGCAAGGTGTTGGCAAAGCTATTTTTAGTCTTAAAGGAGCTTTAATAGGTCTAGGAGTTGGTGCAGGGATAAGGTCTTTAGTTAAAGTAGGTAATGATATAGAAAGTTTGCAAATTAGATTTGAAACTTTATTTAAATCAGCAGAAGAAGGTGGAAAAGCCTTTGAAACAATGTCTAAATTTGCATCTAAAGTACCATTTAGCTTAAAAGAAATACAAGCAGGTTCAGGAAGTTTATTATCTGTAGCAGATGATGCAGTAGAATTAGGTGAATTATTAGAAATGACTGGTACTATTGCCGCCGCAACAGGACTAGATTTTGAAACAACATCTCAACAAATTCAAAGGTCATTGAGTGCAGGAATAGGAGCGGCAGACCTCTTTAGAGATAAAGGTGTTACTGCTATGTTAGGCTTTGCGGCAGGAACAAAAGTATCTTTAGCTGATACAAAATTAGCTTTAGAGCAATTTGCCGCAGATAATGAAGGAATTACAGATAAATTAGCTAACACTTTTTCTGGTAATTTAAGTATGATTGGGGATAAAGTCTTTAATTTCCAAAGAGCAATTAATGATGCAGGATTTTTTGCCGCATTAAAAGGACATTTTAAAGATTTAGATACAACTTTAGCTAATAATACAGAAAAATTACAAGGATACGCAGAAGCTATAAGTGATGGTTTAGTATTTGCAATGGATGCTTTAGCAGACGCAATAAATTTTGTTTATGAAGAATGGGATGCTTTACTAAGAATAGCTACAGCTTTTGTAGCCTTAAAATTAGGTCTATTAGTAATTACTTTAGGTGTAGGATTCGTTACTTTAGCTAGAAATATTACTACTGCAAAAGGTGCAATGATGCTTTTTAATGCAGTAACAAAAAAATCACCTCTTGGTCTTCTAGCTATTGGAGCAATAATTGTAGCAGAAAAAATGGGTGTACTTGAAAAAGCTATGGAAAAAGTAAAAGTTCTTTACAAAGATTTATTTGAAGATGAAAAATTTGAAGAAATTGATGATATAGTTGTTAAAGGTGAGAAAAAAGAAGAAAAAAAGAAAAAAGATATATTTAAAGAAGACTTTGGACCAAAGACACTTAGTCAACAAGAGAACATAGATTTAATGCAAGCTATGGCAGACGCTTATAGAGATTTAGAAGATGCACAAGTACAGGTAAATATTCAATCTGAACAAGAGCAAGAAAATTATGAGGAAAGACAAAAAGTATTACAAGAATTAGGATTGATAACTAAAGATTATGCTGACGAGATATATTTTTTAAAAGAAGCTTTAGCTTTAGGTGAGATAACTAATGATGAGTATGCTTTATCTCTGGGTAGATTAAAAGTAGCTATGATAGAATCAACTGAAGAGGGAAAAATTGCTCTTCAAGGAGTAGAAAGAGTAACAGATTTCTTAGCTGATAGCACAGCAGATGCTTTAGCAGGGATGACGGATGGTTGGAAAGGCTTTAGAGATGGTCTTAAAAGCATTGTAAGAGATATTATTTCCGACCTACTTAAACTACAAGCACAACAAGCTATTACTAAAACTTTTGGTGGCGGAGGTAGTGGTGGTGGAGGTTTTGATTTCGGAAAAATACTTTCTTTTGGCAGTTCTTTCTTTGGAGGAGGAAGCTCAAGTGGAGGAGGTAGCTATACAGGGTATGGTACTAGAGCAAATGGTGGTTCAGTAACAGCTAATCAACCTTACATGGTAGGAGAACAAGGACCAGAAATGTTTGTGCCTAATACATCAGGTGGAGTATTTACAAATCGTAGCCTTAAAAACTCAGGAGGTGGTGGAGCAACAGTTAATCAAACAATTAATATAGAAACAGGAGTAGCACAGACAGTAAGAGCAGAATTACAATCCTTAATGCCACAAATTAAAATGGAAACTGTAAGTGCTGTAATAGATGCTAAGAAAAGGGGCGGTCAAATGGCTGATACATTCGCATGACAACATATCCAGTAACTATTCCTGCAACTTTTGCTCCATCCGCTACAAGTTTTAGAATTAAAAGAATAGTGGGAGCATCAACAAGTATATTTACAGGCGAGCAACAAGTTTATCAATACTCTGGTGAATGGTGGGAGTGTGAAGTAACTATGCCACCAATGAGGTTAAGTGCGGCAAGAGCTTTTGTTGCTTTTCTAGTTAGTTTAAGAGGACAATATGGCTCAATGTATCTAGGAGATTGGGATGCTAGAACTCCATTAGGAACAGCCTCTAGTTCAGCAGGAACACCATTAGTAAAGGGAGCAAGTCAAACTGGAAATACTTTACTTTGTGATGGTGCAACTGCTAGTCAAACAGG
>TARA_R110000868_G_scaffold21980_1_pt1 | contig 12054 bp, 11 predicted proteins | sample TARA_R110000868 | Tara Oceans TARA_R110000868 (sample SAMEA4397489) | marine metagenome | biome: Polar Biome; feature: [SRF] surface water layer (ENVO:00010504); material: water (ENVO:00002006), including particulate matter (ENVO:01000060) such as... | depth 5 m | reverse complement strand
CAAAGTACTTCGCATAGAACTCCATGAAAAAAATGGTAGCCGATTACAAGTTTTGGAGATTAAAAACAGCGACTTACTTAAATCCAAGTTAGTTAAGAAGCAACATATAGAGGAAGATTTAGAGTAGTGATCAAAATTAAATAGCAAGTGATTGCTTTACTAGATCTAGTAAAGCAATCACTTTGATTTTTAGTGTCATAAATGCATAGTGTAACTGTCTTTAAATAAGTAACTTGCTTTTATTTTGTTGCTTTTTTTTGTAAATTTATTAAATGAAATTTATAAATATTTGATTATGAATCCTGCATTGTTATTAGGTATAATTGCTCTAATTATAGGTGTAAGCCTTCGATATTGGATCAATAGACGAAAGTTTTACAGAAGAGGGCCAATGGGAGTGGAAGGGTTTTCGAGTTACGAAAAATCAGTAGTAATAACATTCTTTGAAAGAGTGACCAAATGGACTTCCATTGGATTTATTATTTTTGGACTACTTATTTTATGGAGTTATTCAAGAAATAATAAGGATAGAGAAGAGCAAACTGAAAAAAAAGGTAAAATCATAAATTCAGTACGATAAATTGTTTTGATCCAGATACTCTATTGCTTCACTATTATTTTTTATTGTAATTAAATAATAACTAGTTTTACATAAATAAAATTGCACATCTTTTGAAAAATATTTTAATAATTGATGACGAAGAAAAACTTCGTGGTTTACTCGCAAGGATAATAAAATCAGAGGGATTTGAAGTAGTTGAAGCTCCGGATTTGAAGCTGGGATTCAAAAAATTAGAGCAGAACGATATTGATGTTGTGCTATGTGATGTCAAACTTCCTGACGGTAATGGAGTAGATTTTCTTCAAAAGATTAAAACTAATTTCCCATTAACAGAGGTAATTTTGCTAACCGCTTATGGAAACATATCTGACGGAGTTCAAGCAATGAAAAATGGCGCTTTTGATTATATTGTCAAAGGAGATGACAATGATAAAATCATTCCGCTTTTATACAAGGCTTTAGAAAAAGTCCAACTTCAGAAGAAAGTAAAGCAGCTAGAAAAGCGTATTATGAATAAATATTCTTTTGACGCTATCATAGGAAAGTCTAAAGCTTTGTTACAAGTTATTGAATTGGCAAAAAAAGTCGCCATAACTGATTCCACCGTTTTATTAACTGGAGAGACAGGAACCGGTAAAGAAGTTTTTGCTCAAGCCATTCATGAAAATAGTACTCGCGTAGGAAAATCATTTGTGGCGCTGAACTGCAGTACTTTTAGTAAAGAATTATTAGAAAGCGAACTGTTTGGACACCGTCAAGGTGCTTTTACAGGAGCTGTAAAAGACAAAAAGGGTTTTATTGAAGAAGCAAATGGCGGTACTTTATTCTTGGACGAGATAGGAGAAATGCCTCTCGATTTGCAAGCAAAATTACTAAGAGTATTAGAAACCAATGAATATATCACCGTTGGAGATAGTACCCCTAAAAAATCCAATTTTAGATTAATTGCAGCTACTAATCGGAATTTAAAAACCGAAAGTGATGCCCATCGTTTCCGTTCTGATTTATATTATAGGTTGAATATTTTCGAAATAAATTTGCCGCCTTTGCGCGAGCGTGTCAAGGACATAGGTGCTCTTACTAATTTTTTTGTTGAAAAATTTTCAGTTGCGACAAACAAGAAGGCTCTAGAAATTGAGGACGATTTTTTGGAGCACTTAGAAAAATACTCCTGGTCAGGAAATGTGCGTGAGCTTAAAAACGTAATTGAAAGAGCAGTGATTTTAGCTTCTTCGAATTCTTTAACTGCCGCCGATTTACCCTATGAAATTGTAAATTATAAAGAGAATAGTGGTGATACTGTACTATCCGCTTTTGCTATCAATAGCATGGAAAAACTACACATCCAAAAAGTTTTAAATTACACCAATGGCAATAAAGCAGAAGCTGCAAGGTTGTTAGAAATTGGAATTGCTACTTTGTATCGAAAGGTAGAAGAATATAGAATTTAATAAAACCTATCATTTTAATAAAAAGCCTATCATTTTGATAGGCTTTTTTTGTGCTCTAAAATTACGTTTGTGTGTTAATATGTTGATATGTAGTTAATTAATTAGTTTGTTCCTTTTTTGGAATGTCTTTTGGCATTGCACTAGAAAATAAATAACATTCAAATGAAAAATCAAATAACTAATGTATTCAAAAATACAGAACGATTTGCTGAGATTACTAAAAAAGCACTAATCGCTGGCAATGTGCTCAGGGCAAAAAAATGTCTCAATATAGCCGAAAAACTATTTGTTACAGGTAGCACAGAAACAAGAGGTATTATTGCCAATGTGTATCTCTATTCTATTGCTTCCTTCTTAAAAGTGAAGCATTGCACCATTTCAAATTTATTTCCCGAAGTATTGAAAACAGAATATGCAAAGCAAATTCACCAACCAAATTACAATTAAATTATGATGACTGAAACAATTTTATTGCTCGGACTAGCCATTTTATTATTTGGCATTTGTTTTTTAACCATTGACTTTTTTGAAAAAATCTAAAATTATGATCGTACTTTTTATTGTCGCAATAGCCGTTTTTGGCTATATGGTTTACGTATTACTTAAGCCAGAAAAATTCTAAAATGATCAAGGTAAAAAATAGGCAAGTGCTGATAATTGTATCATAGTGGATTTTCGCAATTACAGTTTTAGTTCTTACCTCTTTAAAAACCAAAATTTATTTAACCCTTAATACATAAAAATGAATACAGAAATAGTTGGAATTATAGCGATGTTTTTGCTCACATTAGCACTCGCTATTCCATTAGGAAAATATATTTCCAAGGTTTACGGACTCGAGAAAACGTGGCTGGATTTTATATTCAATCCGGTTGAAAAAATGCTTTTCAAACTGAGTGGTGTTAATCCGGTGCAAGAAATGAACTGGAAACAACACATGAAAGCTTTACTAATGATTAATGTAGTATGGTTTTTCATAGGAATGATCATCATGATGACCATGGGAAGTTTGCCCATGAATCCAGATGGAAATCCAAGTATGTCCGCCGATTTAGCTTTCAATACTGTGATTTCTTTTGTAGTGAACTGTAACCTACAACATTATTCAGGTGAAACAGGACTTAGTTATTTAGGACAGTTCTATCTAATGTTTTTACAGTTTGTAAGTGCCGCGACGGGAATGGCCGCTGCAGTAGTAGTTTTTAGAGCATTTCGAGATAAAACCACTACTGAATTAGGTAATTTTTATACGTATTTCATGAAATCATGTACACGTATCTTACTTCCGATTTCATTTGTGGTGGCAATTTTATTAGCTTTTCAAGGAACTCCAATGACTTTTGAGGGAAAAAATACTATAACTACTTTACAAGGCAGTTCACAAGATGTTTCTCGTGGTCCTGCTGCTGCTTTTGTAGCGATAAAACATGTAGGTACGAATGGAGGTGGATTTTTTGGAACCAATTCTGCACATCCTTTTGAAAATCCAACGTACTTCTCCAATATGGTCGAAATGATTGCTCAAATGTTGATTCCATTCGCAATGATATTCGCTTTCGGATATTTCATTAAAAGGAAGAAATTCTCGTGGATGATTTTTGGCGTGATGACTGTAGGATTCTTGGCATTAACGATTCCGAATGTTATCGCAGAAATGCAAGGAAATCCTATGATTCAAAAAATGGGAATTGATACCTCTCTGGGTGCTATGGAAGGAAAAGAATCAAGAATTGGTGCAGCAGCAACAGGATACTGGAGTATTGCAACTACAGTAATTTCAACAGGTTCGGTAAATTCAATGCACGACAGCACGATGCCTATTTCGGGTATGAATGAATTACTAGCAATGATGATTAATAGCTTTTATGGTGGAGTGGGTGTCGGAATTTTGAACTTCTTTATTTTCATCATTTTGGCGGTTTTTATTAGTGGATTAATGGTTGGAAGGACACCTGAATTTTTCGGGAAGAAGGTCGAAGCTAGAGAAATGAAGATAGCGATGATTATTGCTTTGATTCACCCATTCTTAATATTAGTGGGTACTGCAATAACGGCTGCTATGCCGCAATATGGCACAGCAACATTAAATAATCCTGGATTTCATGGACTTAGTGAAATGTTATATGAATTCACATCTGCGTCCGCAAATAACGGAAGTGGGTTTGAAGGTTTAGGAGACAATACTTTCTGGTGGAATGTTTCTACAGGAATTGTACTGCTTCTTGCACGTTTTCTGCCAATAATAGGGCCTGTAGCCATAGCTGGACTCTTAGCACAAAAGAAATACATACCTGAAAACGATGGAACCCTCAAGACAGATACGGCTACATTTGGGTTAGTCACCTTAACTGTTATCGTAATTATAGCCGCCTTAGCTTTTTTTCCTGTACTGGCATTAGGGCCAATCGCTGAATATTTTACTATCTACTAAAAAGAATTTAAAAATGAATAAAGATCAATCATTGTTTCAAAAGGAGATTGTGCAACAAGCATTAGTGCAGTCTTTTGTGAAATTAAATCCGAAGTTACTATTTAAAAATCCTGTGATGTTGACGGTAGAAATCGGGACAATAGTTATGCTATTTGTCTCTATTTGGACATTAACGGGTGAAACATCGCAAGGTAGTTTTGGGTATAATTTTGTTGTATTCCTAGTGCTTTTATTTACACTGTTGTTTGCCAATTTTGCAGAAGCGATTGCCGAAGCACGAGGAAAAGCGCAAGCTGACAGTTTACGAAAAACAAGAGAAGAAACACCAGCAACCTTAAAAAGTGGAGAAAAGATTTCTTCTTCGCAACTGAAAAAAGGAGATTTGTTTGTTTGTGAAGCTGGTGATACCATCCCAACGGATGGGGAAATCATAGAAGGTCTCGCAACAATAGATGAAAGTGCCATAACAGGCGAATCGGCAACAGTCATCCGCGAGTCAGGCGGAGATAAAAGTTCAGTTACTGGTGGTACGAAAGTATTGTCAGACCGCATCGTTGTGGAAGTGACCAATGAGCCAGGGGAGAGTTTCTTAGATAAAATGATTGCTTTGGTAGAAGGTGCCTCACGACAAAAAACGCCAAACGAAATTGCCTTAACGATATTGCTTGCAGGATTTACGTTAGTATTTATAATCGTTTGTATAACGTTAAAACCATTTGCTGATTATTCGAATGTAAATATTACGATAGCTTCATTTATCGCATTATTTGTTTGCTTGATACCAACCACCATTGGAGGGTTGTTATCTGCGATTGGAATAGCAGGTATGGACAGAGCTTTAAGAGCCAATGTAATTACAAAAAGCGGTAGAGCGGTGGAGACTGCAGGAGATATTGATGTATTGTTACTGGATAAAACAGGAACAATCACCATTGGTAACAGGAAAGCAACTCAGTTCTATGCTGCTCCAGGTATTTCACAAGATCAATTGGTTAAAGCAGCCGTTTTAAGTTCCATGTCGGATGATACTCCTGAAGGAAAATCAATTGTAGAATTAGCACAAATAGATCCTTTAACGCTGCAAGTGAATAATGCACAATTTATCAAGTTTACAGCGGAGACGAGAAGTTCAGGAATCAATTTTGACGGAACTCGAATCAGAAAGGGTGCAACTGATGCTATAAAAAGTATAGTCATAAATGCTGGAAATCCTTTTCCAACCGAGCTTTTAGATCAAGTAAAAATAATTGCTGAAAACGGAGGTACCCCTTTAGTAGTTTCTGAAAATGAAGTGGCACTTGGAGTGATTGAATTGCAAGATATCATCAAAACGGGAATGTTCGAAAGATTTGAACGCCTTCGTAAAATGGGTATAAAAACGGTCATGGTGACGGGAGATAATCCTTTGACTGCAAAATTTATAGCCGAAAAAGCAGGGGTTGATGACTTTATTGCCGAAGCCAAACCAGAAGATAAGATGAATTACATCATAGAGGAACAATTAGCAGGAAGATTAGTTGCCATGATGGGAGATGGTACAAATGATGCACCGGCTTTAGCTCAGGCAGATGTTGGTGTTGCTATGAACAGTGGAACGCAAGCAGCAAAGGAAGCAGGAAATATGGTTGATTTAGACAATGACCCAACCAAGTTAATTGAGATTGTCGAAATTGGGAAACAGTTATTAATGACCCGCGGTACGCTTACTACTTTTAGTATTGCTAATGATGTTGCCAAATATTTTGCTATCATTCCAGCATTATTCATTACTGCAATTCCAGCGCTTCAAGGATTAAATATTATGCATTTACACAGTCCTGAAAGTGCCATACTTTCGGCAGTAATTTTCAATGCCATCATTATTCCGTTCTTGATTCCGTTAGCGTTAAAAGGAGTGAGCTACAAACCAATAGGCGCAAGTGCTTTGTTGAGAAGAAATCTGTTACTTTTTGGTGTAGGAGGAATTATTGTACCGTTCATAGGTATCAAATTGATTGACATTGTTGTTGCATTATTCATTTAAAAAAATAGAAATTATGAAAAATAATTTAATAATCGGAATCAGAATGACTGTTGTCCTGCTTGTACTTTTTATGGTAATTTATCCCTTATCGGTATGGGCAGTTGCTCAATTAGCACCCAATAATGGTAAAGGTGAAGTGGTAGTATACAAACAAAACATAGGATACTCCAACATTGGTCAAAATTTTACGGCTGACAAATACTTTTGGGGAAGACCATCTGCTGTAGATTATAACGCCGCTGGCTCAGGAGCTAGTAATAAAGGAGCTTCTAACGAAGAATATTTAGCTGTAGTTCAAGGTCGTATTGATACTTTTTTATTAAAGAATCCTACGGTGAAAAAATTAGATATTCCAATTGATTTAGTGACCGCTAGTGCAAGCGGATTAGATCCTAACATATCTGTTGCAAGTGCTAAAGTGCAGATTACGAGAGTTCAAAAAACGAGGAAAATTAGTAACGAAAAATTAATTTCTTTAATAGATGCAAATATAGAACATCCCTTTCTAGGCTTTTTTGGACCTACAAAAGTGAATGTTTTAAAACTAAATATTGCGCTTGATCAACTGAATTAAAATATAGAAAAATCAGGGAGATGAAACGCTGTCTCCCTTTTTTTTTAATCAAACTAAATGAATTATAATGAATACTAAAATACTTACTCTCGCCTTATCACTTGTTTTATCGAGTGCTGCTTTTGCGCAAGAAGAGAAAAAAAATCCGCTGACATTTTCAGGATATGTTGAAACCTACTTTCAATACGATGCCAATAATCCTGAAACGAATACACGTCCAAGCTTTATTTACAGTCACAACCGAAACAATGAGGTCAATTTAAACCTGGGTTTACTAAAAGCCACTTATGATACCGAATTAGTTCGCGCCAATTTGGCTTTAGCAGCTGGTTCTTATATGAATGCAAATTATTCCGCTGAGCCTGGAGTTTTAAAAAATGTTTATGAAGCAAAAGTAGGATTCAAAGTTTTAAAAAATCAAAATTTATGGATTACCGCTGGGATTTTACCTTCACATATCGGTTTTGAAAGTGCTGTTGGCTTAGACTGCATTACCTTAACTAGAAGTATAATGGCTGAGAATTCTCCCTATTTTGAGGCTGGAGCCAAAATCACTTATGTTTCTCCAAGTGGCCAATGGGAATTTTCCGGATTGTATTTAAATGGTTGGCAAAGAATTCAGCGCGTAGATGGAAATACCACTCCTGCTTTTGGGCATCAACTAATTTACAAGCCAACAAACAAAATAACCTTGAACAGCAGTTCTTTTATTGGAAATGATAAAGCAGACGATGTACGTCAAAGGCGTTATTTTCATGATTTTTACGGACAATTTGAGCTAACAAGTAAAGTGAAATTGATGGCAGGATTCGATTTAGGTTGGGAAGAGAATAGCTCTCAAGGCGATCAATACAACAAATGGTATGGAGCTTCAGCAATGACACAAATTGCGGTAACTGACAAATTAAATTTGGCAGTAAGAGCAGAATATTATCAAGATAAAAAAGGAGTAATTATCGTAACAGGAACTCCAGATGGGTTTGAAACCTATGGTGCATCCGTGAATTCAGATTATAGAATAGGTCCAAATTTAGTTTGGAGAATGGAAGTGAAAAATTACTCAAGCAAAGACGCTATTTATGTTAAACAAGGAGGAGGAACTGCTAATGAAAGTTTGGTTCTGTCAACATCCTTAGCAATAAAATTTTAAAACTTGATAGTAGTCTTTACTTAATAAAAATGTGTCTACAACCCATTGCAAGAGACTTAAAAATAGAGTCTACAGGGTAATAGACTGTAACATTGTCTTAACCTTACTAATTATGATGAAAACAATAATTTTAAAACGAAGTAATACATTTTTGAGTATTCCATTCTTTGGATTAGCAAGTTTAGTCCTATTTGTGGGATGCCAGAAAAGCAATTCAGATCAATCAATACGAGATCCTAAATCTATTTATGAACTTGAAGTTACTACTCCCACAATAGACAAGCAATATAGTGATGATGTATATTTTTGGAGTACAACTTTGGATGAAGAGTTTGACGAAGTAGCGCCATTAGATAGCAGTAAACTAGCAAAGCCTTGCGAATTGTTTTATCCCACTGCAGTAACAGAAAAACTCGTTTCTGAAAAAAAAATAAGGGTGCACAGAAAAGGAAAATCACAATCTATCCTGAACGAATCTAAGTTTATGAGTCCAAACATTACTATAGATTGTGCCAAAAAGCAAGTGTCACGAATCGCAAAAGCTAGAAAGATTTCGACAAAAATTATAGATTCTATCATTGTAGACCATACCGAAAAAAGATTAATAACATGTCTAGGGCCAAAAACTATTAACATTGTGATGCTGAATTCCAAATTAGATAAAATAACTAAATAATAGCAGTAGGTTTATTTCTAAATCATTTAGTTATCAAAACCTTTGTTAAAGGGAAGTGTACAATCGAGAAGGCCATTCATTACTGAAATGTAAAGAGGGTAAAAGGGCAAATCATTTGAAGCATCAAAGCGAATATGGAACAAGAAAGGGAGAATAACGCACAGCATTTTTTGGATTTGATTCAAAAATCCAGGAAAGGAAAGTTTAAAATTTATATTGGAATGAGTGCTGGAGTAGGCAAAACATATAGGATGCTACAAGAAGCTCATACTTTATTAAAAAAAGGGATTGATGTTAAAATAGGTTATATAGAGACACATGCTAGAAAAGAAACTCAGGAATTAATAACTGGTTTGCCTATAATACCAAGGCGAACAATTTTCTATAAAGGTAAAGAACTAGAGGAATTAGATGTTCAAGCTATAATTAATTTGAGGCCAGAGGTCGTAATTGTAGATGAACTAGCACACTCTAATATTCAGGGTAGTAAAAATGAAAAACGGTGGCAGGATGTTTTGGAAGTTTTAGAAGCTGGTATTAACGTTATATCTGCTGTAAATATTCAACATATAGAGAGTTTAAATACGGTGGTAAAGGAAATTACGGGCGTGGAAGTACAAGAGCGCGTACCTGATAATGTTATAAGTATGGCAGATGAAGTAGTCAATATTGATCTAACCGCAGAGGAATTGATAAATAGATTGAAGGAAGGTAAAATTTATGCAGAAGACAAAATACAAATGGCTTTGACTAATTTTTTTAAATCAGATCAGATTCTTCAATTACGTGAATTAGCACTAAAAGAAGTAGCAAGTCAAGTAGTACGAAAAGTAGAGCATGAAAAGCCTAAAAACACCAATTTTAGACAAGATAAATTATTGGCCTGTATTAGCAGTAATGACAAAACGGCCAAAATTGTGATTAGAAAAACGGCGCGTTTAGCAAGTTATTACAACAGCAAGTGGATGGTTTTGTATGTGCAGACACCGAAAGAGAGTAGTGTTAGAATTCCGCTTGCTAAACAGCGCTATCTCATCAATAATTTAAAATTAGCAACTCAATTAGGCGCCGAAGTAATAAAAAAAGAAAACGGTAAAATTACCGATGCTATTCTCGAAGTAGTAGAGCAAAAACAGATTACAACGGTTTGCATCGGAAAACCACATTTCAATTTATTTAAAGTAATTTTGTCTTCAAGTATATTTAATAAATTATTAAATAAGTTGGCTTCATCAAATGTTGACCTTATAATTTTATCCTAATGAGAATTAAAACTAAATTAAACTTAAGTGTAGGCTTATTATTTTCATTAATAATTTTACTTTCAGTTGTTAGTGTCTATTATATCAATTCGATAAAACAAGATACTCAAAATATCCTTAAAGCCAATTATGATTCTTTAGAGTATTCTAGGAATATGTTAATGACAATGGAGGACATTGGCGAGAATAATACGGATGCTACTGTGGTTTTTGGTCAAAATTTAGAGTTACAGCTTCTGAATATTACGGAGAAAAACGAAGCGAATATGACCAATAAGCTTAAAATAGCTTTTCAGTCATTAAAAGAAGGCAATGGATCAGTTGGAGCTAAAGCCGAGATGCGTGATGTGATTTTACAGATCATGAAACTCAATACCGATGCAATAAAACTAAAAAGTGATATCGCTCAGAAGACCGCTGAAACAGCAAATTTTTATATCATGATACTGGGAACTTTATGTTTCCTGATAGCCTTTAATCTATTAGTAAATTTACCCAATAATATTGCTAATCCTATTAAGGAGTTAACAACGAGTATTCAAGAAATTGCCAACAAAAATTACTCTGAAAGGGTACATTTTTTACAACACAATGAATTTGGAGACTTGGCTCGTTCCTTCAATGTCATGGCAGAAAAGTTAGAAGAATACAACAACAGCAATTTATATAGTTTGTCTTTCGAAAAGAAAAGATTAGAAACATTAATTAATAAAATGCATGATCCTATTATAGGATTAGACACGAGCAATAGTATATTATTTGTTAATGATGAAGCTCTGACTATATTTGGTTTAAAGCAAGGTGATGTTGTAGGCAAAAATGTGGCCGATTTGGCTGTAAATAATGATTTAATACGAATGCTAATCACCTCAGAAACTAATGAAAAGATATTGCCGATAAAAATATTTGCAGATGATAGAGAAAGCTATTTCGAAAAAGAAGTGGTCGATATTACAATTACGCCAACGGGTGAGGAGAAAGAGATCGCTATCGGAAATGTAATTATCCTGAGAAACGTTACTTTTTTCAAAGAATTAGATTTTGCTAAAACCAACTTTATAGCGACAGTATCACATGAACTAAAAACGCCAATATCCTCTATAAAATTTAGTCTCCAGCTGCTAGAAAAAGAAGCTACTGGAGTGATTAACAAGGAACAAAAGCAACTCTTAGACAGTATAAAAGAGGATAGCCAAAGGCTACTTAAATTAACGGGAGAGCTACTTGATATTTCACAATTAGAAACTGGAAAGATAAATTTGAAAATTGAGAAAACAAGTCCTTATTTAATAGTACATAATGCGGTGGAGGCAGTAAAAATGCAAGCAGAAAATAAACAAATTGAAATTGTTATTGATGAGGAAGAAAATCTACCATTTATAACTGCAGATAGTGAAAAAACGGCTTGGGTCTTAATTAATTTTTTAACCAATGCCATTACTTATTCTAATATGGAGAGTGAAATTGTCGTGCAAATAAGTCAATCGGATAGTCAAGTTGTATTTCAAGTTATCGATACGGGAAAAGGAATTGATTCTCGATACAAGTATAAAGTGTTTGATAAGTTTTTTCAAATTCCAGGAAGCAGTAAGTCTGGAACAGGTTTGGGATTAGCTATAAGTAAAGAATTCATTGAAGCCCAAGGTGGAAAAATAGCAGTAGAAAGCGAACTAGGTTTAGGGAGTACATTTAGTATAATGATGAATGTAGATTAGCTGTTTTAAACTGAATACCGTAGTTAAACAGAAGTAAATAATCAAAGTCCAAAAACATAGTCCTACTACTTTAGGTTCAAATAAAAGTTCAACTAAAATAAATAGGATGAAGAATATCCTATCATTTAACGCGAACCTTTTCAGGAAAAATAGAAGGGAGCGTTGCGTACTGATTACTTTTTTCTGAAGTGGTTCAACTAATTTCTTCAA
>TARA_R110000868_G_scaffold71144_1_pt1 | contig 12056 bp, 12 predicted proteins | sample TARA_R110000868 | Tara Oceans TARA_R110000868 (sample SAMEA4397489) | marine metagenome | biome: Polar Biome; feature: [SRF] surface water layer (ENVO:00010504); material: water (ENVO:00002006), including particulate matter (ENVO:01000060) such as... | depth 5 m | reverse complement strand
GACGATGCAATGCTTGATTCGATGAGAAAAGCCTCCGGTGGCTGGGTTGCCAAAGGATTGATGGGGCTTCTTGTGATCAGCTTTGCGGTCTGGGGCGTGAACGACGTATTCACAGGCTTCTCGAATACAGCCGTGGCGACGGTGGGCGGCGAGCCGATCTCCGTTGATCGCTACGAGCTGGCCGTTGACCAGAAGATCCGCGACTTCTCGCAGCGCATGGGCCAGCCCGTGACGCGGGCTGATGCGCGTAAATATGGTCTGGATGTTTCGACACTGTCAGAACTGATCGGGCTCAAGGCCTTCGACATCGGCGCGAAGCAGAGCGGCCTTGCGGTCGGCGACCAAGCGGTGGGCGCGAACATCACACAGGACCCGTCCTTCACCGGTACATTCGGCAAGTTCGACAAGCAGGGTTTCGAATTGACACTGCAACGCCTCGGTGTTTCGGAACGGACCTTCATCGAAGACCGCAGAGACTATCTCGTGCGTTTTCAACTGAACAACGCGCTCGCCGCGGCCAATGAAGTGCCGGTTAGTTTGATCGACGCAATTACGCGCTTTCAGGATGAAACACGCACTGCCAAATATATCATTCTGCCGCCTGCTTCTATCGGCGATATTGCGACACCTGACGAGAAGGTGCTGACCGCTTATTATGACAAAGCCGCCATCCGCTTTACGATACCGGAAACGCGCGACTTCACAGTGGCTGATCTCAACATCGAAGATCTGATTGCCAATGCCGTGATCGACGAGGAAACGCTGAAGACTGCTTATGAAGCCCGCCGCGCGGAATTTGACGTGCCGGAACGCCGCGTCGTCACGCAGATCCCCTTCCCGACCGAAGCCGCTGCCAAGGCTGCCGACGAGCGGCTGAAGAGCGGCACGCCGGTGACCACCATCGTCAACGAGTTGGGCCTGCAGATGAGCGACATTGCGCTGGGCGAAATCGCGCGCGGTGAATTGCTATCGCCCGAAACGGGCGACGTGGCCTTCGGGCTGCCGGTCGGTCAATATAGTGATCCGGTGAAGGGTCCGCTCGGCTATGTCATTTTGCATGTTAGCTCCATCACGCCTGCTGCGCCCAGCACATTTGAAAGCGCCAAGAGCAAACTTCGTGTGCTGATGGCGAGCGAGCAGGCGCAGAACGATGTCTATGACATTCAGAATGCGATTGAAGATGCGCGTGCGGGTGGCGCGTCACTCGAAGACATTGCGGCGAAAAACCATCTTTCGCTGACCAAGTTCAAAGGCGTGACGGCGGCAGGCCTCGACCTCAAAGGCAATAAGCCGGTCGGTCTGCCGGAATACGATGACCTTATGCAACAGGTTTACAGCAATGAAATCGGCGACCAGATTCCGCCGGGCGACACGGGCCGAGGCGGATATTTCTGGGTTAATGTCGACAATGTAACGCCTGCGCAGCAGAAGCCCTTCGCCGATGTGCGCGCCGATGTTGAAAAGCTCTGGAAGGAAGAAACGCGCAAAGCCAAATTGGCGGAGCTGGCGATGAGCCTGACGGAACGCGGCAACAAGGGCGAGACGATTGAAAAAATCGCGTCGAGCATCAACCGGTCGGCACTGACCTCGCCCCAGATCAAACGCTCGTCGGAGAATGAAACATTCTCACGGCTTTCGGTGACGCGCCTGTTTGCGCAGCCCAAGGGCGGTTTTACGTCCGGTCCGGTCGGCTTTGGCGACAGCATGATCGTGATGCAGGTCACAAATATTATCGCACCGGAACCGGACGTGACGTCGGAAAACTACATCGACCTCAAATCGACGCTGAAGGACGCTCTTTCAACGGATCAGTTGATGACCGTCATCACCGGCTATGAAAAGACACTCGGTACCGTGGTCAATACGCAGCTTCTGTCGACGCTGGCGTCGGACTCGGGACAATGATAGCAGCGGGGATCCGGGCTAATCATGATTGAGCCTGAGTTTAGTACGTTTGAGTCCAGCTACAACGCCGGTGAACCGCTGGTGCTGTGGACGCGCATGGTGGCCGATCTCGAAACACCCGTCTCCGCGATGCTCAAGATCGCCGATGGCAAAGCCAACAGCTTTTTGCTGGAATCGGTCGAGGGCGGCGACACGCGCGGGCGCTATTCCATCATCGGGCTGAAACCCGATGTGATCTGGCGCTGTATGGGCGACAAGGCGGAGATCAACCGCAATGCACGCCATGACACAAAATCGTTCGAACCGGAAAAACTCGGCGCGCTGGCGAGCCTGCGTGCACTGATCGAGACTTCGCGCATTGAACTGCCGGAAGACCTGCCGCCGATGGCGGCGGGTGTGTTCGGCTATATGGGCTATGACACGGTGCGGCTCGTTGAACATTTGCCGGATATCAACGGCGGCGGCCTCGGCCTGCCCGACGGGATTTTCCTGCGTCCGACGATCATCGCGATTTTTGACAGCGTCAAAGACGAAGTGACCATCGTGACGCCGGTGCGGCCTGAAGCGGGCACCAACGCACGGGCGGCCTATGCGCGCGCCAGCGAGAGGCTCGGCGATGTGGTAGCCGATTTCGACCGCTCACTACCGCATGTCGAACAGGTGGACAGCGTCGCGGACATTCCCGCGCCGGTCTCGAACACCTCGCCGGAGGCTTATTTCGAGATGGTGCGTAAGGCCAAGGATTATATCGCGGCGGGCGATATATTTCAGGTGGTGCTGTCGCAACGGTTTGAAGCGCCGTTCACGCTGCCACCCTTCTCGCTTTATCGCGCATTGCGCCGGATCAACCCGTCGCCGTTTCTCTATTTCCTCAATTTTGAAGATTTCGCCATTGTCGGATCGAGCCCGGAAATTCTGGTGCGCGTGCGCGACAACCGCGTGACCATCCGCCCTATCGCTGGGACAAGGCATCGCGGCAAATCGGCGACCGAGGATGTGGCGATCGGCGAGGAATTGCTGGCCGACCCGAAGGAACGTGCCGAACATCTGATGCTGCTTGATCTGGGGCGCAATGATGTGGGGCGCGTGTCGAAAATCGGTTCGGTCGAAGTCACGGAAAAATTCGCGCTACAGTTTACCTCGCATCTCATTCACATCGTCTCGAACGTCGAGGGTGATCTCGCACCGGAATATGACGCCATCGAGGCCCTGATCGCGGGATTTCCGGCGGGCACGGTTTCGGGTGCACCGAAAGTGCGGGCGATGGAAATCATCGACGAGCTGGAACTTGAAAAGCGCGGCTCTTACGCGGGCTGCGTCGGCTATTTCTCGGCGGCGGGCGAAATGGACACCTGCATCATCCTGCGCACGGCTGTTGTGAAAGACGGCAAAATGTATGTGCAGGCTGGTGGCGGCGTGGTCGCGGACTCCAGCCCTGAAGGCGAGCATCTGGAAAGCGTGAACAAGGCAAAGGCGTTGTTTCGTGCGGCGGAAGAAGCTGTGCGCTATGCGGCGCGGGGCGGACGGCGGCAGTAGGTTGTTACAGTCTAAGAAATCGTCATGACCGGACTTGATCCGGCCATCCACGTCTTAACGGCGACGGTTGTGGCAAAGACGTGGATACGCGGGTCAAGCCCGCGCATGACGGATCGGGACAGAGGCTTGTTCCGTCACCTTTCTTGCCCAATATAGGCGTGGGCCTCTATAAGAGGGCTCGAACCGCCGTTTCTGCTGAAAGCCAGCCCAATGCTGCTCCTCATCGATAATTACGACAGCTTTACCTACAACCTCGTTCAGTTTCTGGGCGACCTTGGGGCCAAAGCCGATGTGTGGCGCAATGACAAGCTCAGCGTCGCTGAGGCGATGGCGATGAAGCCCAAGGCTATTGTGATTTCGCCCGGCCCCTGCGATCCGGACCGCGCGGGGATTTGCCTCGATCTGATCAAGGCGGCGGCGGAGAGCAAGACACCGTTGTTCGGTGTGTGCCTTGGCCATCAGGCCATCGGACAGGCTTTTGGCGGCAAGATCGTGCGCGCCAAGCAACTCATGCACGGCAAGGTCGATCAGATGAACCATACCGGCGCTTCGGTGTTCCGCAATCTGCCGAGCCCTATCAATGCGACGCGCTACCACTCGCTGACCATCGAGCCGGAGAGCTTTCCGAGCGTGCTTGACGTGACCGCGACGACGGCTGACGGGACGATCATGGGCTTGCAGCACAAGACCCTGCCGATCCACGGCGTACAGTTCCACCCTGAAAGCATTGCTACCGAACACGGCCATGACATGCTCCGCAACTTCCTTGAAATTACCGGCGTGACGGCGGACGCATGAGCGATTTCAAAGCCTATCTGGCCAAGATCGTCGACGGAGAGACGCTGTCGCCTGAGGAGGCGACGGGCGCTTTTGAACTCATCATGTCCGGTGAGGCGACGCAGGCGCAGATGGCGGCGTTTCTCATGGGCTTGCGCATGCGCGGCGTGACGGTGGCAGAACTCACCGCCGGTGCCAGCGTGATGCGCGCCAAGGCGAAGATCGTCACCGCGCCCGATGACGCCATCGACATTGTCGGCACGGGCGGTGACGGGGCGCACACCTATAATATATCGACGGCGGCGGTGCTGGTCGTGGCCGGTTGCGGCGTGACCATTGCCAAACACGGCAATCGCGCCGCCTCGTCGAAATCCGGCACGGCGGATGCCTTGTCGATGCTCGGCCTGTCGCTTGATCTGCCGCCCGAGGCTATCGCGCGCTGCATAACTGAGGCCGGTGTCGGCTTCATGTTTGCGCCTGCGCATCACACGGCCATGAAATATGTCGGGCCGGTACGCACGGAACTTGGCATACGGACGATATTCAATCTGCTGGGTCCGTTGTCGAACCCCGCTTTCGTCAAACGTCAGACCATCGGTGTTTTTGCCAAACGCTGGGTTGAGCCTTTTGCTGAGGTGCTGCGCAATCTGGGGTCCACACATGCCTGGGTCGTGCATGGCTCGGACGGACTTGACGAGATGACAACGACGGGACCGACATTTGTGGCGGAACTGAAGGACGGGAAGATTTCGACTTTCGAAGTGACGCCGGAAGACGCGGGCCTTGGTCGCGCGACGCTCGCTGATTTGCGCGGCGGCGATCCGGCCTATAATGCAGCGGCGATCACGCGACTGCTCGACGGTGAAAAAAGCGCTTACCGCGATGTGGTGTTGCTCAACTCGGCGGCGGCGCTGATCGTGGCGGGACGCGTGACAAGTTTGAAAGACGGTGCGGCGATGGCCGCACAGGCAATTGACAGCGGCGCGGCCAAAGCGGCTCTGGCGCGGCTCATTGCTGTATCGAACGGACTGAAGGCAGATGTCTGATATTCTGACAAAAATTGGCGCGTATAAGCTTGAGGAAATCGCCGCGGCCAAAAGCGCGAAACCTCTCAGTGACGTTGAAGCGGCGGCACGCGTCGCCCCGCCCGTGCGCGGTTTTTACGAGGCACTAAAAACCAAGGTCGATGCAGGGCGCTATGCACTGATCGCGGAAATCAAAAAGGCCAGCCCGTCGAAGGGGCTGATCCGTGCGGACTTCAATCCGCCGGAACTGGCCAAGGCTTATGAGCGTGGCGGCGCAAGCTGTTTGTCGGTGCTGACGGACGGGCCTTCGTTTCAGGGTAGTGCCGATTATCTGATGGCGGCGCGCGGCGCGGTGAACCTGCCGGTGATCCGCAAGGACTTCATGTATGACACCTATCAGGTGGCCGAAGCGCGTGCGATGGGCGCGGATTGCATTCTGATCATCATGGCGTCCGTTAGCGACGCGCAGGCGCAGGAGTTGGAAGACGCGTCCGGCGCCTGGGGCATGGACGTGATTGTCGAAGTGCATGACGAGGATGAACTGACGCGAGCGCTCAAGCTCAAAAGCCCGATGCTCGGTATCAACAACCGCAATCTCAAAACATTCGAAACGACGCTTGCCACCACAGAGCGCCTCGCGCCACTGGTGCCTGCGGGCAAAATGATCATCGGTGAAAGCGGCATCAACACGGCGGCTGATCTCGCGCGTCTCGCCAAAGTGGATGCCCGCGCCTTTCTGGTCGGTGAAAGCCTGATGCGGCAAGCCGATGTGGAAGCGGCAACGCGCAAGCTTTTGAAACAAGACTGAGTTCTCTCTCCTTTACAGGTGCAATGACATGGCTGTTTGCTCGCTCAAGAACTGGGACATCAAAATCGGTGACGGTCAGCCACTGGTGGTCATTGCCGGTTTGAACGTGCTGGAAAATCTTGAGCTTGCACTCGAAGTCGGCGCGCATCTGAAAAAGGTCACTGCCGAACTCGGCCTACCCTATGTGTTCAAGGCGAGCTTCGACAAAGCCAACCGCTCGTCGATTAAGAGCTATCGCGGACCGGGCCTTGAAAAAGGCCTCGCCATGCTTGCTGAAGTGAAGAAGCAGCTCAATGTGCCGATCGCGGCCGATCTTCACGAAATCGATCAAGCGGAGGCGGTCGCGGCTGTCGTTGACGTTGTGCAAATCCCCGCCTTCCTCTGCCGCCAGACGGACCTTGTGGTTGCCGCCGCGCGCGCCACACACAAGGCGGGCGGATTGCTGCATGTGAAGAAGGGGCAATTCCTCGCCCCTTGGGATTGCAAGAACATCGTGGACAAAGTGGCAGAAGCCACAGGCTCGCGCACGGGCACCGTGCTGTGCGAGCGCGGCACGTCGTTTGGCTATAACAATCTCGTTGTCGATATGCTGGGCTTTGCCGAAATGAAGAAGCTCGGTGTGCCGGTGACGATTGATGCGACACATGCGGTGCAATTGCCCGGTGCCGATCCGCGCACGCAAGGTGCCTCGACCGGCGGGCGGCGCGACGGAGTTGCCACCATTGCCCGTTCTGCTGTTGCGGCAGGCGCGGACGGCATTTTCCTTGAGTTTCATCCGCGTCCGGATGAAGCCTTGTGCGATCCGCTCTGCTGCCTCGATATCAAGGAAGCCAAGGGTCTTCTCACCAGCCTCAAAGCCATCCGCGCCGCTGTCTGATTGCGGCACGTATCGAGGCGGGACTCCCTCCGGAACGGATCATACTGACGGCTTCCCTGCGCTCTGAATCCCAAGGTATTAACGCCTCGTAAACCGCGTTGGCGGCAGTTTCATTGCTATGAAACCGTTCGCGTATTGGCAGAGATTTGTTTTCGTTGTTGTGTACAGCCTGATGCTGAACATAGTTGCAGCGGGCACGCTTGCGCGCGCCGCCGATGAGACACCAGACTCTATTACTTCCGCCGCGCCGATAACCGCACAACAAGATTTTCAACTACAGGTATCGGCCCTGATAGCCGCCTATCCGGATGGCGGACCTGACCTCGAAGCGGAACTCGGCGCGCTGGTGGCCGCGCAGCCCGACGGTGCGTTTGCCGTCGCCACACTAATGGTGGCTATAGGAACCACACCTTCAGCAGCCCTTTTGATTGCGGTCAGCAATGCCATGCTTTCGGCGACAGACTTCACACCCGAGCAACTCGAAGCGGCTGTGACCACAGCCGTGGCCTCCGCACCCGATCCGGTGGTAGCCGCCGCCGGCGTCGTGTCCTGTGCTGCCACCCTACCCCCGGCCTTGCAAGTTGCCGCAGGCAGCGGCCTCGCGAAGGCATCGGCGGCATTGACCACGGCCGGCAACGCAGAGGCAGCGGCGTCGATCGCAGCAACGGCTGTCGGCTCGCAGATTGCGGCTTTGTCTCAATCATTCAACAGTACCGCAGCCGCCATCGCCGGTCCGGCGACAACACAGAGCACAAAGGTCACGACCGTCACAAAGCCGCCGGAAGACTCCGTCCCCGAGAAAACGGGCAGCCCCAGCTGACCTCCCTGCCCGCGATTGCCTTGGCCCGCGAATTCGCACATCCTGCCCAGCAATATTTTAGCTGACCGGAAAGCTGCAAATCGTGCCGAAGCCCAAAGCCTTTGATATTTCACCCAATACTTATGTGATCCGTCATGCGCGGCCCGCCGACCTTGAGGCGCTGCCCGCAGTGGAAGTGCGCTCCAGTGCTTTGTTTGCCGAAGTGGGCCTGAAAGAAATCGCAGAGCATGAACCGGGTGATGTGGAATTTCTCGAAGCTTTCCTACGCGCGGGCGCAGTACATGTGGCCGTGAGCGACCGCGGCGAGCCGGTCGGATTTGGCCTTACCGGATTGCTCGACGGATGCGCTCATCTATATGAGCTGGCGGTTGATCCGGCTCACGGCAAGCGCGGCCTCGGCGCAAAGCTGGTGGCGGCAGGATGCGCTTATGGTATTTCCAAAGGGTGTCGCGCGATCACGCTTTCGACATTCCGCGATCTGCCGTGGAACGGGCCCTTCTATGCGCGACTTGGATTTAGCGAAGTGACGCGGCCGAACTGGACGCCGGGCATGCATGTGCTGCACGCACGCGAAATGGATATGCATTTGCCGGTGGAGCGACGTTTTTTCATGCGTAAGGATTTTTGATTTTGGCCGAAAAAAAGAAACTAACGCACCTTGATGCCAAGGGCGCGGCACAGATGGTGGACGTGTCGGACAAAGCCGTTACCGCCCGCAGCGCCACTGCCAAGGGTCGCATCACCATGGAAGCAGCGACGCTGAAGCTCATCACCGGCGGCAAGCTCGCCAAAGGCAATGCGCTGGAAGTGGCGCGGCTTGCCGGCATCATGGCGGCGAAGAAAACGTCCGACCTCATTCCGCTGTGCCATCCGCTGATGATTTCGAAAGTGTCGGTGGAATTCAAACCGAACACCAAGGCGCAGGCCATTGATGTTGAGGCGACGGTGAAGCTCTCGGGACAGACGGGTGTCGAGATGGAAGCGCTGACGGCGGTGAGCGTTGCTTGTCTCACACTTTACGATATGGCGAAGGCGGTTGATCGCGGCATGGTCATCAGCGACATCCGGCTGACGCATAAAGACGGCGGAAAATCGGGCACTTATCGCGGCAAATAACGGGCAAAGAAAAATGGGTGATACTCCCTTGATGCCGGTGGCAGAAGCACGGAAACGCATTCTCGACGCTGTGAAGCCGATGTTTCCTGAACGCGTGGCGCTGTCCAAGGCACTTGGTCGCGTGCTGGCAGGCAATGTGGTGGCGCAACGCACGCAGCCGCCGAGCGATCTGTCGGCGATGGACGGTTACGCCGTGCGCGCCGCCGATATTGCCACTGTGCCTGCACGGCTGAAGCTTGTCGGTGAGGCACCGGCGGGCGGGTCGTATAATAACGCTCTGAAGGACGGCGAAGCGGTTCGGATTTTCACCGGTGCGCCGCTGCCGCAAGGGGCGGATACGATTGTCATTCAGGAAAACACCGAAAGCTACGGCGACTATGTGATCGTGCGCGAGGCGTCCAAGGCGGGCGGTCATATCCGTCGTGCGGGTCTTGATTTCAGAGAAGGCGAAATCGGCCTGCCGGCGGGGCGGCAGCTTTCTGCGGCCGACATCGCTTACACCGCCGCGATGAATGTGCCTGTTGTGATCGCGCATAAGCGGCCGAAGATTGCCTATTTTTCGACAGGAAATGAATTGGTGCTGCCCGGCACGACGCCCGGCCCCAACCAAATTGTGTCGGCGAACAATGACGGGCTGGCGGCGATTATCGAAAGCGCGGGCGGCATACCATTCGACCTCGGTGTCATCGACGATGATGTGATTGCCATTCAATCGGCGGCGCGCCACGCGCAGGACAGCGACATGCTGGTGACGCTCGGCGGCGCGTCGGTGGGCGACCATGACCTTGTGCAGAAGGCGCTGGGCGCGGACGGGTTGAGCGTCGATTTCTGGCGCATCGCCATGCGGCCCGGCAAGCCGCTGATGTTCGGCCAATACCGCGAAATTCCGATGCTGGGCCTACCCGGCAATCCTGTGTCGGCGCTTGTCTGCGCGATCCTGTTTCTGGTGCCCGCGATTGCGGCGATGCAGGGACTTGTCGCGCCCATCCGCATCACGCGGGCGCGGCTCGGTAAAGCGCTCGGCGCGAACGATCAGCGAGAAGATTATCTGCGGGCAACACTCGACGAACGCGAGGATGCTCTGCCGGTCGCGACCGCTTTTGAACGGCAGGACAGCTCGATGCTGTCGGCCATGTCGGCGGCAGACTGCCTGATCGTACGCGCACCGCATGCAGAAGCAGCGGCCGAAGGCGATGTGGTGAGTGTAATCCGGCTCAGGTGAGCCGCTGAGTTCGCGGAGAGATGGGTCCCAGGATCAAGTCCCGGGACAACATTGAATTTTTTCCCTGTCATTTCCTCAAATTTGGTTGTCATCCCGGCGAAGGGCGGGATCCAGCGCGACACGGGGGGATAAAGAAATTGAAGTTGTCATTGACAACATTCGACCATCGCACTAGCTTCTATGTTGCCATCGACAACATGAGGCTCCGCCTTGACCTATCACCACGGAAATCTGCGTAAGGAACTGCTCGACCGGGCAGCCTATGTAATTGCAGAGCAGGGTATCGAGGCGCTGAGCCTGCGCGCGCTGGCCCGCGACCTTGGTGTATCGCATGCGGCCCCGTCGCGGCATTTCGCAGATAAGGCCGAATTGTTGCGTGCGCTGGCGACGGTCGGGACCGACCGTTTTATCTCCTACGTGCTAGCGGCAGCGGATGCGGCCGGTGACGATCCGCTGGAACGCTATGCGGCCATGGGGCGGGCCTTTATCCGTTTCAGCCTCGTCTTTCCCGCCTATTACCGCACGCTGACCCATCCCGATGTGACCGCTCATGCCGATGAAGACCTTAAGGCGGCCTCTGAAAGACACAGGCTTGTCATTCACGATGCGGCGCGCGCGGCACAGGCGGCGGGCTGGTTGCCGGATGAAAAAACGGAAGATGCCGTGCTGTTTTCCATCGCCACTGTGCGTGGCACAGCAGCGATTATGAACGATCCGCTCAGTTCCAAAACAGAAGACGATACCGAGGCGCAGATTAGACGCATCGTACGCCTCATCATTGATCCCGACACATTGAACGCCAAAAACAAGGCCACGAGGAGCGCATGATGATCCATAAAATACTGACCACAATCGGACCCTGGGGGCCTCTGCTGTTTGGCGTTGGCTTTCTCGCGCCGCTGATTGCGCAGATCATTGAACGCGCGGGCGCAACGCCACCGCTAGGGCTGGCACCGCTCATGGTGGGCCTGATTGTCGGACCGGCGCTCGGCCTTGCCGCAAAGCTGCGGGGGCGCTGGATATGAATATCAACGCCACACCGATGAACGTGTCGGAAATGAGCGACCGCGAACTAGCGCGCGCGGAACTGACCATTGCACGCAAATACACCGACCGCTTCTCGTGGTTCATGGCGATCTGGTGGGCGCTCAACCTCACCTGCTGGCTGTCGCTGTGGCCGCTGACACTGATGGGCTTATTGCCGCTATGGGCGGCCTTCACCATCGCCCTCTTCAATGTGATGCTCTGCTATCTGCCGAGCCATGAGGCGCAGCATTCTAATTTTGCCAAAAGTGGCGACCGTTTGCGCTGGCTCAATGAATTGATCGGTTATACATCCACCATCCCTATGGTGTTGCCGTTCAAAATCGCGCGGCTGACGCATATGGAGCATCATACGCATACGAATGATCCCGAGCTTGATCCGGATTTTGGCATCAAGGCGGACAATTGGGTGCAGGCGATTTTGACCACAATAAAAAGACGCCAACCCGGCCAGCCAAATTCCTATGGCCTGACGCTGGCGCGGCTGGGCGACAATCCCGTCGTTAAACGCGCCGGTCTTGAGGGACTGATACAGACACTCGCCTTCTGGGTCATTCTGAGCGCGTTTGCCTGGAGCGGCTATGCGATCGAGGTCGCCCTCATCTGGTGGTTGCCGCGCTATGTCGGCACCACTTACATCGGTCTGATGCTGAGCTGGGCTCCGCATCATCCGATGACGGAACAAGGCCGCTATCGCAACACGCGGTATTTCAAGGCGACATTCGGCAATGTGGTCGCCATGGGGATGGAACATCACATCGTTCATCATCTGCATCCCGGCATTCCGCTCAACTGGAACGGCGTGGCGTTTGAGGAAATGCGGCCGATCCTCGAGGCGCGCGGCTGCCGGATGGAGGCGTTTTAGCGCAGCTGCCCCAAATTTTTATCCACAGGGTGCTTGACGGATTCAGAGAACCAAACTAGAA
>TARA_R110000868_G_scaffold345426_1_pt1 | contig 12056 bp, 14 predicted proteins | sample TARA_R110000868 | Tara Oceans TARA_R110000868 (sample SAMEA4397489) | marine metagenome | biome: Polar Biome; feature: [SRF] surface water layer (ENVO:00010504); material: water (ENVO:00002006), including particulate matter (ENVO:01000060) such as... | depth 5 m | reverse complement strand
TTATTGTTTCTAGTATGAATTTTTTATCTGTTTTCATTTATATAATATAAGAATAATAATTGTGTTCTCCAAATAAATAGCTATAATTACTAACCAAAAAGCATTTGTTTTCTGTCTCTGGATGATTCTTTAATAATTTTATGCTTTACGATGCTTCGGTTCCTAGAATACTCAATTACACTTTTTTTAATGTCAGCTGTAATAAATTCAAATTCGTAAACAGTTCCGTCTTGTTCTTTAAACTCTACTATGTACTTTTTTTTCATAATTTGATAAGATTATTTTGGTATTCGTTCATCTGTATTATACTAATAAATAGGTTTCCTAATTGAAATTCTCCTACTTCCCCATTGTCTTTTATAATTTCAGAAAGCTGTTGGATAATTTGAAAGTCTTGGTGATTGAAAGTAGCTCCGTTTATCTCTACTAAAATCTCATTATTTTTTTCATTGTCGAAAGGTTTTATCTTTTCATCTAAATACATGACCGTATTGGGCTGCTCTCTTTCAATGTAGTTCTTAATTAATACAGGTATACTACCTTCATCAACATAGGCTGTATCGCACCAAGGTTCTAAGACTTGTAGTAGATTTTCCGTACAATTTTTAATTATAAATCCTACATCGTACTTTGGAGGGATAATAGGCTTCATCAGTGAATCGTGTTTAACAAAGTGTCCCCACTTACGGATAAAATTACGAGTTGATCTTGCATTTTGTTCTAACCATTCTGGACTATCTTCGTATATGTTCTTTGCTTTATCTACTGTATTACGTCTACTACCTCTACATGTCATATGGTATACAAAGCCTTCCCATGTTTGCTTAAATTTAACATCATTTAATTGAAATCTATTAAAGATGTCTGAGTCTTCCTTAGATTGAGGTGCATACAGCGGATCGTGCCCTCCTATCTCTTGAAAGTCTTTTCTATAGAAAGCCCATGGAGCAAATATACCTTCTGTTGTCTTACTAAGACCAGGTCCTATAAAATCAGAACTACCTAAATTATTTAGTAACAGATCTTCTTTAAACTCTTCAGGTTCTATACCGTAATCTTTCAGTATTTTTTCTGGTCCGTCTGGGTGTAGTGGTGGTTCAATTCTTGTAAGAGAAACAATTGTTTTAGGTTCGATATACTTTTCTATTGCATCTAATGCTCCAGGGCAGAGGTACATGTCAGCATGGTAAATCATAGCTATGTCATTAGTAGCAACCTCATTTACTAACCTATCGTACAGTATTGTATGTCCTTGCCTCTTACCCGTGTTGTTTAGTATTGCTCTAAACATTGGATCTTTTTCCATCATCTCCAAACACCAGTCCCAAGTCCCGTCAGTAGAAGCGTCATCTGCTACACAGATTTCTACCTCGTGTTCTCCTTGGTTCTTTCTAATAGAGTCGTAAGACCATTTAAGGTACTTTAAATTATTCCTTCCAGGTTGTATTATTGATATTTTCATAATAATGGTATTCTACTTTTTACATTTACATTATGTATCGGTTTCACAAAAGTGTTTTCGTCACTTTCCGGTAACCTTCCCCACTTCTTTATAAACTTATTAGCATTATCGTGTTCAGCTTTCTGTTGCCTTTGTGATTTACTTTTAAAATCATCTTTAGCTTCATCTCTAAAATGTGAGCCTCTTGCTGAGAAGTGGTATACTACTGATTTGGATGTCATTTTAAAAGTGTACCCTTCTAATTGCATTCTAATAAACAAATCCATATCGTCATACGATGCGGGAGCAAATAGTGGATCATTACCTCCTATCCACTTATAGTCCTCTGTACGGCAGAAAAAACCAGCTCCTCCTCCTTTCCTAACAACTAAGTCGTTTTGAGATGAAAATTGAGAAGCCCATTCGTCAAAGAGAGTGCCTTTAAAATCGTCATAAAATGCTCCAAATCCATCATTTAGTGGAAAAAAAATTGTTCCAGGCCTGTAGTTAGGGTCGTTGGGAAAAATCTTTGGCTGTACTCTAAAAGAAGATGCTATTAATTTTTCTGATTTGTCTATAGTATCGTACAACTTTAGTAATTCTATGTCTTGATTAGGTGCTATCCACATATCAGAATGAATAATATTTACAAACTCTGTCTCACAGTTTGCTACACAAATATCCATGCCGCCTCCTATGCCTTTGAGAATTTGATTCTCCTCTATTATAACTGTTAGATCTAATTTTTCTTTATTCTCCTCTAACCATTCATTAGTACCATCTATACAGTTTTCAGCATATACTACTATGGGTTGAGTACTGTAATAAGCATTTTGCCTAATTGATTTTATAGCTAATTTAAGATAGTTTAAGTTATTGTTTGTATTTATACAGGTAGTTATCTTATGTCTCATCTTTTACAACTTGGTTTATGTTACTAAAAAAATTATACCAGTGCATACAGAAGTTATGCGGACTGTATAACTCAGTAAAGCGCTTTTGTGCATTATTTGCAACAAAGTCCACTAATTCCATATTGTCCAACAGGTACTCTATTTTCTCATTTAAATTACTCCAGTCCGGTTTTACAGCAAAGTATGTTTTTTCATCTATGTAGTAATCTGGGGTAGTTATTATATCTGACATGTTAGGTTTTATCATTGCTGTTCCGAATTCCATCAATTCAAAATCCCTATAACATACTTCTCCCATACCGTATGGTGATATTGCCAACTTAGAATTTTTAAGAACTTCAACGTACTCGTTATAAGGTAACTTATCTGTATGAACTCTATACTTTTGTTTTATATCTGCTAATACATTCCAAGCTCCTTTTCTGTGATTTGTATAGAAATGATCGTTCCTAGCTTTATGTTCGTAGTTCTCAGAATGAATACCTTGGTAAATGGCACAAACGTCCTCTTTTTTACTGGGTTTGGGAGCTAAAAGCTTTTGTGTTGATAGTCTATACTGTCCACTAGACATTAAGTACCCTAAGTTAAACCCTGTGGTTTTTATATTTTTCCATTTATCTTCCGGAATGTCATAGCCTATGTCTAGGTCAGAACCTGTATTAAAAAACCATTTATTAAGTGGAGAAGGTTTCTTATAACTTTCCCGTTTTTTTAATTTAGCATTTTTCATTAAAAATAAAGCATTACTTTGCTCAAATACTTCATAGGCTCCAATTAGTGCTGTTGAATCCGAACCATCAAACATAAAATAATCACCAGAAATTTTAGAAGTATTTTCTAATCCGTGATCTATACTTTCTTTTAAGGACTTTCCTTTGTTATAAAATTCGTTTGCACCAATAAATAAGTAATCATAATCATCCGAGTCGGTAATATCTATCTGGTATTCTCTCAAATACTCTTTCATGTATAGAAATCCTATGAATGAATTTTTATTTTTACCAACTAGTGGATCTTTTATTTTAATTTTTATCATATATTACTTTTTAAAAACGTCCTTCCATGTAAAAGGTTTGTAATTGGGGTTGAAAAGATTATAGGTATTATTTTCGCACATTTTGCTTGCTGGAGTATACCAGTCGTGGGTTCTTCTCTTTTGTCCAATCTGTAATCCTTCAATACTCTCTTCTCCTTGTATGTATGTTCTTTTTTTAGGATGTTTTCTATTATGTACTAGAAGAATATTCTTAAAATGATATTGAGGAATGTTACCTAGTAACTTTTGGGTTATTTTCATAAATGCAGTATCTTCATGAATAAAAAATACTGAGCGGGGTATATTCACTCCGGATTTTATTACTTCACTACTTATGACAAGACCGCAGCCGTTAAATTTATGAGGTGCTATAGTAGTAACGTTTAATTCTTCAACCTTTCTGTTAAACTCATTCATTTCTTGCTTAGACATAGCATAGTTTAGCATCCACCAATTTTTTTCACTACCTGGTACATCATTAAATGGCATCTCTGTAAAGTCGACATGTTCTAATGGCTTCCATGTATCGTCCCACATTTTACAAATCCCAAATGTTGCCAAGTATTTCGGAGTATTTGTCTTAGTGCTCTGGTGGAGACTATTTAGTACTTCGAACATCTGTTTTGGTACTAGCATATCACTTTCGCCCCAAACTAAAACATCAACTTGTTCACAGTACTTGTCGTTGAACTCTCGTCTGTAATCTGCTATTGTGTAGAGGCTCTCAATAATCTCTATTTCAATATTTTCAATATTACTCAATGTACTTAGTATACTTTCCTTACATTTTTGATGATGCTGTTCAGAAATACATTTTTCTAGTGTTTGATCTAACACTACAGCTACATTAACTGTAACCTCCCCATCATAATGTTCGATAGATTCTTTAAGTGTTTCTACATACTCTCCAATAATATCTACTTCGTACCATTGTACAAGACATCCTATAGCAAATTTTGTTTTCATACTTCCTGACAGATTATTCCTTCGTAATACGCTAACGTTTTTCCGTGAGTTCCGTCAAAACTAAAGGGTGGTGCGTGACCTATATGGGATACGATTTCTAAAGTACCATTATTAATATAGGTGTCAACGGCTCTTTTTACTTTACCTACGTGTTGATTTGCTCCATAATCATCAAATATAAATATTTTCTTCTCTAATGATGATGTTAGCTTTAAACAATTATCAATATCCATACAAACGGCATTATAACTATGATCAGCATCTATAAAGAAGATATCACCGTTATTAAATTGCCAAGGTTCTCTATATAGGTCAAAATTGTAAAAGGTTATATTATCCTTCTCCTTGTTAAACTCTTTAGCTACAGTCGATTCATTGTTATTAACAGTTATAACATTATCAAATAAATAACTTAATATTTTTGTTGTTTGTCCATTATGTGTTCCTAATTCTACAACTAGTAAACTCCTAAATTCATCACTTTGTGTACAGAATTTCCATACGTCTTTTTTAAACTGATGAGATGTTGTTGTCATATGGGTTGTCTTATCCGGTATGTCACTTAGTAGCTCTTCTATCATAATATGTACCCTATTGTGTTATCTGATTCTAGTATTTGATACGGTCTGTTAACATATTTAGCAACTTCTTTCATTAATAACATTTCTGGTTCTCTGTTAATGTCATCAAATACCATTGGTACATTTGTATTAAACTTAGCTAAGTGCTTAAGAAATCCACCTCTTCCCCAACGCGGTCCTCCAGGTCCATCAATTAACATTAGGTCATAATGTTCCGGCAGTTGATCAAACAACTCTTCCGGGTCGTACCATCCTTTTTGCTGTGGTAGGTCGGGTGCAGGGTATTTTTCATCATACATCTTAGTACCACAGTTAATGTAAGTAGTAGACTTTAAATAAGCATTTTGCCATTCTGTTTGATTTTCAACTGAATACATTTTGTAATGTTTTCCCAATTGAGTAGTTCCAAATCCACTCCCAAATTCTAATATTGTTTTACCTTCAGGTAATAGGCTTCTAATTAGTTCGAAGCAGCTTTTACTAATTGATACTTGTCCAAAACTCATTGCTAGTATTTTAGTTGTTTAAAATAGTCGTCTGTTTTTTTCATCCAAATATAAGTTGACTCATCTCCTCCGGGTATTCCATTATAATGGTATATCCAACCTAATTTAGTAAATAACATATCGTCCCCTAATATTTCTTTTTTATTCATTGCCTGCATATTCCACTCGTAAGGCAGTAGTTTGAAGTCTATTCTTTCCATATGCATGAAAAAGTTTATAACCGGTTGATCTGTACCTACTCCGTATGTCTTCTGTAGTGTTAGTATATTATCTACGTTAGCTAAATAATAATCAACTATCTTTTTATAAAACTGTTTGTGGTCTTTGTTCATTATTAATACACCTGAATTAATATATTCCCATATTGGAAATATATATCCATCGAACAAGTGTTTAGAGTAGTTTTCCATACTACGGCATATCCAATCATAACTTCCCTCGTTGTGTACTGCACAGAATTTATGTTCTGTTTGTTCGAATACATTTGGAGCATTTGGGTGTATTATTGTATCAGCATCTACCACCATTACTTGATCATACTCGATGTCATTTGCTTCTAATAGATCAAACACAAATAGTTTATGCCAATTAGCATTCATTACCTCTTTTGGGTATATTCGTTCCTCTAGTACAACGACTTCACAGTTATTCTTTTTTGCCCAAATATTCCAACTATCAACTGAAAATTGGTATGGTGTTGAACGTGTGGATATATGCTGGTCTTTAATATTTACTATAAAAATTATGTTCTTACTCATAATTATGTTTTACAAATTCCCAAACATTTCCCATAACTTGTGTTCTTTCGTTTTTTGGTATTCCATTAAATATCCAATTCCAGCCGTACTTTATAAAGAATGGTGTATTGTCTTCTTTCAGTTGCCAATTGGCTCCAAAAAACTCTGATCGGTGTAAGTGTGTCATTTTTAATCCAGGTGATAAATCTGTTCTGAAATCTATATTATTAACCTGTAACCAGTAGTTTAATGGTGTTTGGTCATTTCCTTTTCTTACTTTGTTATCTTGTAAGTCTATAAACGTATCTATATTATCTGTATACAGCTGTTTAAACGACTCAAAGAATTCTTTGTGTGTTTCGTTAAATACGATAAATCCTGAGTTAATATATTTGTTTTGGTCTAGTTCAAATCCATTGAAGAATTCTTTGTAACCTTGTATGCTATCGTAGATCCACCTCATATTACTTCTATCACACCAGCCTACAAATTTCCTATCAGTTAGTTCAAAGAAGTTTGGACCATCCCATTTGTACATACAGGTACTATCAACTAAACATATTTGATCATAATCAATACCTCTACGTTCTAACTCGTCAAAGATATGTATGTTCTTTTGCCAATTAGGTCTGTATCTAACAGTATCAGTTTCTACTAATTCGCTTACCTCAACAAAGTGGCAATCGTAACGTTTACAGAAGTGTTTCCATGTATTCTTTGAATATTCAAAATACTTAAAGTTACCATACTTGTCGGCATTACGTTTATCCTTTACTCCGAACCAGTATATAACATTTTTCTTCATACTACAATATACGAACTTATTTTATGACTATCAACTTATTTATTTTGTTTTTTAGCGCCTGGAAATGTATCTTCGATGCTACTAAAAACTTTTGAATAGTCTCTATAACCTCTTTTAATTATATCTGTTTTCTTATCTACAATTGGGATGATTTTAGCACTTGAAAGTTTATTAAAATAAGCTTCTTCTTTAAAATACCCGGGACGTATATCATTAGAAGTATTAACATATATGATAACCGGTTTACCAAAATAACTACATAGTACGCTACATCCGCCGCCCATAGCTATAAAACCTTCTGCATTAGCATACACATTAAGTTGGGCTTCGTTATAAGAAGTTCCTATCTCCTCTATTAGATCGTCTAAAAGGTACACATTATCAAAGTAACTTACAAGCTCATAATCAGTTAACCTACCTATCCCCTCTACTTCAGCTTCTATAGAAACATTTTGAAGTTCATTAGAGTCAGTTATAAATTCTGTATTTTTCGGTCTTCTGTAGATTACATTATACCCTTTTTCAGTAAGGGTGGTAAATAACTTATACAAGCATTCTATATCAAAATAACCTACAGGCGATTCTCCGTGTTCTAAATTATACCTATTAGAAATAACTATATAATTCTCTAAATTAGGAACTCCTTTTTTATAGTACTTCTTAGCATAAGGAGGTGGTGTCCATTCAGAGTAGTCCAGTACTCCATTAGCTTGCGCTTTTTCTTCTTCAGTTAAGTCTGGGTAGTCTTTGCCGAATAGTGCTGTAGTGTTATGATGTATCCATCCGTTGGGTAATTTTTCTACCCCGTTAGTACGATTATCCATAGACCTTGTAGTATGTTTTTCGATTACTTCATCGCAAAACCAGTAAAATGGAGTCATTCCTTTACAGGTAGTTACTTTTACATACTCCCCTTGTTGTTTTAGCCAATAAGCATAAGGTGCTGCACATACCACTTCATACCCAAACTCGGGATTAAGATCTAGTATCATAGTAAAATTTCTTTAATTCTTCTAACTGTTGTTTTATATTCTGGGGTATCTGAGATCCTTTCAGGCATTTATTAGTTCCCTTATCCGGAATAGCTTTGATTTCTATTTCCTTTTTAAATACCTCTTTAAATAAAGATAATAAGTCATATTTAGAAATACAGGTAGACTCTAAAATAGTTTGTATTTCATATCTATCCCAATTTTCTATCAATTTCATACATTCTTTAGCCCACGTAAGAGTTGTCACACCGCTCCACATAGCATCTTTATACCCAGAAATAACTTTGTCGTTATTAAGTAGAAACCAATCTAATAAACTAGAATGAGAACTAAGTTCTGGTCCTATAAGTGATACTTTTAATATTTTAGTTTTTCTCCCTTTCTCAATTATAAAATTACTAGCTTTAGTTTTAGAGTTTCCGTAGGGGTCATTATCTATTTCGCAATCGGTACCAGGATGTATTATCCTACCTTTAAAGTTTTCCTCCAGCCATATAGGTAGCTCAAAATTTACATCGTATATCTCTGTTTTTTGTGGTATAGCCCCGATACAGTTGACAACTATTTCTGCGTTAGATTTTTGGACTGTTTCTTTAAAGTCTGCTTCTGGCCATTTATGCTGTATAGTTTCTATAGTAAAAGATTGGCTAAGGTACTTCACAAGCATATGACCTAGCATTCCGTTATGTCCTAGTATTAGTATTTTCATAGTGACTTATAGTAGTTTAGTATTTGTGTTAGTTTATTGTCAAATTCTGAATTGTCTGGGTTGTTCAGTTTATTGTAGACTTCTTTAACTGTTGTAGTGTACACCTTATAGTTAGGTGTTTTATTGTCTATTACTTTTATAGCGTCTGATACATGACAAAGGTCAATAGGATTGGAGTTGTAAGTACATTCAATACTATGAACTATATTATATGCAAACGTATTTACAAAAGAATTATAATTTGGCTTTCCTTTAGTCCCAAATAGATTTGGAAGTTTGTAACTTTCAAATAGTGTACGGTTGGTTGCGCAGTACTGGTCTAATAGTTTTTTTGATTCAAGTTTTGCAATTCCATAAGGTGTTGCGTTTCCTTCTTGAATAGACGAAATATATTTTATAGGTATTTTTACGTTATTAAGTTTTAATTCTTGTATAAGATCTTTGGTTATCTTTAAATTTCCCTGTATTACTTCTTCTGAAGTGGGGGCTCTATTTATTGCTGCAGAATGAATTAGAAGGTCGCATTCTTTTAGAGAAGCAAGAGAGGTATCTCCTTTGCCAAATTTTAACACCTCATTCCCTAACTCAGTATAGTATGTAGTTAAATGTGTTCCTAAAAACCCATATGCGCCTAAAATCCCTATTTTCATTCCCTGTCTTTTAATTTCTAAAATAATTAGATCTTTCTAGTAATTTTTTCAATTCGCCTCTACTAACAACTGTCTTATCGCTAGTTAATTCAAGATTTATAGGAGTATCCGCAATATTATTATAGTGCATATAAAACGTATTATTATCTTGATTATAAAAGGTTCTTGGAGCCTCTTCTATAGAAATCATCATCTCATGTAACTTTTCCGATATACGGGGAGTTCCTAAACTGTATTTAAGGCCAAACTTTTCGGAAAATAGTTCAAATAAGTCTTTTATCAAGAATGACTTAAGATTAGGTATTATATTATACCCGTCTACCTTTAGTCCGTACTCGATCAATTCTATAGCTTGTTCTATATCAATCATAAACCTAGTCATTGACTCTGAGTATAGAGTTAGTTCGTATCCTTTTTTTATAGCATCCCACATAAGAGGGATAATAGAACCTGTAGAATTTAATACATTCCCATAAATTGCAGATGAAAGTCTAACATTACTTTTTTCTGAGTTAACAATGAATGATTCTCCGGCTACAAATTTCATAGCCCCGTATAGGGTAGTAGCTGCCCGGGATTTATCAGAAGAAATAAAGCAAGCTGCTTCAAAATTATTTTCTTCAGCTACTCTTCTAGAGTTAACTGCACCGTCTACTATGACCTTTAAACTCTCTTCTACATTTTGATCTACTGCTCCAATCTGTTTTAAAGATGCAGCAAATATACCTATGTCATGTCCTTTAGAAGCTCTTTTAAGGAGGTCATAATTTCGTATATCTCCTATTACGCAGTTAATGTTAGGAAATTCTTTTTTAAGATAGTAGTGCTTTGCTTCATCTCTGCTAAAGACAGTTATGGTATTATCTTTATAGTACCTTTTAACAAGATTTTTACCTAAATAACCTGCTCCCCCGGTAATAAATATTTTCTTATTTTTCATTGTATAGTTTTATAATTTGCTTTTTAACACTTTCCATACCATATACTTCATTAACTTTATAAAATGCTTGTTGAATATAATCAACATACTCTTTTGGATTACTGTGTAGTTTATAAAAAATATCTTCTAGGGTATCGAAATTATTACCGTTAGATTCCGGAAAAAGATGTTGGTTAGAGTCTGAGTTAGCTCCTATTCCTGCTATACCTAAGATAGCAGTCTGTACTCCTGTTTGTCCTGCTGCTTGGATTGGGTCTAAATTCAATAGGAAACTACATGAGCTAATCTCCTCCATAAAATCTTTCCAATTATCCGTACTCGTCCTTTTTACTGATAGGTTATATTTGTCTGATAGGTAATTAGTAAATTCCTCTGTTTGTGCTCTTCTTAACTCAGGCTTAGTAGGAGAAATATATGAAAATATATCATGACTCCTCTCTTGTTTATAAAAAGTTGAGTATAGTAAATCTACATCGTAAGGCTGCGGTACCCATATAGGGTTCTTCCCTGTGTTTTTCTTAAAAAAGTAATGTAGGTACTTATGCTCAAATGGGAGTAGCACCTCATCACATTCACTTAAAGCTTTACATCTACTATATTCGTCTTGAATATACTGTTCTTTCAGTACTCCAAAAATTTTAGCGTTAGGGTATTTCCTTTTAATTTTAGTTATCGGGAATTCTTCAAACCATCTTTCTCTTACTAGGAAAATTATATCAAAATCAATTTCCGGTAATTCGGTTTGTTTCATATTTATAAAGTACCCTGAGTTGTTAAATAGGAAAGGGTATTGAAATATGCTCATATGAGTTTTATTCTCTATTGAATGTCTAGTGCTGTATGGAGTTTTAGTATTTAACTTATAAGCATGGTTATCTATAACCTCAAAAGATTCTTGTGCTGTTTTGTCTATAAAGAGTCCAAATTTCATATAAAGTTATTTACGAATTTTCCGAAACTGCACGACCTACTAAATTATTCCAATCTGCTTCTGGTCGAACTTCTAAGTTTGTTTTCCATCCTCCTTCTACTGTATTTAGAGATATTCCGCAATCTTTAGCAAAGTTAATTAACGCGTTAACATCTTTTGGAAAACATGTCCCTCCGTACCCAACCTTCCCGTCTGGTCCCGGAACGTGTAGGTGGCTATCTCCTACCCTACCATCTGAAGCAAATCCGTATATAGCATCTTCCCAATTGGCTCCAATCGCATCTGATAATAATTTAAACTCATTCATGATACTTACTTTTGTAGCAAAAAAAGTATTATTCATATACTTAATTAATTCAGCAGTTGTTGTATCTGTTTTTATAATATGTTTATTTTTAAATCTCTGTACAAAAAGTTTTGATGTTTCCTCTAAATCTTTTGTATCACCGCCCAGTACTATTCGAGCTTGAGTTAGCATGTCTAGTTTAGCGGTCCTTTCTGTTAAAAATTCTGGGTTAAATATTATGCTAAGTTTTTTATACCTTTCTTGTAGGTTCTTTGTTGTGCCTGGTAGTACCGTGGATTTAATAATGTAAATTGGACCGATGGAAGCATTTTCGAATACAGTACCTATATATGACATATCCTGAGTTCCGTCTTTTTTCATAGGAGTGGGTACACATACAAAAATAAACTCACATTGATTCACCTCCTGTAAACTATGAGTAGCCCTAAGTGGGTCTACATCATAAATTCTGATTTCTGCTGTTGGGGAAAAAGCGAAAGCTAGACTTTCCCCGACAAACCCATTCCCTATTATTCCTACTTTATATTTTGTCATAGTGTAT
>TARA_R110000868_G_scaffold104578_2_pt1 | contig 12060 bp, 12 predicted proteins | sample TARA_R110000868 | Tara Oceans TARA_R110000868 (sample SAMEA4397489) | marine metagenome | biome: Polar Biome; feature: [SRF] surface water layer (ENVO:00010504); material: water (ENVO:00002006), including particulate matter (ENVO:01000060) such as... | depth 5 m | reverse complement strand
CCCGTTCAACTTCGTTGAACGGGCCCCTCCCTCTCCCGATGGGAGAGGGGTAAGAGAAGACCATGACCGACACCGACACCACCGCCACCACCCCCACCAACCTCATCCAGGGCCGCACCGGGGCCTGGGAAATCGTCATGGGGCTGGAGATCCACGCCCAGGTGGCCTCGAAGGCCAAGCTGTTCTCTGGCGCGGCCGTCGGCTTCGGCGCGGGGCCCAATGAGCAGGTGTCGCTGGTCGACGCGGGCTTTCCCGGCATGCTGCCGACCCTGAACGGCCATTGCGTCGAACAGGCGGTGCGCACCGGCCTCGGCCTGAAGGCGCAGATCAACAAACGCAGCCAGTTCGACCGCAAGAACTATTTCTACCCCGACCTGCCGCAGGGCTATCAGATCAGCCAGCTGTATTTCCCCATCGTCGGGGAGGGCGAGGTCGAGGTCGAGGCCGAGGACGGCACCTTCTTCACCGTCGGCGTCGAACGCCTGCATCTGGAACAGGACGCCGGCAAGCTGATCCACGACCTGTCGCCGACCGAATCCTATGTCGACCTGAACCGCGCCGGCACGGCCCTGATGGAGATCGTCTCCAAGCCGCACATGCGCAGCCCGGAAGAGGCGGTCGCCTACGTCAAGAAGATCCGCACCATCCTGGTCTATCTGGGCACCTGTGACGGCGACATGGAGAAGGGCAACCTGCGCGCCGACGTCAACGTCTCGGTCTGCCGCGTCGGTGGCTACGAGCAATTCCGCGCCACCGGCGACTTCAGCCATCTGGGCACGCGCTGCGAGATCAAGAACGTCAACTCGTTCCGCTTCATCGCCCAGGCCATCAACCATGAGGCCCGCCGCCAGATCGAGATCCTCGAGGACGGCGGCAAGGTCGATCAGGAGACCCGGCTGTACGATCCCACGGCCGGCGAGACCCGCTCGATGCGCTCCAAGGAAGAGGCCAACGACTATCGCTACTTCCCTGACCCCGACCTGCTGCCGCTCGAGCTGGAACAGGCCTGGATCGACAACATCAGGGCCTCCCTGCCGGAACTGCCCGACGAGAAGCGCAAGCGGCTGATGGCCGACTACGGCCTGTCGCAATACGACGCCGTGGTGCTGATCTCGGAACAGGCCAAGGCCGACTATTTCGAGGCCGCCGCCAAGGGCCGCGACGCCAAGCTGGTGTCCAACTGGGTCACCAACGAACTGTCGGCCCGTCTGGCCGCCGACAATCTCGACTTCTCGCAGAGCCCGCTGCCGGCCGCCCATGTCGCCGAACTGGTGGCCCTGCTCGAGGAGGGGGTCATCTCCTCCAAGATCGCCAAGGAGGTGTTCGACCACGTCTGGGCCGGCGAAGGCTCGCCGCGTCAGGTGGTCGAGGCCCGCGGTCTGGTCCAGGTCAATGACACCGGGGCGATCGAGAAGGCCGTCGACGAGATCATCGCCGCCAACCCGGACAAGGCCGCCGCGGTCGCCGAAAAGCCCCAGGCTATCGGCTGGTTCGTCGGTCAGGTGATGAAGGCCACCGGCGGCAAGGCCAACCCGGCCTCGGTCAATGACATCCTGAAGGCCAAACTGGGGCTCTGATCATGGCGGGCGAAATCTTCGAGGCGCTGAACGTCAACCATCCGGGCAAGGTCCACCGGGTGGACGCGGTCAAGTTTCGCAAGGCCTGCGACGGGCTGCTCGCCGTGCTTCCGACCGAGGCCCCGGGCCTGAACCAGTCCGAAATGATCGCGGCGGCGCGGGCCGTCATGCCCGACACCGACTTCCCCGGCGCGACCCAGGGCTGGTGGATCAAGAGCGCCCAGCTGCACCTCGAAGCCGTCGGCCAGGTCGTCCGCGACACCGGCAAACCCCTGCGCTGGCGTCGGGTGGGCTGAAGTCTGAAACCATGAAAAAGGCCCCGCGGATCGCTCCGCGGGGCCTTCGTTCAGGGCGGCGGGACTACCAGCGCCAGGCGTCGTAGATGACGTCGATGATGTAGCCGTCGTACTGGTCGATCAGATAGATCTGGTTGTCGACCACCACCCAGCGCGTTCCGGCCGGCGGATAGCCGAGACCGAAGGTGCGCCAGTCGTCCAGCTGGTAGCGCCAGAACATGGACGGCAGATAGTCCCCGACCCGCCAGCGCTGGCCCCAGTAGGAGCGGGGCACGCTGTAGTAGCCGTGGCCGGGCGCGAAATAGAAGCCGATGCGGACGCCCGTATAGCTGCGGAACCGCCGGTCGTTGCGCCACCAGTCGGAGCGATGGTTCCGGTTCCAGTTGCTGTGCCACTGGCTGCTGTTGAAGCGGTTGCGGAACTCCCGGTACTCGCGGCGGTCGTGCCGCTGCTCGTACCGGCTGTCACCCCGGCGATCCCGGCGGTCGTCGCGGCGGTCATCGCGACGATCATAGCGACGTTCGTCCCGGCGCTCGTCGCGCCGGTCATAGCGGTTGTCGCCTCGGCGGTCCTGACGGTCATCGCGCCGGGTGTCGGGGCGGCTGGGCCGTTGATCCCGCCCGGGGCCGGACCGGTCGTAGCGGTCCCCCCGGTCGTACGAGGTCGGACGGTCCGGTGTCTGGGGCTGGCTCGGGCGGTTCGGCCGGTCGGGCCGCTGCGGCTGCTGCGGCTCGGACGGACGCTGCGGACGGTCAGGACGGTCCTGACGATCGTCGCGACGTTCCCGGCGACGCTCCGGTTCCGGCGTCGGCATGGTGTCACGCTCGGCCTGGGCCTGGGCGGCGCGACGTTCCACATAGGTCTGGCCCCGTTGCGGTCGGCCTTCGCCCTCGCGCTGGGCCTGTCGTCCACGCTCACCACGATCCTGGGCGGCGGCCACCACAGGGGCGGCCAGCGGCAGCAGGAGGGAGGCGATCGCGGTGAACACCATCAGATTGCGTTTCATGGTCTCTTTCCCCGCACACCCGTAACGGGCGGCTCGATGACAGGATCGCGCCCGGCGCATGAACCTTAACTGAACGATAATGCCGGGTCACGGCGTGGCTCCGGCATGAAAAAGCCCCCACGGACCGGGTCCGTGGGGGCTGATCCGACAGGGGTTGACCGGCTAGTAGGCGCCGGACAGCACGCTGATGATCAGGCCGGTGGCCACCGCCATCAACACGATGTCGTTGCCGGCGTGGACATAGCGATAGCCGCGCGGGGCCGGGCGCAGGCCGTAGACATAGGGGTCGCGCACATAATAGCCGCGGTAGGCGGCGGGCAGGGTATGGCCGCGCTGCCAGCGGTGACGGGTGTAGCGCGGGTTGACCCGGTAGTAGCCGTAGCTCGGCGCGTACCAGTAGCCGTTGCGGACCCCGCGATAGTCGCGGAAATCGCTCCGGCCGCGATACCAGTCGCGGTGGGTGCGGTCCCAGCGCTGGTGCGCGCGGTAGTCGCGGCGGTCGCGGCGGTTTTCCCAGCGATGATCGCGGCGGTCGGCGCGATGGTCGCGGCGGTCGTTCCAGCGGTCCTGACGGTGATCCCGGCGATCATCGCGGCGATCCTGGCGCTGTTCGTGGCGGTCGCGGCGGCTCTGGGCCTCGGCGGCGAGGGGGGCGGCCGTGGTCGTCAGTGCGACGGCGATGACGGCAGCCCGGGCAAGGCGGTTCATGCGGATTCTCCCGTGGCGGGCCGGGGGCGGGTCTGGGGGTCCGGCTCCTGAATGCCCCGAAGGGTCGCAAGCGCAAAATGAACTGGCGCTGAACAAGCCGGTCAGCCTGCCCCCGGCCGGGTTGCGCCGGGGCTGCCAACGCCCCAGATCAGGGGACCGCCTCAGGACCCCCTTGATGACCCGACCGATCGAACTCTGGTACTGGCCCACGCCCAACGGCTGGAAGGTCTCCATCGCCCTCGAGGAGATGGGCCTGCCCTATGTGGTCAAGCTGCTGAACATCGGCGCGGGGGAACAGTTCGAGCCGGCCTTCCAGGCGATCAGTCCCAACGGCCGCATGCCGGCCATCGTCGATCCCGACGGCCCGGACGGACAGCCGCTGTCGATCTTCGAGTCGGGGGCCATCCTGCAGTATCTGGGCAACAAGGCCGGCCAGTTCTATCCGGCCGATGTCCGCACCCGGGTCGAGATCGACCAGTGGCTGTTCTGGCAGGTCGGCGGTCTGGGACCGATGGCGGGCCAGACCCATCATTTCCGCCAGTACGCCCCGGCCCTGATCCGCGACCAGCGCCAGATCGCCTATGGCGTGCGCCGCTACACCGACGAGACCCACCGCCTCTACGGGGTCATGAACCGTCGCCTGGCCGACCGCGACTATCTGGCCGGTGACTATTCGATCGCCGACATGGCCGCCTGGCCGTGGATCCTGCCCGAACACCAGGGCCAGTCGCTCGAGGCCTTCCCCCACCTCAGGGCCTGGATGGACCGGGTCGGTGCGCGTCCGGCGGTGATCGCGGGCCGTGCCGTCGGCGACGAGATGCGCCGCAATCTGGCGGCCTCCGGTCGGTCGGCTGAGGCGGCGCGCAAGATCCTGTTCGGCCAGCGCGGACGTTAACCTTCCGGGAAGGTGTAACCGCAAGATTTCCAATAAGTTTCTCAGGTCTGAACCCGGGCGACAGTCTTTATCTTTGCTTTACTTAAAAGATCGAATCGACCCGCCGCTGTTAACTTTAACTTCAAACCGCGGGTATTTGATCAGGCCTCAGGAGACGGGGCCAGAACGGCCGTCGTCCGGAGGATACGGTTATGAACGCGCAAGAACTGGCGTCGGACATCGAGATCGAAGTTGAGGCCGCCCTGCCTCTGCCGACCGCGGACATGGATGGCGATGCCCTGTTTCGTCTGGGCATGATGTACTCAACCGGCCAGGCCGGCTGCCCGATGGATCGGGTCTCGGCCCATATGATCTTCAACCTGGCGGCCATGAAGGGCTCGACCGAGGCCCGGATCTATCGCCGCGAGATGTCGCTGGAGATGGAACAGGACGAGATCGCCGACGCCCAGCGCGCCGCGCGCCGCTGGATCGATGCCGGCGTGGTGACCCTGGCCGCCTGATCTGCGCCGTCAGAACGACTGATACTGCCCGTTGATCGCATAGGTGAAGCCGACGGGCAGGGCGTTGCGGATCTGGGTGACGAAATTGGCGACCTCGCCCAGGGTCGTGCGCGGCACGAACAGGATGTCGCCGCGGCGCAGGGCGATGATATCGCCGCGACGCGGCCTGAGATCGGCGGCCCGCATCATGCGCACGCCGCCGGGGCCGCGCCGGATCAGCGCCACCTCCTTCTGGCGTGCCGTCGGCAGGAAGCCGCCCGCCATGATCACCGCCTGATAGGCGTCGATATCGCCCGGCATGTCATAGACGCCCGGCGTCCGGACCTCGCCGTCCACCCAGATCTTCAGCGGCCCCGCCTGTTTGAGGGTGACCTCGACCACGGGCCGCAGCAGCTGCGAGGCATAGGCCCCGGCCACATCCGATTCCAGCTCGGCGATCGTGCGATCCGCGGCCATGACCTGGCCGATCAGCGGCAGGGCGATTCGGCCGTCGGGACCGATCTTCTGGGTCCGGGTCAATTCGGCCGCCGTCGGCGTGGCCACCTCGATCTCGTCCCCCGGATACAGCAGATATTCCGGCTCGGCCTCGGTCCAGTCGGCGAAGGCGATCTCGGGAAAGCCGGCCGCCTCGACCGGCTGGACCCGCCCGCCGGCGGCTCCGGCCGCGGGCAGGGGCATGCGGCCGCCGTTCTCGCTGGCGCAGCCGCTGAGGGCGGCGGCACCGAGGGACAGCAGAAGCAGGCGGCGGTCGATGGGCATGGGTCAGGAATCCGTGACGGACGGGCGCGTTCGACACAGGGTCTCCGCTTATGGGTAACCAGTGGTTAACGCCGCTGGGTCAAGTCTGGGACAACAGTCACCGCGACCAGATGGAATCACCAGCCGCCCATGCGCACGACGGCCTATGCCACAGCCCGCCCGCGCTACGGACTCCTCGACATCGTGGGGCTGCTGTTCCGCGAACTGCTGCCGATGATTCTGGTCTTTCTGCTCATCTTCGTGCTGGGCACGGCGGCGGTTCTGACCCTGAAGAAGACCTATACGGCGACCGGCAAGGTCTATGCCGGGGTCGGCCAGGAATATGTCTACCAGCCGCGGGTCGGCACGGCCGAACGCGGCCAGGCCCCGGACGCCGACGCGGTCGCCGTATCCGAGGCCGCGATCCTGAACAGTCTCGAGGTCAAGCAGCGCACGGTCGCGGCCCTGGGCGTCGACAGTTTCCTCGGCGACAAGCCGTCCAGCGAGACCCCCGCCAAACGCCAGACCGACGCCCTCAAGGTGCTGGACGCCGGCCTCGGGGTCGGCACCACGCCCGGCAGCGCCATCATCGGTGTCAGCTATGAGAGCGACGATCCCGAGACCGCCGCCCGGGTGCTGAACGCCGTGATCGCCCAGTATCTGACCTATCGCCGCGAAGTGTTCCAGGACAACAAGACCCCGGCCATCGAGCAGCAGCGTCAGGTGTTCGAGGACGAACTGGCCAGCGCCGATTCGGCCTATGAGGCGTTTCTCACCTCCAACGACATCGGCGATTTCGCCACCCTGAAGGCGACGCTGGCGGCGACCTACCAGACGGTGTTCACCGAGCGCCTGTCGGTTCAGGCCCAGCTGAACCAGGCGCGCCAGCGCCTGTCGACCCTGCAGGCCCAGCAGGCGGCGATCCCGGCCCAGGTCACCCTGCAGCAGGACCTCAACATCGCGGCCCAGGATCAGGTGCTGCAGCTGCGCACCCAGCGCGAACAGCTGCTGTCACGCTACCAGCCCGACGCCCAGCCGGTGAAGGACATAGAGGAGCAGATCGCCCAGCTGCAGGCCTTTGTCGGCACCGGCACCGCCGTGGGGGCCAAGGAGGTCCGCACCGGCCCCAATCCCGTCTGGATCCAGACCGAGAGCGACCGGATCGCCGCCGCGGCCGAGGCCGCCTCGCTCGGGGCGCGTCTGGCCGTACTGGACCGCCAGGTCGGCGAGCTGCGGTCGCGCCAGGCCCTGCTGACCCAGATCGAATCGACCAACGCCACCCTGGCCGGCGACCGCGAGGTGCTGACCGCCAATATCCGCGACTTCCAGGAGCGGGCGACCCAGAGCCGCGCCGACAGCGCCCTGGTCAGGGCCGGGGCCGACAATGTCACCGTCATCGAACGGGCCCAGGCCCCGACCCGCGGCAAGAGCCTGAAGGCACCGCTGCTGATCGTCGTCTTCCTGTTCGCCGGCTTCACCGCCCTGTGCGTCGGCCTGTTGCGGATTTTCACCCGGCGCAGCTTCGCGACCGCCGGCTCGGTCGGCCGGACCCTGGAAATGCCCGTGCTGGCCGTCGCGCCGGTGAAGGCCCGGTGAGTCCGCATGTTAGTCTGTGGCCTGGCGAGTTAGGCGCGTAATCGATTCGATGGTGGATCTCACAACCGAAATGGCCGGCCTCTGGGCGGCACTGGGGCCGGCCCCGTCGCATCGCGGACGGGTGATCCAGGTCGTCGCCGCCAATTCCGGCGAGGGGGCCTCGACCGTCGCCCGGGAATACGCCCGCCTCGCCGCCGTGCGGGCCCGTCGGCCGGTGTGGCTGATCGACGGGGATCTGGCCCAGCAGGGCCAGCTGGAGGCCATCGCCGACGAGCCGGACCGCTTCGGTCGCCTCGGTCGTCCGGCCCAGGCCTCACCCGACGGATCCAGCTTCTTCGCGGTGACCCCGCGCGTGACGGGACCGGACGGCCGTCCCGTCTCACCGGCCCGGTTGCTGACGGCGCGGTCCTGTCTGGGCGGACGCCTCTGGGTATCGCGGTTCAACACCACGCGCCTGCGCTCGGGACAGCGGGCCGAGGCGGTCGCCGATCCGCGCTACTGGGACGCGCTGCGCAGACATGCCGACACCATCGTCATCGATGCGCCCTCGACGGATCGCAGTGACATGGCCCTGACCTTGGCCCCGTTCGTCGATGCGACGATTCTGGTGGTGTCGGAGTCGACCCGGGCCGCCGACCCGATGATCCTGCGTGACGAAATCGAGGCGGTCGGCGGGCGGATCGCGGGCGTCGTCGTCAACCGCTCAACCTATCGCGCGCCCGGCTTCCTGACGCGCCTGACCGGCTGACCGACGGATTCAGCGCGCGGCGGCGTCGAGCCTGGCCAGTTCGCGTGTTCCATAAAAATGGGGCTCCAGCCCCTTCATCCAGAACAGTTTTCCGAGGCCACGCGCGAGCCGGTCCAGGGCCCAGGCCCGGCGCGGACTGCGCACGATCAGATAGGGGACGGCGGCGCAGGTCCACAGCAGCATCTGCACGGCCCCGACCGCCATCCAGCGCACCACGGCCGGCCAGTCCCGGCGCGCCGCCGCCGTCTGGCTCGGCCCCTGGCCGAAGGCGAAGGCCCGGGCCAGGGCATAGCGCAGCGTGGCCCGGTGGGCGGGGGCGATCTCGTCGACCCAGGCTCCGGCGGCCCAGCCGAACCGGCCGCCGCGATCGGCGAGGGCGGCGAACAGGGCGTCATCCTCGCCCCCGGCCTGGTCCGCGCCCACGTCGAACGGCGCGGGGCCGGGCAGGGCGGTCCGGCGCCGCATCAGCGAGTTGCCGCAGCCATAGGGCTGGTCGATCAACCGGGTCGAGGCGGGGCCCGCCCGGCCGAAGAAGTCCTCGAGGTAGGGCCTCAGCCAGTCGGCGGCCCCGGGCGCGCGGCCCCGAATCGGCCCGAACACCACGTCGGCGCCGGTCTCGTCCTGGGCCGCCAGCAACTGGGCCAGCCAGTCCGGCGCGGCGACCTCGTCGTCGTCGAGAAAGGCGATCAGCGGGGCGTCCGTGGCCTGCAGTCCCACATTGCGGGCCGTGGCCACACCGGGCACCGGCGCATGGCGATAGACCAGCGACCACGGCGACCGCCCGCGCAGGGACTCGACGGTGGCGGCGGCCGATCCGGCCGGATCGTTGTCGACCACCACGATCTCGCGCAGGCGATCGGCGACCTCGGTCTGGGCGAACAGGGACTCCAGCGCCCGGCCCAGCCCCTCGGGACGACGCAGGGTCGGGACGATGACGGCGACGGGCGCGGCACGGGTCATCGGTCCAGCACCTCCCCGACGGTCTTCAGCGCACAGCCGGCGGCCCGCGCATGCGCCGCCAGCCGGTCCAGGGCCGCCGGGGTACAGCCCCAGGGCGACGGGGTATCGCTGACATCATGGGTGAACAGGATCAACCAGGCGTGTGTTTCTACAGCACGATCGATCCACTGACGCGCCACGGCCTCGCCGCTGTCGCCCTCGATGCCGACGGCGGGCAGCTGGTTCAGGTCGCCCCCGTCACGGACCAGACCGGCATGGACGCCGCGCAGGGAGCCGTAGCGGTCCGCCAGCCTGGCCTTGGCCACCGGCGAGACCTCGCCATAGGGAAAGGCGAAATGCCGGGCGCTGCCGCCGAGCGCCGTGAGCCGCGTGACATTGCGTTCGCTGTCGGCCAGCAGGGCCACCTCGCCGGCGCGGTGGGCGTCGATATGGCCGTGGCTGTGGCAGCCGATCTCATGCCCGCGCCCGGCCAGGTCGGCGGCTTCGGCGGCATTGATGTAGCGGCCCATGTGGCCGGTTTCGTCGAACAGGCCGGCGCACAGATAATAGGTGCCGCGCGCCTGGTGGCGTTCCAGGATGGCGGCGGCCGTCGCCGCGCTGGCCGGGGCGTCGTCGAAGGTAAAACTGACGGTCGGCTGGGTCAGCGCCAGCCGCGCGGGTCGCCGGTGCACCAGCCGCGCGTAACGGCGGCGCAGCTTGGCCCCGAGGCCGGCGTCGGCGCTGTAGGGCTGGGGCGTCACGCGATGGCCCCGGCATAGAGGGCGGCCCGGTACAGGCGCAGCGAAAAGGCCCGGGTGGCGACCGGCAGCCCCTCGGTCTCGGCCGCCCGGCGCAGCAGCGGGCGCAACCGGCCCAGTCCGGGCAGCCGTTTCAGCAAGCGCGCCGCCCGATAACTGGGATAGGTGCTGACGATGGCCGGATGGCGATCGACGACGCGGGCGAAATTGGGGGCCGACTGCTCGTATTTCCCGGCCAGGTCGGCGACCGTATCCAGCCCCATATGGGTGGCCGGATTGTCGACGTGCAGCACGCGAAACCGCTGCGACACCCGCATCGCCCATTCCACGTCTTCCCAGCCCCAGCCGGTGAAGCCCGGGTCGAAGGCCTCGGCCGCGAACACGTCGCGCCGCACCAGCAGGTTGGAGGTGTAGACATATTTCTCGGGCTGCCGGGCGCGCACCGTATAGGCCACGCACTCCGACTTGGTGGCCATGGCGCGGTGCACGGCGAAGCGCGGCTCGACCGGGGCCTGCAGCAGCGAGATGCCGCCGAACGCCACCGGCGGATCCTCGCGCGCGACCAGATCGGCCCAGTCGCGCAGGAAGCGCCGGTAGTCGGGCCGCATGTCACTGTCGAGGAACAGCAGGCTGCCCCCGCGGGCCGCCGTGGCCAGCCGGTTGCGACCGATCGAACGACCCTCGTTGCGGGGCAGGGTGATCAGCCGGGCGGGCAGGGTCATCCCCTTGATCAGGGCCGTCAGCCGCCGGGTCAGTTCGGGGTCACGGGTGCCGTCGTCCAGCACCACGATCTCGACCGAGCCGTCGACGGCCCCGGCCTCCTCATTGAGCAGGATCAGCAGGGCCGAGGGATCGTCGCGGAGGAAGGGAATCAATACCGACACGACCGGACTGGCGACCTTCCAGGTCGGATTGGCAAAGACGCGGCCTTTGGCGGTCATGACGGTACGCTCCGGGTTCGGGCCGTGGCAAGGATCCGCCCGGCCACATCGCGGACGCCTGCCGCATTCAGGGTCAGGGCGACGAGGGCATAGACCACGGCCCCGATCGTCGCATCCAGCATCAGTTCGATCAGGCCGCCCGGCGCGGGCAGGGCCGAGACCGCCAGGGCCATCGCTCCCGTGGCCACGCCACAACGGGCCAGCGTCTCCCACGGCACCGGCAGGGCCAGCACCCGGCGGCCGATGGCGATCGAGGCCAGCAGACCCAGGCCGAAACTCGCCGCCGTGGCCCAGGCCGCGCCCATCACCCCGAAGGCCGGGATCAGCAGCAGGTTGAGCCCGATATTGGCCAGCGCCGGCACGGCCATCGCCGCCAGCAGCAGGCCGGTGCGCCGCCCCAGGGTGAAGGCCTGGTGGAAATAATAGGTGGTCAGGCCCGACAACAGGGCCGACAGGGCGATCCACGGGGTGATGGCGGCGGCGACGCGGCGCAGGTCCTCGCCGATCATCACCTCGGTCAGCGGCCCGGCCACCAGCGCCACCCCGGCCGCCGCCGGCAGGCCGATCAGCAGGAAGGTCGCGGCCTGTTCCCGCGCCGCCGTCTTCAGCCGCTCGCCTCCGCCCCGTTCCAGCGCCATCACCAGGGCCGGGGTCCCCGCCGCCCCCAGCCAGATGAACAGCACGTCCAGCGTCCGGTTCGCGAGGCTGTAGCCCGCATGATAGGCCCCGACCGCCGCCTCGTTCATGAAGGCGGCCAGCAGGAACCGGTCGGTCGACGACAGCACCACGGCCAGGGCCAGCGACGCGGCGATCGGATAGCCATAGACGGCATAGCTGCGCAGCCGCACGCGGTCGACGCGCGCGCCCCGGATGTGTCTCAGCTCGCCGGGCAGGATGAAGGGCAGGGTGATCAGCGGGGCCAGCAGCAGTCCGGCCAGGGGCGCGGCCCCGCCGGCCCCGCCCAGGGCGAACAGCACCCCGATGACCAGCCCGCCGACGGTCGTGGCCATGTCCAGGCGCGCGGCCCGGGTGACCTCGCCCGCCGCCCGGTAACGCTCCATGGCCAGCTTGGCGAAACTGCGGATCGGAATGCCGGCGACCGCCACGGCGACGACCGTGCGGAAACCCGGATCCATCGGCCAGACCCACAGGATCAGGGCCGCCGCCGGCAGGAACAGCAGGGTCAGGCGAAAGGCGGTGCGGTACAGGCTGGCGAAATGGGCCGAGAGCCCGTCCGGCGTCTGTTCGGCGGCCCAGAACCGGGCCATGGCCGCCTCCAGCCAGCTGAACACCGCGACATGGCTCAGCGTCAGGATCGAATAGGCCAGCGCATAGCGACCGAAATCCTCCGGGCTCAG
>TARA_R110000868_G_scaffold334194_1_pt1 | contig 12061 bp, 15 predicted proteins | sample TARA_R110000868 | Tara Oceans TARA_R110000868 (sample SAMEA4397489) | marine metagenome | biome: Polar Biome; feature: [SRF] surface water layer (ENVO:00010504); material: water (ENVO:00002006), including particulate matter (ENVO:01000060) such as... | depth 5 m | reverse complement strand
CCAATAACAAATATCACTTTGTCAATGTTAAACCCAAACGCCTTAGATAGAATACCGTCAACGCCTTCGTCTACTTGCTTAACCGCCTTGTCAATGTCGTAGTGTTGCCCCGTTTCAGATAGTGCCGCATATTTGCCAACGTGAACGTCAGCAGGGTCTATAATCAAGCAGTGAGGGTCTAATACCTTTGACCGTTTGATGGTGTCGAACTTAGGGCTGTAAGATTGAAGGTCTAATAGTATTGGCTCGAATAGTTCTTCTAAGGTTCTGCCCTCGTTCTTAGCGAAGATTGAGAACTTCTCAGACTTATGCCAGTAGTGTTTAACGTCCTTTAACGGTATGCCTGAGGCTTGGCATTGTTCTAATAATTCAGGAAGGTGTCCGCGTTCGCGCCATGCCTCAATAATCTCAAACTCCTCTTTTGTAATCCGTGGTCGCATGTTGTTTACTGCCATTCTTTTAGTTTAATGTTGAATACAATAATCAAAAGTCAATGTTAATGCTTACTATACTGCGCTTAGTTGTCTTGTAAAGCTATCAGTCTGCCGAACTCAGGGTCAAGTGCTTTAATCTCTCTAAGCAGTTCGCGCCATTCAGCACGCGCCTCCCTTCGCTCTTCGCAGTTCTTTGAATGCTCGTTTCCTAAGTTGGACTGGATGGTTGCGTTTCGTTGTAGCATTAAATCTATCTGCTCCCTTACCTCAATGTCCGTGTTGTATTTCATTTCGCTGGATTTCCGTAAACTGTTGCACCTGCAAGAACATCTTTAACGACCACAGACCCCATGCCGATTAAGGAATCAATACCTACCTCAATTCGGTTTCTAATCGTGCATCCTAGCTTGATTATTGCGCCATCGTTAATCACAGCGTAACCGCCTATAATTGTTCCAGTGCATATCTCGCATTCGTTACCAATGTAGGCATCGTGCCCTATGTGAGAATGAGCCATGATAATGTTATCGTTGCCTATACGTGTAGATGTGTCTGCAAATGGTCGTTGAATTGTAACGTGTTCTGATATTACATTCCTGTCGCCAATATAAACAAAGCCTTTGAAGTCCTCTTGCTTAACACCTCGCATCTCACCATTTGAACCGATAACGCAGTAAGCACCTATTACATTGCCTTTACCCATCTTAACGTTAGGGTGTACAATCGCTGTCTTGTGAATCCAGTTACCGTCTATGTTTATGAAATCGGGACTTTCCATTGGCTTAGTATTTCAGTCAAAAATATGATTAAATACCTTACTAATCACGTTATTGATTTTTTCAGTCGTTAAGCCTCAACTACTTTGTACCAATGGTTATAAGAACTATTTTGATTCAAACAAACATTACAAGGTTATTACACGGTAAGTAATATAAACGGTAATGTCTGAGTCTCCAGCCGTTGGGTCGCCTGTTCCGACTGTTACGGTCAAATCAGCGTTTGAGATAAGGTTAGTACCTGCTAAAGCCGATTTGCCAACTGAATTAAATGTACTTGATGCAGAAGCTAGAACCGCGCTGTTAAATAGGCTTTGATATTGAGCCGCCCCACTTGTGGTTATTAGTATGGTTGTGTTAGTAGCATAAGCCGTTGTGTTGAAATCTACCTTAACGCTTGCGCTTATTACCTCAATGGCAGTTCCTGCACCTTGAGCCGCCACAATGGTTAGAGGCGTTGAGTTTAACGCTAATACCTGTGCGCTTGTAATTGTCAACGATGCACTTTTAATGCATACGCAATTATTAGCACTATTAGCCGATGAAACAGCTTCAAAGAAAGCCACTTGATTCGTGTCACCGTCAGCCGTGAAAGTGACAATATTATTACTTGTTGTTAAGTCTTCAGGTAGTATTGGGGATAATGCGGTTACTGCTATTTGAGCCATGTTTTCTATATGTTAAATTCCAAATCTTAATTCTCTTCCGTCTGCCGTTCCAATGGTAGGTAGGTCGTTTCTTATGCTTCCACCCGTTTTAAGTATGTAAATTGAATACCCATCGTCAGTGCATCCAATGTCAGGTAAAGTAGTGCAACTTCGCTTCTCTGTCAACTCAATCTTTTTGCTGAATGTAAAGGTAGCAATTCCAAAATCAACATCGTCTTCAAGTGCTATTGTTGGCGTTTCAGAATCTTCAGAAGCCATTAATACACCATCAATATAAAGGTTGCTTATTCCTAACCACAACTGAGCAAAGTCGAAGACGTATTCAGGTGCGCCAAATAGAAAGGTTTTAGCTTTCCTAGTTCGCATATAAGGCGTTGACTTCTCACCCGTTGAATACTCGTATTCTGTCTTGCTCATTGGGTAGTTAGAACCCCTGTATGTGCCCTCTAATCGAATGACAGGCTTAAAACCCGTACCATTGAATCCGAAGTTGAACTGTTCACCAACACCACACGCCTCAACCAACACGCTGCATGTGTGTGTTTCCTTCAATTGAAAGTCAACCGACTCGTAGGTAATTACAGGGTCAACGGCTGAGATAGTGAAATCAGTTACCGTGAATGAACTTAAATCAACCGCGTTATTTGCAATGAAACGCACCTCAATATCCCCTGCGAAGTTGGTTGATATTGTTTCGGTATAAGTACCGTCAGCCGTTCTTAATGTTCCGGTCGTTGTTCCTATTCTGACTTGGAAGTCGTCACTAGGGTTCATGCCAGCCAAAGTGTATTCAATGAAATACTTAACGTTAGGACAAAGCAAAGCCCTTGAGCGTACTTGTGTTTGACCAAAGAAAGTGAACGTCATTACACCGCTTGCAATAGTAGCCGCGCCCGTTATTACTCGCCATTGATTAGGTATCTGAAAGTCATCTCCAGCAAATCCGAATTGACTACACGCGCAAGGGTCTATTATTCCTAGTTTGTAACATCCATCGTCTAAGTCTAAAGCATCCCAATCTATATTTACGGTAAAAAACCCATCTTTAAATGTAAATAAAGAAGGGTTAACCAATACTAATAGATAGCCATCTAAGTCTAATACGCCTACTGCTACGCTAATATTTATTGGTCTTGCAATAATGTTAGATACATTGCCGCCCAACGCAGTATTGAAGTAGAAATTGATACTATCCCCAACCTCTAAGAATGTGCTTAGCGTGTAGTTGCCACTCGTTGAGTAATAGTTAAGCAATGCTCCTGAAGTAGTTGACACAACCAACACACCAACGTTAACGTTGCAATTGAATGAAATCTCGTAATAACCATCTACACCAATGGCAGGTACTTGCTCAATAAATCCACTCGTTCCTATTGGCGAAGTGGCTAAGAACGTAGTAAACACCCATGCTCCGTTCTCTGTCCATCCCGTGCCACCGCTTGCGAAGTCACCATTGGTTAGAACAGTGCCAGCCGTTCCGCAAGCACCATATCTAAACTGAATCGAAGTAGCATCGCTCTTTTGAATCTTCTGAATCCAGTTGGCACATGGTAACGTACAATTGTCTTCTATTCCGAAGGGTAGGGGTTGATATGGTATTAGTTCTAGGCTCATGAGTTTCCAAAGTTACTTGAAATTTTCCATTCTGTTATTCCTTCATTTAGGCTTCTTGACACGTCTTTTAAATAGCCTCTTACAGTTCCATTTGAATAAGGCACTGTAACCAATCCGTGACGGTCATTAAGAAATGACTGCCAATCCCCAGATGTTAACGGGTAGTCAAATGATGTTTCAATCAAATAATTATCTTCTGGATTATAAGTCTTTTCAATAAAGTCTAAGTCGTTTACCTGAAATGTTGAACCGTTTAATACTTGTGTTCCATTTCTAAGACCTATGGCAATTCTATCGCCTGTATTACATGATATAGTTGCGCTTGCTGAATATACATATGCACCACCCTCTACTACTATGTTTGTTTGGTCAAAGTTGAACCATTGAACTATATCAGAACTTGCACTATCAAATACGGATATTGCAGCCGCAACAAATGGAGTTATTGACGGTAATCGAATTGAGAATATAACCGTGTAAACACTTGAAACGGGGACGGTGTAAATAGTGTTGCCGTTGTTGTAATAGTTAACGGCAACCCATAAAGGCGTTATCAACTGATTGATAGCGAATATGTCAGTTGAATAACTCATATTACTATTCGGGTCGAATCCTTCAGGTGGTGTTTGGTTGCCGAATGTTAGGTAAGCACCGAAACCTATCTGACCAGTAAAGTTCTCATATGCTGGCGTGTAAATACTATTAAGATAAGATAAAGCCCCGTTTTGATTCTCGCCTAAAAATTGGAATATAGAGAATGGTATGCCATCTCCCCAACGCAAAGAAACCTCAAAGTTAGTTAACAGCTTATTGTAATATTGTCTATTAACGTCTATGGGGTTAACATCTACAACGCTAACATTTAAAGCGTCAAACGTTACAATAAATATGTCTTCAGCCTTACTGTTTAAGTCAGCAGAGCCGCCTTGAGCAGGAGGTAAAGCCGCCATGATAATGTTAACGTCCGTAATTAATTCAGTCAGTTGCAGATTAAGAACTGACTTATTATTACATTGACCACCTAAGTGATACTCTTCTTGCTGAAACCCTAAGAACGTTATGTTAGGGTAATAGTCAAAGTCTTCATTTTCGTCAGATTGACTGCCAAACTTAACTTTTTGATAAAAGCTTTTTTCGTCAGCCTTTTGGTTAATCTCAGAAGGATTAGCCATTGTCATTACATTTGACGACTGCCTAAAGTAATCACTTGGCTCAACCCTAAACACACCGTCAACTACGTTAAATGATAGGTTGTAAAGCCTTACCATATCTTTGTGAAAGTCCTCAAATGATATGTAAGGAAACACGGGTTCTGCGCGTCCGTTTCTTAGTTCATCAGCCGTTATAAGTGCAGGAACTCTTAAAGTTGTTTCGGTGTCGTCAGGTAAAAGAAAGTCACTTTCAAACTCTAAAAGCCCGTCTGTCATAAATGCAATCAACATTTTGTACACATCATAAACCCTCATACCTTGTCTACCCGTTGCCGAAGCATCGACAATAGTATCCGCCTTAAACTCTAAATCAGTTTGAACCGTTACATAAGCCGAAATGTCAACGTCATTCTTTGACCGTGGCACGTTTACATAGGCTTTAATGCCCATGTTGTTATCAATCAGCGATAAGAAACCAGCGTCCACTACTTGAACCGTTACGCTGCAAATATCGGGTCTCCATTCAGCCTCATTAAGAAATATGTTAGCGTTTAGAATTAAGCCGCAACCATCATTAATTTCAACTGGAACAATTGAACAAGCACCCGTTCTAAATGTATCGCGTAGGTATTTATATTCAGCACCCCAAAACACTAGGTCGCCCGTAAACTCTTCTAAGTACCCGTTTAATTCAGGAGCGTAATAAACACGGTGCTTCATCTCCGTTAACCCTTGAGGCTGCGTGTTTATTGCAAATGATGGTGAAGTAATACTAAGCATTGTAACCGCCTCTCTTTTGGTTTCTTCCTTGCTTCAATTCTTTAGCCAAGAACTTAAACCCGTGTGACATTGATTGTCTCATTCTGTCCTGTGATGCTATTATACCGCTATCCTTTAGGTTCGCTGTTACGTTGCCCCAATTACCTGAATTGCTTTCTAATCCGCTATCAAGAACGTTCTGAATGGCGGGGTAAACCATGTTCTTGTTAATCCAATCTTGACCACCTCCAGCGTTTAAAGCTTCTAATAGGCTCGCGTTCTTACGTGCCATGTTGCCCTTAACAATAAATTCATCGCCCTCAGCCTCAATCTTAACACCTCCTTGCGCGTGTGAACGTCCGTGAATCTTACCCTTTGAATCTACCCATCCACCTTCTGCAAATGAAGGCAATGGCTGCGATGCTATTACACCTATTTGAACCGCACCCAAAGCACCAGCAATGCCAGCCAAAACAAATCCAAGAGGCGGGGCAACTGATAACGCATTTGCAACAGCTAAAGCCGTAGCGATTACGGCATCAAATATAGCCGCGTTCTTTTGGTCAATTGCTTTCTTGCGTTCTATTTTTCTACGCTCTTTGTCAAATTCTTCTCGGCTAATTAATCCAGCATCTAACTGATTCTGTAAACTTGAAAGTTCATTATCATGAGCAGCAATTATAGCATTTGTTATGCCGTTTGTAATGTCTCGCGCAGCGTTTGCATAAGCACTAAATTGCGCAATAGACTCAGAGTTTCTTTTTTCTTGCGCGGTTTGTTGAATCTCTGTTATTCTCCTTTCAGCCTCTTCAGCTAAGGCAAAACGCAACTCATTTTCATAAACTGAATTGCCTTTAATAGCAGCTAATTTTTGCGCCAACGTGTTCTTTACTATCGCAATCTCACGCTCTGATTCGTTTCCAATTAATCCGATACGAACCTCAACAAGTTCATCTAAGGCTGATAGTTCCGTTGCCGTAACCTTTGCGCGTTCTTCTTGCAGTAGCCTGTACGCCTCGATTTGGTATTCAGTCCATCTATCTATGTTCTTTTCAAAGTCAATGTCGTCTAAATCAATCGCTTCATTGACCACCTTTTCCCACTTGAGCAACTCAGCAGTTCGCAATTTCATTGCCTCGGTTTGCTTACCTAAAAGGATAGCAAGTTCTTCTTCTAAAGCATTAATCTTTGGTAGTAGTCCTGCTATGTTTTCACGTGCAATGCCTTCAGAATTTACTTGGTCTGTAAGGTCTTTAATCGCAGCCTTTAGAAATGCAACGTTTCGGATTTCCTTAGCCTTTGGGGCATCAAGTTTTTTGTATAGTTCGTTTAACTTTTCAAGACTTATATATTCTTCATCTCGTAACTCGGTAGATTCTTTTGTGCTTTCTGATAGCTTATTTTGCTTTGCTATAAAGTCCTCAACAGTTCCGCTTGTTAATCCTAGAATTTCACGTAGCAGTTGATATGCGCCTGCGTTACCTTGTATTAATGTATTAAGTATGCTAAACGGCTCTAGCACTGCATTTACCACGTTAGAAAGCCCTTTTAATATTATTGAAAGCCCATCAAAACCTTCAAAGTTAAGTAGTTCTCCTGTCTTAGAAATCTCTGAATTAAGTTCAGCAAATTGTCCAATTAATTCTTTTCCACCTGCAACTTTAAAGTTGTCGAATGAGGTTGTTATTTGAGCAATCTTATCAGCCGTTGTATCTGCTTGCTCGCCCATCTTAGCGAGACTTTCAGTAGCAATTACACCAACGGCAGCCGCAATATCTCCAACACTTGCAGCCTCTAATCCAACTCCGTTTAGTTTATCCTTTAGTTCAATTGCGCTAATACCTAAGTTGTCCAAGATAAGAGGAGACTTCCTACCGATACCCAATATAATCGAATCAACAAGGTAATCAACACTCTCGCCTGTTTCCCTTGCTCTTGATTGTGCAAAGGCGAATAAACTAGCTAGATTCTCTAATGGTATCTTGAAATTAGAAGCCTTTACAGCGTTCTGCATCAACTGTAAATCGGTTACTGTGCCCCGTGTTGCCTTTCTTAATCCTTCTAATATTTCTGGGCTACCGATGCGTTTAAATGCTCTTTCAACACCTTCTGATTGAGCTGCAAGGGTGACCATCTCTTTAGCAAGTTGAACGGCTTGTTGCGCCCCAAATGCAATACCCAAAGCCGCCCCGACCTTTGAGAACTGACTGATTAAACTTGATGAAGCATTCTTGAAACTAGATTCAATGTCAGCCGCTGATTTCTTACCCTTGGTCGAAATGTCTTTGACTTCCTTTTCTAGTCGGTTGAGGTTCTTAATAGCCTCATCAACCTTAACGGTGTACTCCGCGACAATCTTATCAGCCATCCCATAATTAAGGAAGTCTATGGAAACCTATTTAGCCTGTTTCCTATCGCGCTCGTTACGCGCTCTTTCCGCGCGTTGGACAAAGATACGTAATTCAAACAAGAACTTCTTGCATGACATTGCCATTAGTCTGTCGTAGTGTATGTCGTCCTCAGATAATACGTTGCGAACAAACATGGTAAAATTAACCGTGTTCTTGTTGACTAAGTTCTGGAGTTCATTGAATGAAGTATATCCGACCTTCTTTTTTGTGTCTGAACTACTTCTTGAAATTCGATTAACAAGTCCCTCCAACTGTCCTTCGAAATTTTGAACTTGTTTGATAGGTCTTTTACAACGGTCAATTGAAAAAAAAAGCTGTCTCCGTTCTCAATGGCTGATTTAATGTAGTTGCACTTTTCGATGTGAACCTTGTCGTTCGTGTCCTTCGGGTCTTCATCTTCGCGTACTAGGTCGTTTGCAATCATGTTAACCAACACATCGAAAGGCACGATTGATTCGGATAGTGTCATTAAATCGGTTAGCCTTGCGCCTGCTCCAATCATGTCCGCTTCGGCTAAGAATGTCTTGATGTCATTAACGCACTCTGTTAATAGTTCCTTTGACATATTAGCGTTAAGGTATTGAGCGACCTGCATATTAGCCGCCATTCGCTTAACTGACATACCCATATTATCGGGGTACTCAAACCATGCCTTACCATTGGTGTCAACGAAAGCAAGTGAAAGGTCTTTATTTTCAAGCACCTTAACCCAACGCTGAGCAATGTACTTGTCAACCGTATCAGGTGAGGCTTTGGATAGTAATTTGAATAGTAGGCTCATTGAATCCTTTCGTAGTATTTAAGAACAACCAAAAACTGAGTCAACTTGTGACCGTTTATCTTATGCCCAACGTTGTTGTATTTGTTTCTGTCGATGTCAGTTCCAACCGTTACTGATTCACTTTTAACTAGCACATACACAAAGCCGTTAGTGTAAAGCGTACCACCCATGTATGCCTGAGACACGTAGTTCTTTTGCTTCAGTATGCCCTCAATAATATCTACCTTATTGTCTAGCTTTTCAGTGCCGACTAGCTTATTTACAAACCATCCGAAGATGTCGTAATTGAATGAAAACACATCCCTAATCTGAACGCCTACTTTTTCGGGTTTGCTTACAGAACTAATCCTATCACAACTATATGCCATCTTACTCATCAATGCTCGTGTTCTTGTCTGTTAACACCTAATACCTTTAGTTCATCGCGCTCCTTGGTTAACTCCTGAGCGTATAGGTCAATATAATGACCGTTCCACCCGCACGTGAATTGAACCGTGCCGCCAATTAGTTCACGTCTTGCGACAATGATACCCTCCTCTTGGTTTTGGTCGGTCTTGAGGTAAATAGAATCTCCTAAATTGAATGTCATTTCTCAAATGATAATAGAACGTGAATAGACCCAGCAACTGCAAGTATGGAAGGAATGAATAACCACCACCCACCGAATGAGTCCCATGTGATTAATAAGGTAGCGCCCCACAATGAAGCCATGCAATATACGCACGTCATTAAAGGCTTAGACCACTTTTGATACCACTTACCGTCCATCATGTCGTAGTAGGCATCTAAGTCATTGCCTGTAAAGGTATAGAGCAGCATATCAACCGAACGGTTAAGCCCGATAATAGATAGTGCTGTTAAGGCTACTAATTCAATCATTCGATTTAATATCAATATCAAACTCAGCCGTTTCGTCAGATTGCCTTAGTAGTCTTGCAAACACCTCAACAAACTTCTCTTTCTTGGATAGTTCATGTTCGCCCATTGCATCAAGTATGATGTGAATCTTCTCATGGTAGAAAGTATCAAGTACACATGATGGAGTAAGTGGTTCGCCCTTGTATTCTTTACATAGTGCTATTTTGTTATCTGTAAAGCTACATTCGCCTAACACACTTTCGTTGCTAAGTCTTGTATCTTCAAAGGCGACTGTTATGGTAGAAGCAAATACTTTGAATGATGTAGGTATGTTCATTTTATTCGCTTACAATAGCTTCAGCAACCGCGACCCCGTTTAGCTTCTCAAACCTTACGGCAATACACGTTACTTCGTCAGTCTTGTTGGGTAGGTAAACAGCGTCCTTATCAAACATGGAAGCCGCGTCTGAGTTGACCCAAACCTCGTAGTCAACGTCAACCACCCTAGATACAAATGGAATACTAATCTTACCATCTACGTCAGTAGTTACCTGTACACCGTTTAAACGACCGTTAGCCGTGTTCTTGGTGTAAACGTTAACCGATACGCCTACGCCTGCAATCCAATCAGCAACGTAAACGGATGTGGCGCAGTACGCGATTGGCAGTGTCTTGGTGCAAGGGGTACAAATGCTCATGGTGTAAAGTTAGTTAAGTTGTTTTACTTTTCCCGTCTTAGGATTAATCGAATAGCCTAGCTTCTGAGCCTCTCTAATGAACTCATTGATTCTGCTAGTCATGTCTTTATTAGCCTTGATAATCTGCTTAACGTTGGCTTCTAAGTTGCTTATTTGCTCTGGTGTCATTGTCTCTTATCGTTTGTCAAATATACAGCTTTTGACGCCACCTAATCCAATTCATCACATCTTTGTGGTTAACAGCGTACCGAACACAGTCAAAATGGTCAGCAAGTTGGTGCAAGTCTTTACGGTTGCTCTTGATTATACCGCCCTCGCCATTAGCCTCAACGAACCGCATGTCTCTAATGGTGTTCTCACATCTTGGGTCAATTCTGAAATCAATCTTATCCTTCCCTTCGCCACTGTGATAAAGCACATAGTTCAAGTCGTTACGGCTATTTACATGCTTTGGATTGGCTGAGGTTTGTATCTGCTTTGGCTTAATACCCAACTCCCTACGTATCTGCTCAAAGTTAGACGCGTGGTCTGCCTGCGATAGTTCGCGCTTGTTACCATTGTAGTCACCCGTAATCACACACCGCCACATATCAGAAGGTGTGAACTTCCTTTTGATTTCGCCTACTGCTTTGCCTATCGTACCAGCTTTAATTGTTGCCTCATCGAATACCCAAAAGTGCCAGCCTTCAGCGTCTTGATATATTTGATAGAAGATAAACCCGAACGGGTCAATGTTAAAGTCCATTGAGATATGCAGTGGATATTCTTTCTTATGCCAGCATGATTTGATATGTGTTTCGTCATCCCAATCGTTAGCGAATCTGTTACCTACTTCGATGACTTCCCAATCGCCCTCAACAAATCGTTGATATTGAAGTGGTGGTAAGTTGCGTTTAAGACCCTCAAGGTACTCAGGCGGTAAGAATGGGTTATCCGTTATCTTAGCTTGGATGTATGCCCATGAATCGGGTAGATTGTCATTAGCCCACGGGTCGTAGAACCTTTCTTTAACCCAATTGTGCGTAGGGTTACAGGTAGCCAATATCATGCTAGGAATCTTTAGCCCTTTAACTAACCATGTTCCCGTTCGTTCTAATAGCTTATCAAAGGTTGCCTCTTGAATCTCGCTAATCTCTTCGCATCCAGCACCGTTGATTTCAAGACCTTTGAACCTCTCTAAGTCCTTGTCTTGGTCGTAGTTCTCAGACATAAACATGAGTTGAGAGCCGTTCTTAAATTTAAGCGTGTATGTGTCCTGATTGAATGATTCAACGTGTAGGCTTAGACCCTCATCAAGTATCTTTTGAAGCGATGGTATTGTATTACGTTTAAGGTTGGGTAGGTTCTCGCGAATGATAACCCAACGTGACTTAGGGTATTTAGAACACAAGGCAATAAAGGTAAGCAGTAGCCACCATGTTTTTCCGCCTCTAATTGCACCACCGTACAGAATTACATCATTCTTACCGTTAAGTGCTAAGTCGTATGCTTCAGTCTGCTTTAGGGATAACCTCATCCTTTACAGTTCGTTCAATAACAAAAGGAATGTCCGTTATACTTGCTTCTATTATTTGCTTAGACTTACCATAAGCCCTATCAAGTAGCAATTCAGCGGCTCTTGTATTACCGTCTTTAGCTTCCTTTAGCATTGCATTAAGCAAGTCAATCAATCCTTTAGAATCTCCGTTTTCACCGTCTAATAAATCGGCAATGTGAACGTCCAAATTAGGTATTTTCTTTGGTGCGCCTTTCAGGTTTCTACGTGGGTCATCACCTTTTTTAAAAGGCTTTAGATTATCCATGTGCTTAGGGTTTCCAGCTTTTGCCATTTCACAGATGTATCGCTGTAAGTATTGCTTTAATTCACAAAGTTACGAATTACAATTCAATTAAGTTTCTTCATCGGTAATT
>TARA_R110000868_G_scaffold56989_3_pt1 | contig 12065 bp, 15 predicted proteins | sample TARA_R110000868 | Tara Oceans TARA_R110000868 (sample SAMEA4397489) | marine metagenome | biome: Polar Biome; feature: [SRF] surface water layer (ENVO:00010504); material: water (ENVO:00002006), including particulate matter (ENVO:01000060) such as... | depth 5 m | reverse complement strand
CCTAGCTTGAATGTCACCCTTTTGTTGGGAGAGATTTCTTGCTGCCTCGGCTTGCATTATGGCTTGACGGCCACCACCAAAAGCACCGGACTTGGTTGCTTGGCTGGATAACTGTGTACCTGCAATATCACCTTGGCGCTGAGCTTCACGCTGCTGGATGTCAACCACATTCTGCATGTATGGGGACATGTACCGCTGAGCGGAGTCCCCGCCAAACTGACCGGCTTGGAACTGTGTCGGGTCGTATTGAGCACCAAGAGCGCCCAAGCCCGCTGCGCCAGCGAGTTGGGTACCAAAACCAGTAGCCCCAGAGGTCTGCATGTTTGCAGCGTTTTGTTGGGACTGAGTCTGCAAAGGACTGAAGCCCGCGATACGGTTGCCCTCGTAGGGTTTGTAGGGGTTTTGGTTTATGTCCGTTAGAGCGCCGGTTTTGGCCAGCGTGTCTTTGGCGTAACCCTTGGCCCACTCAGGGAGCTCTGAGACTTGAGTGGTTGTAGATGGAGCAGATGAGGAGCCGCCACCATCACCGTAAACAACCCGCCCGCCCTCTTTGCGAGTGACGGAATCTCCAAGGGGTTCGCCAAATGTGTAAAGTTGCCGACGTGAATAGCTCATAGCTCATCCTTAAAAAACTTCTGGTACGTTACGCTTTGCGTTGTGTACCCGTACTTATTTGCTGTGTTGCGCCACCCCGGACGCCCAATAAATTCAATTCCCGTGCAACCTGCATCCTTGGCGAATCTTGCGGCCAAGTCCTGCATGTGATCTTCTACCTTCTCCAGAGTCCCCGGCTCCATAGCGCAGTACTGAACAACCAGCATTTTGCACTGTGGGTACTGCTTAATCTCTGTAATGGTGTGGCCAAGGATTTTGTCCTCGTCTACAACCACCCACAACTGCATCTGACCGTTGACGATAAACCTGACAAGATCATCAACCCCAGCGCGTCCTTTTGTCCATTCCGCCGAAGTTTCCAAGTGGGGCATCAGCGCGGGAAGCGTTGTATACACCTGTCCCACCGGGACTAAAAACATGTTCATGCAGGTAGGTATTTAGCCGAGCGGCTGTTAGCTGCTACCTTGCCTTTACCCACTGTCTTCCCACGGGCCTTTTGAATTCTGTCCATCATGGCGTACAGCTTACGGGCACCAGCCTCAGTCGAGCCGTTGCCTAGCTCAGACACAATCCGTGCGGGAACTACAAATTCTCCGTCGGCAAGCCGCGCCGGTTGCTTCTTACCAATCATTGCAGGGATGGAGTCAGAGATGCCATCGCCGGGGCCGCGCAGAAGTCTGCCGCCATCGGAGTAGTCGCCTAGATTAGAGATGCCGCCTTGGGCCAGAGCGGCTAAACCACCCCGTGCCCAACCATCTCCGCCACTTTCTGTACCTTCCCCAGACGGGCCAGCAGCTTCTGAAGCGGATACACCCCCACCTCCACCCCCGCCGCCAAAATCCGAGCCCGCATTCATTTGCGCTTCTTGACGCCCGGACATCTGGTTTAGACCCTGATTACCGTATTGTTGAGCAGCCTGAGTCTGCTGACCAACTGCATCCTGATAGGACTGTGGTGTGCCAAACAACACGCCAAAATCAGGCATTTGGACAGAACGTCCGCCAAGCAATGCTGCAACCGAAGCGCCGGGAACACCAAGAGTCAATAGATTTTCAACTTGATTCATACGCGCAGCCCGAGCTTCTTGTCCTGCGGGTGTAGTTTCCTCCCAAGTCAGGTAGTCGTTGGTTTTTGAATTTAGCGTGTTATTGCCCCCACTGTCTCCACTGGCCCCAGAAATACCGCCGGTGGGCGAAACCATCGTGGCCCCCTCGCCAGCTTTCTTGGTGTACATCTGCGTAACGGGGTCGTAGGTATAACCGCCAACGTCGCCGCCTTCGGCAAACTGCGCTTGTCCTGTGTAAGGATCGACGGCAGCGTCTTGCGCCCCTGTAACTACATTGCGGCTGATTGGCTGCTGGAACGGAGTTGCGTACGCGCCTGTGTTTATGTCGGCTTGCGGATAGCCTGTATTCATACCAATTGAGTTGGCGTCTGACATGGCTTCCACGGGGCCGCCGGACGCAAAGTTGTATTGCTTTTTGGCCGTAGCATCATCAATCGGCGTATACGAGGGGGTGAAATATCGCTGTTCTTTACCAAAGTTGCGGCTTTGATCCCCGTATTCGGGTACATCAGGGACAGGAGTTGGTGTTTGCGACCCGGCGTTAAACTGATACCGCTGGCCCATACTGGCGTCTTGCTTGAACTCTGGTTGTTTGGTGGTTGTATCCAACAGCATTGGAGCCGCCGCTGCAAGTCCAGCTTGCATTAAGCCTTTGCCACCACCAATCTGGGACATAAAAGTATTACGCCCGGCTTCAGAACCCAGTCCTTGCGCCCCCGCCAACATTTTGTCGCCCATAGATGCGGTTACATTACTGGGGTTAAATGCTTCAATAGGTGGTACAGCGGGGCCAGCAATATTCGCCGCATTTACTCCGCCAGCAGCCGCCATGTTTGCTCCACCAGCACCAGCCAAAGCTGAGCCAAGACCTGCGCCGCCGTAAGCACCAAGACCGGCCATCAAGCCTTTTTTCAAGCTACCCGTACGCAGTGCTTGGAGACCACCGATACCCGCACCAATCCAACCAGCGCCCAAGCCTTGCAAACCGGGGACCATCATGGCCCCTGCACCTAGCACCATAGGCAAGATAGACGACAAAAAGCCTGCCTCTGGCAGACCTGTTTCTGGGTTGATTGTGAGAGAACCGCCGTGGGCCATCGCCAATTGCTGAAGGCTATTGACCTCGCTTGGAGCCATGTGGACGAGTTGAGTGTCTGGGCCTCGGCCAAGCGCAGCAAGTCCTTGTGCGGTTTGATTCATGGTTGCCTCTGAAATCGGGGGTATTCGGATGGTATCACAATGATGTCTTTATGCGAAGCATTTGGCTGGTGGCCTGTACGCCGTCTACGGTGTCCCGATAGACATCCCCAAGGCGCAAATTAGCCAGATCAGCTTGAGTTGGTAGCGTGTTTAAATCTAAGTTAAAGCTAGAGCCATGTACAGCGCCGGGGTTGTCCAACTGGTTAAAGTACAGACGCAGGGCGCTGAGCAGGGACTCCATGAACTGGGTGTCATACTCAGCCGGGGCGCTGGGTAAACGCGGAGCGCGAACTAGAGGATTGCTCATGCTTACTTCCTGCCGTCTGGACGCACTTCAATACGCGGTACTCCGAGTTGCCAAGCCGTGCCTAGCGTGTCAGAGCCGACTTTAAACGCCATCTGACGACCCCGAATCCTGACATAGACCTGTTCAGTAAACTGCTGCACGTTGTACGTACGTTGTCCGGCGTAGCTCACGGTGCTTGTAACGGCGGGGTTGTTTGAGTTGCCGTAGTTGGAGCCGGGGAACTGCCGGGGCCGAACCGTGAAGTCCAACTCAGGAGCAGTGACCGTGGAGCCGTCAAAAGTCACGTCCGGGATGATCCTCCAGACAAAGCCAAAGTTGTGCCCATCCCCAATGTCGAAGTCCGAAGACTGTACATACGCAGTAATAGCCGAAGGTGGATTGGTCGTGCCATCATCTACGCCGGTCTCGTGGTACACAAGCTGATTACCGTAGGTGGTCGCCATAGGCTGAGAACGCAAGGGGCTATCCATCCAAGCAGTACGGGCTAAAGTTCCGTAGTACCAGATGCGCTCAAGGTAGTTGTACACCACGTACCTATCAATGGTGGTGGAGTTGGCCGAGCAGTAGTACCACCAGACTTCGTTGAACCCCTCATTTGTGCTTGCAAAGAACTGGGACGCTTGCGACATATTGATGTTGTTGTAAACATAGGAACGAAGCGTGCAGGGCAGCGTTTCAACACGGCCAGAGTACATGTAGAACTTGTCTACACCCATCCAGTAGGTCACATTGTTGGCCGTAGCCGTTGCATTTGGTCCCGCAATAGACAAGTTGTCTGCAAGAAGTTGAAAGCCCCAGACGTAAGGAGCGCCCAGATACTGCATGGAATACAGCGCTGCGTCTGTCCAGACCAGAATCTCTTGCCGCGCTTGCAGGGCGGTAATTATGGAGGAGCCGTGGCTAAGCGTGTAGCTACCCGCTTGATTGGTAACAGCCGGTGTCCACTGGGTGTAATCTTCTTGATCTGACCAGCGCACCAACATAGGGTTTTGTACGGCGGAGCCGTAGTCATTTACACCAAAGCCGATGACAAAGCGTGAGGCGTCCGACACCATAACTACGTTACAAATGTCTGGGGTATCCCCGGCAGTAAGCAGAGTACCACGGTCAAAAACATTTGGGTTGGCGTTGACTTCCCAGAGATACAGCCCGCCGCCGCGTGGGTTGAAAATCAAATTCTGGCCGTAGTTAGACTGGCTCCACAGGCGAATCTGAGTGCCGAAGCCAACACCAGCGGGAGCAGGTGAACCCCAGCCCGTGTCTGAATACCCAGTGGTAATACCGCCCCAGCCACCCGCGCCCCAACCTACACTTACTGTAGAAACATCGGAGCCGGTTGTAATTTGGTATGTACCAACGGTAGAACTGCCGCCAGCACCGACATCCGAAGCGTCTGCCGCAACGGTAGAAGTGATCTTGTAGATGTTGTTGCTGGTAATTGAAACAACCTGATACTCTTTATTGAGCACAACAGCGGTAATTGCCCCGCCAAGACTGACTGCGCCACTGTATGTAACAAAGTCTCCAGCCTGCGCTCCGTGTGCGGCATCGGTAACTGTCAGGGTGGTCGAGCCGGTTGTAGCGGCAAAGGTTACATCGCCAGCAGCAGTGGTGCTACGGATAGGGGTGATGTCGTAGAAAGTGCCGCCAATACCGTTCTGGATATAGAACTTCAGGTTTGTGCCAACACCCAACAGGTTGTAGCTAGACAACGTGATCCAGTTCCACAGCGACCGGCAAGTCCCCCAGAACGATCCCGTAGTAGGAGGCAAAGTGGACGTGGCAGCAGAACCTGTATCAGCAACCCAGCCGCCAATCTTCTCCGCCGAGCCCGAGCGAAAACGCACTTTGTCGCTCTCAAACCAACCGCCCTCATTGGCGAGCGTGGTGGACTCTCGGTTTACACCGGGTCGAAACTGGAGTTTTTGTAGAGGCATGGTTCATTTTCCCACGTATTAGGCAAAAGGTCGAGTTCCCTGCCGGTCAATGATAAGCGCCTGCCTGCGTGGAGTTCCGTCTGGTGTGTTCGTCACACTGATATGCGTCCAAGCGTCAAACTCACGGATGATCTGGTCATAGGGCAAACCCGCAGCAATCACTGCGCGTACCACAGCATCGGGAGTCATCCCGGGAACACGGAAGTCACAAGCGGCCCCGATCCTATGCTGGCTGGAGTCTTTTGAACCAACCGAATCATTGACCTGTTTAGACCGGAACCCAGAGTTAATCATAATCGGTTTGCCACCCAGCGCGGTCTTTACCTGCTCCAAGAACTCAGCAAGTCGTTGTAGGTTGGCAGTCTCGGCTTCGTTTGGCGTGTTGTCAAACTCACGGTGGCTGGTAGCGGTCAGTTCCGCAAGGGTGAAGTGCGGGGTCATTTCTTAGCCTTCATGTCCATGATTTTCTCCAGCGTGCGGCCACCGAAGTAAAAACTCATTACCAGCATGCCCCACTGGCCCAGCAATGTGACATAGGTCTCGTTAACCTCCAGCTTAAACGCGCTCATCATGGCAAAGACAAAGTAGCCAATGAAGATAGCAATCAGCGTCATGGGGCGGATGTTCTTGGATAGCGCAGAGTCAGACGACATGTCGGCCTTATGCCGGTCGCTTAAATTGTTTTGCTCGGTCTTGTACAAGTCCGTGTCGTTTGCCATCTTGGCAAGTTCGCCCGACTGCGCTAGCGTTGCCAATTCAAGCTGGGCCTTGGCCTTGGCCTCTGGATCGGGGATGAGTTTGTCGATGAGCTTGCCGCCGACTTCTAAAAGTGCTGTGAGGGGAAACATAATCTACCTTTCTAACAGTTACCGTCGCTGTCCAAGGATGCCCAAGGTGAAATAAATAATAGCGCCGACCAAAATTAAAAAGACACTTGCCATCAGCACAAGCTCAATGACCTCATCCATCTCTTTTTTACGATTCGCCGCAGCTTCTTTTTCTCTGCGAGCATCATGGGCAGACTCGACATCCATCGCTGCTGCGCGAGACTTAATTTTGTTCCAGACGTCTACCTTGCCGGACTGCATGAACAGGAGTTGCAACTCGTCTTCAAAGCGCTTAGCCTGATCCAGCGCCATCTCAATTTGGATAGCAGTGCCCATTGATGACTTGGACTTCTTGGCCTGAACAGCAGCTTTGGTAGCCGTGGACTTCGCATCAAAGTACTTGCCCAAAACGGGGCCGAGCGAGGACACATCGTCAACAGTCTTGCTGACCTTTTTGATGAGCGCAACCGCTGCCTGTATGCCTGCTAGCGCTGTTAGGGGGTCAATCACTTTCGGCCTCCGCTACTTTCTTTGGCTCAGGCTTGTTCTTCTCCCGCCACTGCAAACACCAGACCAACAAGCGGTCGGACGACCAACTCCACCTCACGCACTCAAATACGGGCGCAGGAGCTTGAACCGCTGGGGGCGAAGGTGGTAGGGCGTCCATGATTAATTATCGCATTCCCCACCGAACACGCAACGGGTTTTGATTTTAGTCATACGTGTTTTTTACTCTGAGCCACAAGCTCTTGCGCCGTAATGTCGTTGAAATCCAAACCCATATTGATCCGCACCGAACCCGGCGCAAAATTATGCACCGAGTGCCATTCAAAATGGTTAAACACGTACCACCGCCACGGCTCCATGACGGCTGTTACGACGTGTTCTATTTTATCGTGGTCTGGGATGCGTAAGGGGTCGATGACCTCAAAGTCTTCTTTGTTCCGGTACCAGCGCGTTTCTTGACCGCTACCCTGCAAAAGCATGAACAGAGAGGCGCGGCGCTTATGGCCCTTGTGCGTCCCGAGATACTCGCCATTCTTAGACACCTGCAACATGGGCGATGGCTCCCCCGGAGATAAGTCCTGCATCCACTTCGGGGCCAGACTCACAAGCTCTTGGCCCAGTGCGTCTGGGAAAAAGTGTTGGGTAAATTCAATCAAGTTGCCGGGGCACAGGTTTTTCATCTGCGCGGTACGGCGATATAACTCTCTGGCTTTTTCTGGGCCAATCAATCTAATTAACTCTTTGGGCGCGTTTGCCTTGTTGTAATTGCTCCGCAAAGGAAACATTTCAAGATGTGTTAGCGTTGATTCTAAAATGCGTCTACCAAAGTCAGACCCAAAGGTAAGCCCGGTGTCGTAGACGTAGGTGGTGGAGTCAATCTCATCAATCTGCGTTTTAATCATATTAGAAAAATGGTACGTTTTTGTTGGTGACGGGATCAACGTAGTAATGCCCTTGAAGCGTAATCCTAGCTTCTCCCGGCAAGACTCGCAATCCGGGCATATGAAACCTGTGGTTCAATGTTTGCGACCATACGTACATCACACCATGCTCATAAGGCAGAACTTTATGCTCTCCACTGTCTGGGCAAATATACTCTAAACCAGCGCCAGAACTGCCAGCAGAAATTAAACTGACGATGCTGTCAGATTCGTACCCAACCTCGCATTGATCCACGGTGTTATCTACGTGAAAGGTTTTAGGTAACGCCTCAATATCTAGTTCGCTAATGTGAAACCCGGGTATGGTTAACTCATCGTTAAACATGCACTCACGGCCCGTTTTCTCTTCCAAAAATCGAAATAACTTGTCGTATAGCCAAGAAAACTCATTTCGTAAAACTCCCTGCACGGAGCGATTAATATGCTCTCGTGACGGCAAATAGGTCAACCCCGCGCCAAAACGGTAGAAAAATCCTTTAGCGCCACGCTGCTGATGGACTTCAGGGGACACTACTACCCAGTGTTGGCGCAACGAAAGGACCTGCACCCTAGTGCGCTCAACATCTTCTGGAGACAAAAACTGCCCCCAGTTGACTATGCCTTTTAGGCGCTTGGCTGGATCAATAAGGCTTTGGTTAAGGCGCATGACGTTTTGCAAACAGAAAGAATGTTAGCTTGCCCCAGACATCCACCACCCCATCAGCAGAATAGTCAACCCCGCGCCCATCGCCATTATGATGGCGCTTGTGTAAAAAGATTGGATTGATAAACCTTGCAAGTATTTTTAAATCCGCTGCATCGCCAGTAATATGGTCATGGGATAATGCATTCACTAACAGTCCGTTATTTACAGCAAGTACACAAGCAAGCGCAACTGGATAAAAAAGCCAGCCAGCAAAAAAGAACATAGTTGTGTGAAACAAAATTGGAACCAATAGCTCGTATTTGCGGTACGTGGTCATCCAAGGGTATTTACGCACAAGATCAGCAATTACTCTGGTGTCTGCTGTGCTTGGTTTCCATTTTGCAATCCAACCAATATACGCATGAAACACGCCGTGCTGCGGGTTATGAGGGTCCTTATCGCCGCCTGAATATTTGTGATGCAATCTATGCGCCATTGCTGATGCGAGAGGGTCACCAAAGAAACTAATTGAGGCAATTAGAGTTGCCAAAGCAGGATACCAAGCAACCGGCTCAAAAGAATTGTGTGCAAACAGTTTGTGATACCCGCTGCTTTGGCCGAACTGAATTACAGGAAAGTATAGTAAAACCCCAACGCTTAATGTTGGCAGCCAAAGATCGCTGGTTAATAAATGCCAAACAACCAAGCATGCCACCAGCGGCATAAAAACAAAAAGCCGAAATATATGCTTGCTCATTTAGATAGCGCCCGAACAAATAAACCGCCTGTATCTAGCTCATACCAGCGGTTTGCAAAAATGGGCTTTCTTGCCTCGACGTGGTGCTCGTCGTGAATCCATTCGCCGCCCATTGGGCAGACGTACTCCAAGTACCAGCGGTTGTGCGCGTTTGTGCCCTTGTGACTAAAGACCCTGTGGAGGCCGTTGCAAAAGTGAAGCGTAAAGAGCGGAACCATCCCGATCCACAAGAACGCATCTACGGATACGGCCAGCAGCGACAAGTGCCACACCAGCACAACGCCGAGTGCGTTGTTGTGCAGGAACGAGTGTCGAGCACCGTGAAACCACTTGCCTGCAAGGGCAAACTTTACCGGCGGCATGCGGTAGTTGGCGGTGAAAAGTCCAGCCCACCCCTTTAGGTGGGTGTCTTTGTCTGTGTCGGCAAAGGCGTGATGCGCGGAGTGCAATGCCGCCCAGCCCGCAGGAGTGGAGTACCCGTAGGCTACCGGAACAAAAGCCAGCAGCCACATCACAGTAGGGTTTGCCTCATACGCCCTGTGGCAGAAGTACCGGTGTACCACGGCGGAAAACAGAGAGATTACAAATACATGGGTTGCAAATGCGGCGGCAGCGTAACCCCACGAAGACGTTAGAAATGCAACAAACGTGAACACCAGCCCTACGTAGTACAAAGCGGTTGTGCGCGTGTTGTTCATCCTAAAGCTAAATTCAGGTATCATAGATAAACGCGGTGGTGTTGTTGGTTGACCCACTATAGCACAGCTAGCTTTTTACGGGAGCAAAAAATGGCAGACACGTACAACTTGGGCGCATATCAAACCCTTATTTACACGAAGCTGGACTTGCCGCAAGTCCCAACGGTGGACCCAACTGCGCTACTTGCTTGGATGATGGAGCCTGAACGTAAAATTATGTCGGAGCCTGCTAACTACAAAAAGGTAGAACCAGATGCGGTGTACCCTTGGCGTCCCGTGTGGGCCTATGACGGAGAACAGTGGGACACAGAATTCGCCGCACAATTTCCACAGATTATTGATTACGTTAAGCTGTTTCCAGCGACTGACTGGCGGCGCGTAAACTTTCTTGCCCAACTGTCCAATTCAGAAGTTTTTCAGCACGTAGACCCAGACTACGGCTTAGGTTGGCGTGTATATTTCACCTCTGGTGGGCCAAGGTTGTACTTTAGCAAGTTTAAAAATTGGTCAACGGAAGATGACAACGCTTTTGGTATGACCGATATTGAAGATATTACAGCCCGATGTGAAGACGCCCGCATCTACGTCCCAGTGCCTGAAACTCCTTACGCTTACGCTCTTACGTCCGCCTGCGCTGGGCATTCTGTTGAACGCAATACTGGACCCACCGGGGTGCGGATTGTTATGCTCATCATGCCACGCATCGAGTGTGTTAACGTGACCGAGCATCAGGCACTGTTAAAACGTAGCACCGAAAAATACGCTTCGGAAGCTATTTGGTATTAACTCTGTCAAAGATTAAGCCGTAAAATTTTGTTCTCGCCACTAGCGTTTTTTCTTCAGATCGGACGCTAAGGGCGGCAGCTTTGGCAAACACGCGCTGGTCAATAACCCCCTCACCCTCACAAACAAGAAGGTTTGTGCCTACCGGCAGTCCAACTGCCTGCCCTGCATCTAAAGCAACTGGTGTAAATACAGGCGCAACGCCGCCGTTTATAGCTCTAGCGCCATCAAGGCACCACCACTCACAGTCACCGTCCGCAGTTAAAACGTGCGTACCACGCTCAAGAACAGGTGGCAAATCCGTCACTGAGAAAAACCCCGGCAATCGGTCACTTAACGCAAAGTCTTCCGACTTACGAGTTGCAACTATACGACCCACGGTGTAAAACGTTTTGCACGATAGTTTATCTAGCGGTATATTGCGCTGGATAATTATAGAGAACTGCTCTTTATCTGGTAGTTGGAAGTGCGTTACTTCCCATCCAAAGTAAATATGCTGCGTCGAGATCACAGCAAAGTTGTTGCAACCGTAGATGCTGGGCTTGCAATTTCTTGAACGTTACTCTGTGCGGCTGTGGTGATTGTTCCGCTTGTCCCAACAGCAGGAATGAGCACCTGACATTTTTGAGCTTCCCAATAAGCTGTGGGTGCATACATATCAATTACAGCTTCAAGAGCTTCACCAACATACGGAAGACGTGCGCCAATGTGCATGGTCTGGTGGCCTACAGCCGAGTAAACAACCTCCATGCAACGTGCTGCTTCGTCCACTTTAATAATGTTGTATGTGTATTCCATGGTTTTTACATTAACTAATTGATCCCATACGAGTGCCAGTGCTCACGTAAGTAATATTTGCGTTTCCGGTTATGGCGCCGCCACCTCCGCCGCCGCCACGTCCCGGTTGGGTGTTAGAGCCGCCAGTGCCACCCGTAGCCCCCCAAGTTCCACCAGTGCCGCCAGAAGTAGAACTGCCACCGCCACCAGTGCCGCCGCCGCTGGTCGTACCCACATTGCCCGGACTTCCGTTTCCATTAGCACCGGTACCACCAGCACCGCCGGAAGAATTTGCAGATGGGGTAGCGCGGCCTCCGCCACCGCCACCGCCGCCATACTGAATAGAACTAAATTTGTCAGATACAAGATAGCCACCGCCGCCGCCACCGCCGCCGCCACCGCCACCAATAGTTCCGCTACCATTGGTTATGGTTACGGCCACAGATACAGCCAAAGCAAGCCCGCCCGCACTGCCAGCAACGGCATTGTTGGCGCTGGCGCTACCTCCAGCGCCGCCAGCGCCACCCATACCCACAATAAAACCGTTATTTATAAGCGAAACGCCATTGGGGAAAGAACCGTTAATTGTTAATCCCGGAGTACCTGTACTGTTACTGGAACAATAGATGCCGCTGTTAATAGTGGCAGTAACTTTAGATGTTCCGGGCCACCCAGCGTTTACGGCAAGTGTTCGAAGATTGGCGTTTGTCTGGTTGGTAGTAATTGAAAAAGTAAACTCATTGGACTTACCGCTTAAATTGGTAATGGCAATAGTTGCGGGGCTTGCGCCGACGCCAGCTAGGGTACGAACAGCGGAGTCATTTAAAGAAATTGTTGCAGTTGAAGATAAGCCCAACTCAGTGTTAACCTGAGAGAACGACAGCGAACTGCCGGGTACGACTGGTAGCGTCATGCTCGCTCCTTATGGTGTGCCGTAGGCGGTGATGTTCGCCAACGTAGTCAAGTTGCCCGAAGAGTCCATCGACGCAATGTTGGTAGCCCCGTACTTGAAGTACAGCTTGCCA
>TARA_R110000868_G_scaffold33300_8_pt1 | contig 12067 bp, 12 predicted proteins | sample TARA_R110000868 | Tara Oceans TARA_R110000868 (sample SAMEA4397489) | marine metagenome | biome: Polar Biome; feature: [SRF] surface water layer (ENVO:00010504); material: water (ENVO:00002006), including particulate matter (ENVO:01000060) such as... | depth 5 m | reverse complement strand
GACGCGGGCATTCTTGGTCGGGAATTTCGACAGGTGGCGCCGCGAAGACTTGTAAGAGCAATGCTCGGACCACATCACCGAATAGATGCCGAGTTCGACCAGGTTGGGCCGGCGGCCCAGTCGTGCAACCAGGCGTTCCCATTCATCGGACTTGATGCCGTGTTCAACGCCTTCTTTGGCGGTTTGCGTAGCGGTCAGGTGGGCGAGTATCGCAGATGTATCAGGCATGCGGGCGCTTTAGACGCAAAGTGCGCGAGTCGCCAGCCTGATTGTGCTCACTCGGCGCCTTGGTTGTCCAACCACGCCTGTCCTTCAAGCTTGGCCAATTCGACCAGATTGCCCATTGCGAGGTTCATGTCGACAAGATGCAGGCCCCAGTCGGCGACGACTTTGCCATCAAAGACGAGGTCGCCGGGGATGTCGTCGGCGCGGGAGTCAGCCGGATCGGCATGGATCGAAACAGCCAGCCAGTCATGCGTTTCATTGGATTGGCACTCGGCCGTCAGCAGGCCCGGCAGCGATACGAAGGGCGTGTCGACAGCGACACCATAGTCGTTGGGCTTCAGTCGCCCGAGGCTTTGGCGCGGCATGAAGGCTTTCAGGTCGCCATTGTCATTGTTGAGGCGAGTTGGGTTCGTACAAACGGCGCGTTTGCCATCTTGGCTCTTACCGAAAAAAGACTCGACCGACGGGGGCGTGGGTTCGCGGAAGCTCGCAAAGCTGACGAGGCAGCCGACTTGTGAGCCACTCGTGCAAACGGGCAAGCCTGACGCCAAGTCTGTTTCGGGATCGATAACTGTTTCGTACCCGATTGCATGGACTGCGATGAGCTTGTCTTGGGCGGCAGATCCGACGATGTCATTTTCCAGCATTTGGTAGATCATGCTGGCCCCCTGTGAATGGCCGATCAATACGACGCCGCGACCGTCATTCTCGTTGGCGAGATAGTCGTTCCAGCTGTCTATCACGTCTGCATAGCGCATCGCGTCATCGGCTGTTGTCTGGCCGGTGGTCATCTGTTTTTGCAGTTCGAGCAGGGTTGTCTGGCGGTACATAGGCGCGAACAGGCGGCAGGTTTCGCCATAGCGGGCGAATTGGTTGGCGATGACGCTGAGCTCTTCAGGCCCGGCAATCATGTCGCTATTGGGCGTGACGTCGAATGACACCGTTGGGTAAATATAGAAGCAGTCAAAAGCAGGCTCAGCTGCTGGCGTGAAGGGCAGGGTCCGCGTCGAGCCGTCTGCCGCTATTTCTGTCGCGGTGAGGTCGATCGAACAGGCATCGTCCATTTTGCCCGGATGGCACAGCCAGTTCGCCATATCGGCATAGTCATTGCGCGAATAGGTGGTGGATTCTGTTTCAACTGTTGCGGGGGGCACTTGGTCGGCAACGGGAGGAACCTCATTGCCGCAAGCGGAAATCGCTAGCGCTGCGGCGCCAATCATCAGTTTTCTAAGCATGGCGGTCTTCCTTGCGTGCAGTGAACGGGTGCGGGGCAGAAGGGGTCAGAGGCTCAATGCCGCGTCGATTTCTGCAAGGTGGCGCGACTTGTCGGCGTCATTCATGAAGGCAGCACAGAAGCTGTTGCGGGCGAGCTGGATGATCTGTTCATTCGACAGGTCCAGCGCATCGGCGATTTCCCGATAGTTCTGGTTCACGTAACCCCCGAAATAGGCCGGATCGTCGGAATTCACCGTGACAAGCAAACCCGCTTCGAGCTGAGTCTTGAGTGGGCTGTCGCGCAAATCGTCAATGACGCAAAGCGAGAGATTTGAGAGCGGGCAATTGGTGAGCGGCGTCTGCGTGTCCTGCAGCACTTTCAGCAGGCCGGCATCTTCCATTGACCGATTGCCATGATCGATCCGGTCCGCACCGATGTCGATCAAGGCTTCCTGCACGTATTCTGGCGGGCCCTCTTCGCCTGCATGAAGACAAAGCTTGAATCCAAGTTCCCGGCATTTCGCGAACAGGCGCGCAAATTTTGAGGGCGGGTGACCGACCTCCGAACTGTCGAGGCCCACGCCAATGAACCTGGAATGGTAGGGGTGGGATTCTTCCAGCAGGGCGAACCCGTCCTCCTCGCTGAGATGGCGCAGAAAGCTCATGATCAGATGCGACGTGATACCCAGTTTGGCCTCACCGTCTGCAAGGGCTTCGAGAATGCCGTCTGCAACTGTGGAGAAGGCGACGCCGCGTTCCGTATGTGCCTGGGGATCAAAGAAAATTTCAACATGGCGAACGTTGTCCTCTGAAACGCGCTCCAGATACGCCCATGTCAGATCATAGAAGTCCTGCTTATGCAGCAGGACGGCCATGCCTTGATAATAAATGTCGAGAAATTCCTGAAGATTCGAGAACGCATACGCGGCTTTCGCCTCTTCGAGTGTCTTGAAGGGTACGGTGATCCCGTTGCGCTCCGCGATGGCCATCATCAATTCAGGTTCGAAGCTGCCTTCGATGTGAAGGTGGAGCTCGGCTTTCGGTAATTTTGCAATCAATGCAGCGCGATCAGTCATTCAGGGACTCCTCAAGGGGTCCCAGATGGGATTCATAATTGCGCCAGCGACCTGACGCGTGCTGGTAGAGGGGTTCGCGAACCTGCCAAACGCTGGCGGTCTTAACCGGTGTATCGCTATTCTGGAAATCAAGGCAGGCTGGCTCGAACGGCAAGTCCAGGAAGTCCAGGGTTTTCCTGATCTCCGTTTCAGGATCCTGCACCATAACGTCATAGTCGACGTCGAGAATGCTGTCGGGCGCGATGGCCTTCCAATGCGCCATGACGCGTTCGTAGGCGCGATAGTGATGGCCCAAATGCGCAAGGTTGAGCGCGTGAGGCTGCTGGTGGCTGAGGTGCAGGAAATAGTTCGACAGGCATGTGTCGCGAGGGTCGCGGACGGTGTGGAGAATTTTTGCGTCAGGGAACATTCGCAAGATCAACCCGACATGGTAAAAATTGTCGGGCCGTTTGTCGGTCACAATACCCGCGGCGTTCGGCAGTCGCTGCTTCAGCCCTTCCAGATACGCTTCGCGAAGCTTTGAGGCCATTTCGTAGGGCAGGGCCGACAGGCTTTGCGGGTACGGAGAGAGGTGGCGACCTGCAAGGATCGGCAACAGACCGAGTTCGCCACCCGTGGCAACGGCGCTGTGCGCAGACAGGATTTGCTCAAGCAGGGTCGAACCGGAACGGAACTGGCCGACAATGAAGACAGGCTGGATGGACGTGGGTTTGAATACGGCGGCTTGCGCCGGAAGACCCACCTCAAGAAGCGTGGACACTTGGGCATCGTGTCTCACCGGGTCATACTTCGGCGAATTGGGATGGCGAGCAGCCCCACTGGCGAAGTTGGCGGTCTTGAACGCTTCGAAGGCGCGATCATATTCACCGACCTGATCAAGCAGGCGGCCCAGCGCAAACTCAAGGCTGGCCTTTGATGCCTTGGATATCTCCGGGCGAGAGCGTTCGGACTCGAGTCGGATCACGAGGCCGTCGTCGGCCGAGTTGACGGTCGACAGGTTCGCAAGGCGGGCCAATGGCTCTGTTTCGCGAGGATTATCGACCAGCATTGTCCGGTACTCGGCTGCCGCGCCATCCCGGTCGCCAATATCCTCCAGTGAATTGGCGAGATTGAATCTTGCCTGGAGAAAATCGGGGTTCAGTGCCAGGGCGGCTCGGTACGCTTCGATAGCCAGATCAGGTGCGTTCAGGTCGTCGGCGAAGATAACGCCCCTGTTCAGATGCACTTCTTCGGGATCCTTGATGCCCAAACCGAGTGCGCGGTCATAGGCTTCAATGGCCAGTCGCGGCTCTCCGGCGCGGCGCTGCAGCCAACCCAGATTGTACCAGCTGTCTGGCAGGTCAGGCGCTTCTGCCAACACGGATTTGTAGGCCGAAATAGCTTCGACAACTTGACCGGACTCGCGCAGGGCGGAGGCTTCGGATAGGCGCCGGGCAATTTCCGGTGAATAGGTGTTTTCTGTCATCATGCGGGCTTTATTAGCGGCAGGATCGCAGATTTACCAGCAGTCTCAAGCTGCGCTGACGAGGCTTTCGAAAATGCCAAGTCCATCAAGGCCGCCCTCGTTGCCACCTACTGCGCGCTCAGGGTGGGGCATCATGCCAAGGACGCGGCCATTCTCGCTGAGGATGCCGGCGATGTCGCGCGCTGCACCGTTCGGGTTTTCGCCCTGAGCATAGCGGAACGTCACACGACCGTCTCCTTCGATACGGTCCAGCGTTGTCTGGTCGGCAAAATAGTTGCCATCGTGATGGGCAATGGGGAACGTGACCGTATCACGACCAGCATAAGCGCTGGTGAACGCGGTATTCGCGCTCTCCACAGACAGGCGTTGCTGCTTGCAGACGAAGTGGAGCGACGCATTCCGCATCAGCGCGCCAGGCAGGAGGCCCGTTTCGCACAGGATCTGGAAGCCATTGCACACGCCCAAAACGTATCCGCCACGCTTTGCATGTGCGGTCAGTTGTTTGATGACGGGAGAGTTCCCGGCGATTGCGCCGCACCGCAGGTAGTCTCCATACGAGAAGCCGCCTGGAACCATAACGAGGTCTGTATCATCCGGAATGGTTCCGTCCTTGTGCCAGACCATGGCAGGCGCCTTGCCAGTGACCTGGGCAAGGGCATCCTGAGCGTCCCGGTCGCAGTTGGACCCGGGAAAGACGATGACGGCGGTTTTCATGCGGGTCCTTTAGCAGGGAGTCGCGACGAAAGGGAACAGGTATTCAGCGTCTGCCCTTTCTTAACGTGGCTTTTGTCGCGTGTTGGCAGGCCGCCAAACTTTGTCTTGCCGGGCCATAATGGACGGGTAATCATGATGTGCTTGCTCAAGAAGGAAAGCGTTCCATGAAGAAAGTTCTGATTGCCCTTTTGGCCGTGTCCTACGTTCCGTTCATGACGGCCTGCAACACAGTGGAAGGCGTTGGCAAAGACGTCGAAGCTGGTGGTGAAGTCGTCCAGGATGTTGCCAAGGAAGTCAAAGAAGAGATTTCCAACTAGCTGCAACCTGCGCCCGGCGAGAACTCGCCGGGCGCAGGACATGGCTCAAAGTCTCAATTTCCTTTCATAAAATCAGAGTCTATTTGACGCTTCAGCGCCCAGAGTCCGGGCAGGTTCAGGGCGATTCCCCACTTTTCGGCGATGGCGCGGCGGCGGCCGAGGCTGACCAGTTTGAGATAGTCGGCCTGGGGGCGGTATTCGGTGAGGGGACGGTTGCCAGCCAGTCTCATGATCTGTTCGGCGAGCGTTTCCCCCTGACGGACGGCGAAGACACCTGCCTTGGGGCGGGGAGAGAAGCCAAGATGTGCCGTGTCACCGCAAGCGAAGACGTGCGGGTGGCTGATCGATTGAAGTGTCGGACCGACAGAGACGAATCCGTCGTGCAGGTCGAGCCCCGTATCTGAAAGCCAGGGATGTGGGCGGGCACCGGTGGCGAGCGCAATGAAGCTGGCCAGCACCACTTGACCTGAACCAAGCTGAACGGAAGTCCCATCAGCATCCACGACAGGTTCCGCTTTGAATACGGTCACGCCCGCGCGTTTCAGTTCCGTCTCTAGATGGCGTCTCATGGAGGCGTTGCCGCCCGGCAATAGCGTCGAGCCGCGTTCGATAATGGCAACCGTCGGCTGCTCTGACAGACCGAGATTGCTCAATCGGTGTTGCATGGAAAGAGCGAGTTCGATGCCCGCCGTTCCGGCCCCGACGACGACTGCGTGCGGCAGGCAGGCATGGGCCTGTACCTGGGAGACGAAGGCCGCCCATTTGTCAGCGAAATGACCAAGCGGCTTTACCGGTACGCCAGCAGATTTCAGGCTATCTGGCGCATCGACGGCAGCAATCGCACCAATGTCGAGTGAGGCATAGTCGAAGGACAGCACGCGTCCATCGCCCAATCCGACGGTGCGCGCGGCGGGGTCCAATGATGTGGCATGAGTGGTGTGAAGGGTGGTGCCAGCGGTGTGGCAGAGGGGGGGAAGAGGTATCTCTAGCGCAGTGCGCGGCCAATGCCCGGCAATATGGCCCGGCAGCAGGCCGCTATAGGATGTCGTCGGTTCCGGGCTGACCAGATGCAGGTCCAGACCCGTCGGCATGTTCCCCGCAAGGCGGCGCAATGCCACGACGTGCGTGTGTCCTCCTCCGATCAGGAGGATGCGGGTCATGCGCTGGAGGCCGGAGAGGACCACCATGACTGGATCGCTGCAGCGATGGCGTGGCTTGGGTCGCTCGCAGTAGACGGCGCACGGAACGCCACGACGGCGGAGCCTTCAAGCGCGCTTTCGTCGTCCACGTCGACCGGCCACCTGGCACCGGCGATGACGCAGTCATCCAGACCGGAAAGATATTCCCCGAATTCCGCTTCACGGCCATCGCGGAAGAGGGGCAACCAGAGGATCAGGATGCCTTGGGGCCAGCGCTTCAGGGCGCGGGGTGTCCACAAGGCCAGAGCGTCGATATCGCGGCTGGTCTCGTAGCTCGGGTCAACGAAGCAGACCATTTGCTCGCCGCTGCGAGGAGACAGCTTCAGCGCGCCAGAGTAGCCGTCGGCATGTTTGACCTGAACGCGGGGGTCATCACCGACAGCCTTTGCCAGCGCCGCGTGTTCGGCGGGGTGCTTTTCAAAAAAGACCATGCGGGCCGATGGTGGCAACAAGGCCTGCGCGAGTGCAGGTGAGCCGGGATAATCATTCATGCCGCGATCCTCGACATGGCTGACCCAGGGCTTCAGTGCGCGTGGTGGCTTGCCGCGATGCAAAGCGAGAATGCCGGTTTCGGCTTCACCACCCTTGCGGGCCTGTTCGCCGGTCAGGTCATAGCGGCCGCGGCCGGAATGAGTCTCGACATAGAGAACCGGCTTTCCGGCAGAAGTGATGTGTCCGAGCAGGGCATGCAGGACGGCATGCTTGAGAACGTCGGCGCGGTTACCTGCGTGATAGCCGTGTTGGTAGGAGAGCATGGCAACGTCTTTCTGGCGTCAGAATGAAATAGTCCCGAACGGCCATCAAGGCCATCCGGGACTAAGCCGTTTGTTCAGTTACGTCTATTCGGACGCGAGGGATGCCTTGCGAGCGGCTTCGAACTCATTGCCCGCATACCAGGTCGGCCAGTCGCTGGAGTCAGCGATGCCTTCACCAACGGTGTAGAGCGCCTGGATGTCCTGCGCGAAACCGGAAAGATCCCAGTCGTCGGAATATTCATCCATTGGCTTGTGATAGCGTTCGGCTGTGTAGGCTGCGGCTGCAGCCTTGCCAGCAGCGATGCCGCCATCAACCTTGTCGTCGCCGCCATCTGCATACAGCATCGGGACGCCGCGCTTGGCGAGGGAGATGTGGTCAGAGCGGTAGAAGTATCCGGCCTCAGGCTTGCCGTCCGGCGTGACAACGCGGTTGTCAGCCTTCAGGATTTCCGCGAGGCGGTCCTCAAGCTCTGATGCTCCGTATCCGATAACGACCATGTTGTTGGTTGGGCCAACAGGCAGTGCACCGTCCATGTTCAGACCGGCCACGATCTTGTTAAGCGGCACGGTTGGGTTCTCGGCAAAATATTCCGAGCCGAGCAGGCCGGACTCTTCGAGCGTGACCGAGAGGAACATGATCGAGCGCTCGTGTGGCTCCTGTGCAAACGCTTCTGCCAGTTCGAGAAGGGCTGAAACGCCTGTCGCGTTGTCAACGGCGCCATTGAAAATCTGATCATCGTAAAAGTCTTCGCCGGGCGCGCCTGTCTTGGCGCCGGTTTTCTTGCCAAGGTGATCCCAGTGGGCCGTATACAGAACATATTCATCAGGCTGGGTCGTCCCGGGCAGGATGCCGATCACGTTGCGGCTGTCCAGTTCGTCGATCGTTTGCACGATCTCGCCGGTCGCTTTTACGCCGGTGAGGGGGGCTGCCTGAAAGCCGCGCGTTTTGGCAGCCGTTTTCATCGCTTCGAAATCCATGCCTGCGGTCGAGAACAGTTTTTCGGCCATGTCGCGCGTGATCCAGCCTTCGACCTGCGCGCGGTTTGCGCCGCCATCGGCGCGAACAAGATCCGATTGTGCGCCGGACCAGGAGTTCTTGACGACGTCCCAGCCATAGGCTGCAGGTTCGGTTTCATGGACGATGATCGCAGCGGCTGCGCCCTGGCGGGCGGCTTCTTCAAATTTGTACGTCCAGCGACCATAATAGGTCATGGCCTTGCCCTTGAAGAGCTCTGCATCACCTGTGGCGAAACCGGGATCGTTCACCAGGATGACAACTGTCTTGCCCGTGTAGTCCTGGTCAGCGTAGTCGTTCCAGTCATATTCCGGCGCGACGACACCATAACCAACGAAGACCACATCCGATGGTGCGAACGAAATCTCATCGGCGTCCTGATGCTTGGTCCAGATGACTGAATCTTCCTTCAGGACTGTCGGCATTTCGGTGCCGTCTGGCGCAGTGAAGGTGAGGTAGGATTGTTCGGCATCGATCGTCTGGTTGACCATGGCAACCTTCTGGAAATACGTGCCATCGTCGCCGCCAGGCTCAAGGCCGACCCGCGTCATTTCGGCAGCGATCCAGGCGGCGGCTGCTTCGCCGACAGGCGTGCCGGGACCGCGACCTTCGAACGTGTCGTCTGCCAGGGTCTTCACGCGCACGGCGAGGTCCTTGGCGTTGATGTCTGCTGTCGTGTCGGTCGGCAGCGGAAGAAGCAGGGCTTCGGCCGGTGGCGTCTCGACGACGGGCGCCGGAGCAGGCGCGTCCTGCTTCGGACCGCCACAGGCGGCCAGCGCGACAAGCGACACAGCGAGTGCGAAATGTTTCATGGATGAATGCCCCTCCAATGGGCGTCGTTTAGGATTGCCCAAGGGTCTGGCATGGGCCGCGCCGGGCTTCAAGCCGCGGGCGGGGTAGGGCGCTCAAAAAAGGCGGACCCCAGTGCTGGGGCCCGCCTTCAATCGGATTGATATCCGTCAGAGACTATTCTGCAGCTTTTTCAGCGGCAGCGACAGCTTCTTCTGCTGCGTCTTCAGCTGCTTCTTCCATTGCATCAGCAGCGGCGGCTGTTGCATCGGCAGCAGCGTCAGCAGCAACGTCAGCGGCGTCTTCAGCAACGTCAGCAGCTTCTGCAGCGACGGTTGCGTCATCAGTGGCTTCCGCGACTTCGGCGGCAACAGCGGCCTCAACAGCAGCTTCTTCAGCGACTTCAGCAGCAGGAGCGGCTTCAACCGCAACGTCAGCAGCGTCAGCAGCAACTTCAGCGGAGACGTCCGCCGATGCGGCGTCAAGACTTGAAGCGGTTTCGGATTCTGCAACGGTTGGTGTTGCGCAAGCGGCGAGCATTGCGATCGATGCAGCTGCTCCGGCGATAAGTTTGAAGTTCATGTATTCACCCTCTCTGAGACTCAATTGTCTTGTGTGCGGCGAACTCCCTTCCCGAAGATCGCCTATCGCGGGCCTCACAACCAAATGTGGCGAATTCAGGGCAGGGGTATCCATTCCGTATCGTCACCGGGAACCAGAGGAAACCGTTCTGTCCCGCGCAAACTGATGGATTCATTCCAGTCCTGCTTTGCCTGATCAATCAGACCTGTTGTCGATGCGACGAAGTTCCAGTCGATATTTCGGGGTCCATCCAGCGGGGCACCGCCGCAAATGACCGCCTTGGTGCCGGGCATGAATTCCACAGCAATGTCGATGCCGGGGGCCAAAACCAGCATGACGCCTTCACCTGTCTGGTTGCCGTCGACCTTGACGCCGCCCGACACGAGATAGAGTGCGCGCTCCTCGGCGAGGTCGGCTGGAAGAACCATGTTGGCTCCCTCTGGCGTTTCGATGGCGGCATAGAGAATAGGCGACGGGAAATCGACAGGTGAGCGATGGCCCCATGCTTTGCCGGCGAGCACGCGAATGTCGGCGCCGTCAATTGTGACGGTCGGGAGCGATTCGGCCGCGTGATGAATGAAGGAGGGAGGCATGTCTTCGTGATCGCGGGGCAGGGCGACCCAGGTTTGCAGGCCGTGCATGCTCTGGCCAGCTTCGCGTTCCGGTGCAGGGGTGCGCTCGGAATGGACGATGCCGTGCCCGGCGGTCATCCAGTTCACGGCACCGGGGCGGATGACAAGGTCTGACCCGAGGCTGTCCTGGTGACGGATTGCGCCTTCGAACAGGTAGGTCACTGTGGCGAGCCCGATATGCGGATGTGGGCGAACGTCAAACCCGTCGCCCGGCGCGTATTCAACAGGGCCGAAATGGTCGAAGAAAATGAACGGCCCGACCGTCTTGTGCGCATGGAACGGCAACACGCGGCGGACGTGAAATCCGCCACCAAGGTCTCGGGCGCGCGGGTCGATTGTTCTGACAATTGCGTTAGGCATGAGGAGGTGGCCTTTCCAGCGGAATTGGAATGCCCGATTATGGCGTCATGGCCGACGATCTCAAACCCTATCTTGATCGCATTCGCGCGTGTCGGTTGTGCGAACATGAGATGTCGCGCGCGCCAAACCCCGTGCTGCAGGCGAGCCATTCAGCGCGTGTGCTGGTGGCGGGGCAGGCGCCGGGCAACCTGGCAGACGTAACCGGGACGCCTTTCAATGATCCCTCCGGGATGCGCTTGCGTGACTGGATGGATGTGTCGGCCGATGAATTCTACGATGCCTCGCGGGTGGCGATTGTGCCGATGGGATTCTGTTTCCCGGGTCATGACGCCAAGGGCGGCGACCGGCCACCGATGAAGCGTTGTGCGGCGACATGGCGTGAGGGTCTGCTGTCGCGATTGCCGAATGTCAGGGTGACGATCCTGATCGGGGCGTATGCGCAGAAATGGCATCTGGGAAAGCGGGCCGGGACATCTCTGACAGAGACGGTGCGAAACTGGCAGGCCTTTACAAGTGAGCAAGTGTTCACTACCCCTCATCCGAGTTGGAGAAATACGGCATGGCTGAGACGCAATCCATGGTTCGAAACAGACGTGCTGCCGGAACTGCGGCGCGCCGTTCGTGGGGCTTTGGAGTCCTGACGCTCCTGCTGGCTGCTGTGATGCTGGCCAATTGTACCCATCCGATCACACAAGGGCCGCAACTGATGATCGATCCTGTCGCGCCTGGCTTCGATGTTGAGAATAACGTTTTCGTCTCTGCGGACGGTGCGCATCTGGGCCTTACGGTGTGGCCGGCTGAAAATGCCGGGTCGCAGGAACTGGTGGTGGTGGGCGTTCATGGCATGAATGACTATGCCAATGCCTTCCACATGGCGGCGCCCTATTGGGCGACCAATGGTGTGACCACCTATGCTTATGACCAGCGCGGCTTCGGACGGTCACCGGGACGCGGAATCTGGCCGGATGAGGAACTGATGCGTGACGATCTGCGCACAGCTGTCGATGTAGCGCGGGCAATGCATCCTGACGCAGTGATCACGGTGGTCGGGATTTCGATGGGCGGCGCGGTGGCCATCAGCGCTTTCGGATCGGACCGGGCGCCCCAGGCCGACCGACTCATTGCATCCGGGCCCGGCCTGCGCGGCTGGGGGGCGATGAACCCGCTGTATCGCGCCAGCCTGTGGGCCTCTACGCGCACACGTCCGGGCTGGATCGTGCGCCCGCCGAGGCGACTGGTGAAGATCCAGCCGTCGGATAATATCGAGATGTTGCGCCGGACATGGGCCGATCCGCTGATGCAGCCCTTCAATCGCATCGATCAGGTGTATGGCGTGGTGAATCTGATGGAGACGGCGCATGCGCGGGCTGGGCAGTTGCCGACAGGTCTCCCCACTCTGGTGTCATATGGCGCGAACGATCTCGTGATCCCGCCAGCCGGTGTGAAGCGCACATCAAAGGAACTGCCCGGAAGCGTTCGTACGGTTTATTATGCCGAGGGGTACCATATGCTTTTGCGTGACCTGCAATCGGAAACCGTACATGCCGACTATCTGGCTTTCATGAAGGCGCCGGACGCAGCACTGCCGAGCAGCGCGCCGGAATGGCCGTGGCGCTGATGCAGGCATTCCACAGCCCAAAGCCCCTTGCGGTCAGTCACGCGTGGACAAATATAGGTCGTTCTGCCAGTTCTGGCAGAATAGAGATTCCTGACAGCCAGCCCC
>TARA_R110000868_G_scaffold103630_1_pt1 | contig 12069 bp, 14 predicted proteins | sample TARA_R110000868 | Tara Oceans TARA_R110000868 (sample SAMEA4397489) | marine metagenome | biome: Polar Biome; feature: [SRF] surface water layer (ENVO:00010504); material: water (ENVO:00002006), including particulate matter (ENVO:01000060) such as... | depth 5 m | reverse complement strand
CATGGCCTGGATATCGGCCTTGGTGACGGTCTTGTTGTCTTCAAAACGCAGCAGATTTTCCAGCAATACCTTGAGCGAAGCCGGCAGGCGGGAGATCCCGGCCAGGCCGTTCGCTTCGGCGACCTTGAGGTCGTAATAGGCGTAGGTTTCGCCAGCGGCAGTGAGTGTGCGCTTGCAGGAAAAACTGTCGAGAGAAGCCATATTGCATTGTCCTCAGGGTCGGAGGGTGTCGAACACCCGGTGGGGAGGGTGGGCCAAGTTGAGATGGCCACATGTTTGCGCGGGTTTTACCCCTCATCCCCGTTTGCTGCAATGCGACACGCAGTACGTTGACCTTGGCCCCGCATTTGGGCGACATGGCGTCATGACATCCACCCCGCCTTCCCGGCCCCTTGAACCGGCCCTGGCCTTTGCGCCGCTCCGCCTGAGCGTGAGCGGCCTTGGCCTGTCGCGCGGCGATACGGTGCTGGCTCATGAGCTCGCGCTGGAGCTCTCGCCGGGCGAGGCCTTGTTGCTGACGGGACGCAATGGCACCGGCAAGACCAGCCTGCTGCGTGCCCTGGCCGGCTATATCGAGCCGGACGCCGGCGCGATCACGCTCAATGACGCACCCCCGGCCATAGCCGCGGCCGATACCATTGCCTGGCTGGGCCATGCCGACGGGCTCAAGCCCGGCGAGACGCCGCGCAGCGCCCTGCGTTTCTGGGCCGATCTCTATGGCCAGCCGCGCACGACGATCATGCCGGCCCTGCGCGCGCTCGAGATCGATCATCTGATCGACCGCCCCGCGGCGCGCCTGTCGCGCGGCCAGCAAAGACGCTGCGCCCTGGCGCGCGTCGTGCTGGCCAATCGTCCACTCTGGCTGCTCGACGAACCGGCCGGCCCGCTCGATGCAGAAGGCCGTGCCTGTCTGGCCGCCCTGGTCGCCATCCACCGCGCCCGCGGCGGCATGGTGATCGCCGCCACGCATCAAGCGCTCGACTGGCGCGATGCGCGCAGCCTCGATATGGGGCGGCTGTGATGGGTGTCCTGACAGCCATTTTCGCACGCGAAGCCCGCCTCGCCTGGGCCGGCGGTGGCGGTGCGGCCGGACCGGCGGCCTTCTTCCTCGCCGCGATCACCCTTGCCCCGCTCGCCATCGGCCCGTCCGCCGACCTGCTCGCCGCCGTCGGCCCCGGCATTCTCGCCTTCGCGGCCCTGCTCTCCGTGCTGCAATCGGCCGAACGCCTGTTCGGCGATGATTTCTCCGACGGCACACTCGATCTCTATCTGCTCACCCCGACCAGCCTGGCGGCCCTGTGCCTGGCCAAGGTGATGGGCCAGGCCAGCGCGACCCTGTGGCCTCTGCCGCTGATCGGCGTCCTCGGAGGGCTGATGTACGGCCTGCCGCCGCTCTCAGCCCTGGTGCTCGGTGCCGCCCTGCTCGCCGCCATTCCGGCCCTCGCCCTGATCGCCGGTTTCGCCGGCGCCCTCGCCGCCGGCATCAAGCGCGGCGGCCTGCTGATCGCCCTGATCGCCACGCCGATGATGGTGCCGGTCCTGATCTTCGCCGCCGGGGCCGGACGTTCCGCGTTCGCGGGTGATGAGCGCGCGGTGGCCAATCTGCTGCTGACGCTGGCGATCAGCCTTGGGACGGTGGCGCTGGCCCCGTTCGGGATCGCGGCTGCGGTGCGGGGGCGGTTGGGATGACCCATCACCCTGCGACCACCCGGCAGTTGCCGCCCGGCCTCCCGCAAAGTAAGTGAGCGCCATGCTGTCCTATTTCGCCAACCCGCAACGTTTCGATCAGCTCGCCCGCATCGCCATTCCGGTGTTTGGGGTGCTGACGCTGATCCTGCTGGGCGCCGGCATCTACATGTCCTTCTTTGCCTCGCCGCCGGACTATCAGCAGGGCGAGACTGTGCGGATCATGTATGTGCATGTGCCTGCGGCCTATATGGCCTCGGCGCTGTATGCGGCGCTGGCCGGGGCGAGTTTTGTCTATTTTGTCTGGCGCCATGCGATTGCCGATGCGGCTGCGGCCGTGATCGCGCCGATCGGGGCCGTGTTCACGGCGCTGGCGCTGGCGACCGGATCGATCTGGGGCAAGCCGATGTGGGGCACCTGGTGGGAATGGGATGCCCGCATGACCTCGGTGCTGGTGCTGTTTCTGGTCTATCTCGGCTATATGGCGCTGCGCGCTGCGCTCGAAGACGCCCAGCAGGCGTCGCGTGCCGGGGCGATCCTGGCCATGGCCGGGGTGATCAATCTGGTGATCGTCAAATTCTCGGTCGAATGGTGGTCGAGCCTGCATCAGCCGGCTTCGGTCTTCCGCGCCGACGGTCCGACGATCGATCCGAGCCAGCTCTGGCCGCTGGGGCTGATGGCGCTGGGCTATACCATGCTGGCTGGCTGGCTGGTTTTCTATCGTCTGCGTTCGCGCGCCATCGCCCGCCGGGCCGATGCGCTGATGCGCCAGAAAGAACGCGGGGACCGGACATGAGCGAATTTCTCGCCATGGGCGGTTATGCCGTCTGGGTCTGGTCCGCCTGGGGGCTTTCGGCTGCGGCGCTGGCCGGGCTGGTCGTCTTCGCCCTGGCCGAGCGCCGGGCGGCGACCGAGCGCTTGCGGCGGCTGGAGAATGACGAGGCATGATGCCGGCTGTGCGCCTGCTCGCCGTGCTGGGAATCCTCGCGCTGGGCACAGTTTTGGGCTTGCGCTGGTATCAGGATCGACCCGCAGCGCCCGAGCCCCTGCCGACGCTGACATTGGCGGTTCTGGATGGCCGGGCGAGCTTTGACCCGGCCGCAGTTGAGGGACCCTACCTGCTCAATGTCTGGGGATCCTGGTGTCCCTATTGCGAAATGGAGCATCCGGTGCTGATGGCGATGCAGGCCGAGGGGATTGCGATTTACGGCATCGCCTTCCGTGATACGGCAGCCGCCGCCAATGCGTCTCTCGATAGTTTGGGCGATCCTTTTGCCGGCGTCATGCTGGATGTCGAAGGGCGCTCCGCCCAGGCACTTGGTATCGCGGGCACGCCGGAAACCCTGGTTGTTGGCATTGATGGCCGCATTCTGACGCGCTGGTCCGGCCCCCTCACCGCCCACGTCCTGCGCAGCCGGATCTATCCCGCCCTCGAGCGCGGCGCGCAGCGGGATTAGGTTTCAGGCCTTACTCGTCGTCAAACAACAAGGCCTGATCACGGGCACCATGTGCGACTCTCAAAATCGTGATCGCTGCCGTTTCATGTCGATAGTAAATTGCGTATTTGCGACAGAATGCGACGCGCAGACCCGGAGCCAGGCTCTCCCTTGGGGCTCCCGATAGCGGCAAGTCGCGCATCGGTTCCAGCTTTTTGAGAATTTCATCGATGAAACTGTCAGCGTGCGTTGGAGAATCCGCGGCAATGAATGCCCAGATTTCGGCCAGGTCGAGCCGAGCGGTGTCAGTTATTCGGAGCGATCGTCGGCCGATAACCGGTCTCTCCCGAGAGCTTTGATATCACCAACCTCAAATTGGCGGACGCGGCCCTGAGCCTGATCTTCGGCGCCGACTGCGATGAAGGCCCGCATCTGCGCTGTATCGTGCTCCGAAGCGAGTCGCTTCTGTCGCCAATCGCGTAGGGCCTCGCGGATGATTTCGCTGGATGAGGCGTAATCGCCGGTCTCGACCGCACCGCGCACCAAGGCAGCGATTTCAGTCGTCAAAGTGATGGTAATCCGTTCCATAGCGCTCATGCGCATACTTAATCATATTTGATCTGCGAAACGCAAGCCATTCTCCAGCTGGGTTTCAGGCCGCCGCGGCCTCGCCGGCTTGCTTGCGGGCCTTCTTCTCGGCTTTCTTGGCCTTGAGCCTGGCCTTCTCCTTGGCGCGTTTTTTCGCCTTTTTCTTCTTTTCCTTGTCCTTCGCCTTCGCCTTGATGACCGCCTCTTCGCCCTTTTCCAGGGTCAGGGCGATGCGGCGCAGGGTTTCGAGGAAATTGGCCCGCTTGTTCTTGGGCAGGGCGGAGATGATGGCTCGGTCGGCATCCATCGCGCCGAGCGTGGCGGCCTCGAGCAGGGTGCGGCCGGCGACGCTGAGATGGATTGCATTGGCGCGGGCATCATCGGCAAGCTTTTCGCGCTCCAGCAGGCCATTGCGCGCCATGCGCGAGACCAGCTCGGCCAGGGTCGAGCGGTCGATACCGGTGGATTTGACCAGCTCGGTCTGGGTCAGCCCCTCATTCTGGGCCGTGGCATGCAGTACGGCGAACTGGCGCTGGGTCAGCTTGGCGCCGGCCATCGCCTTGGTGAAGCGCTCGGCGGCAAATTGTTGGGCCCGGTGCAGGAGATGGCCCGGCGAATCCGCAAGGTCGAAACTCTTGGGGCTGTGTTTCTCGCTCGGCATGGGCGTCTCCGGATGTCGGCAAGATCAGTCTAGGGCGATTCTGTGACGGGCGAATGACGATTGTCCGGCTACGGATTGTCACATCTCCTTGGCAGGATCCTCGCCGTCGGTCTCGTCTTCCGGGACGGCCTGATATTTGAGCAGGAGCGGCATTTGCAGCAGGGCGAAGACCAGGCTCAGTGCCATCACACCAAGCTTGGCATTGGCCCAGAAGCTCTCCGTGATCGAGAGTTCGGCAAACCAGCGCGCCGATTCCGGCACGATGGAATCATTGATGTGCCGCCACATCACTTCATTGATCAAGGCCAGCACCTGGAACCAGACCGCCCAGCGCACCGCCAGCATGGTCCAGGCATCCTCGGGCAGATTGAAGACGTGGCCGAAGAAGACCTTCCATACATTCTGCCCCAGCGCGACGCTGACCAGGATGAGGTAGGAGAAGAAGAGATTGATGATGGTCGGCTTGAGATAGAGGAAGATCGGATCCTGCAGCACAATCCCGATCGTGCCCATGCCGAGCACGATCACCGTCGTGAAAATCAGCATGGGTGGAAAACGTTTTTCGATCCGGATGGCGTAGACCAGCGCGATGGTGGCGGCGATCATATAGGCGCCGGTGCCGATATAGATGGCCTGATCATCGAAGAAGGCCCGGGCCAGATTATAGACCACAATCCACACCCCGACCGGACCGACATCGACCAGCATGCGGGCCGTTTGCGAAGATGTGGATTCGGGCTGGCTCACAGGGGCTCTCCTCAGGACTTACAGGGTCTGCATCACGACTAGTCCGGTGACCAATAGCACGGCCAATGCAATACGCTTCAACCCGAAAGGCTCCTTGAGGACCAGCGCCGCCAGCAGTGCGCCGAACACGATACTGGTTTCACGAAGCGCCGCCATCGGCGCCACCGGGGCGATGGAATAGGCGTAGAGCGCCAGCCCGTAGGTCGTCAGATTGAACAGCATCGAGGTCGCGGCCGGGCGGGCTTCCTGGCGCGCGATGGCCAGAAAGCGCGATCCGCGCCGGATGATCGCCGTGGTGCCGATGGTCAGGCCGGAAAGCACGAAGAACCAGCCCGTATAGACCATCACATTGCCGGCAGCGCGCACGCCGGCCGCGTCGATCACGGTATAACTGGCGGTCATGCAGGCGGCGGCGAGGGCGAAGAGCAGGACCTGGAGCTTTGGCGCTCCGTCTCTTTCCGGCCAGGCAAAGCCGACCAGCGCCGTTGAGGCGATCGCCAGCCCGAGCAGCTGCCAGATTGAAACCGCTTCTCCGAGAAAGATATAGGCCGCCAGTGTCGCCAGCGCCGGAGCGCTGCCACGCATCACCGGATAGACCAGGTTCATTTCACCGCGCTCGAAGGCGGCGATCATCAGCATGTTGAAGGCCCAGATGGTGACGGCGCCGAGCAGCAGGAAACGCCAGACTTCCCAGCCGGGAAGCGGTTGGAAGACCAGCCAGGGCAGCATTAGCAGGGCGACAAAACTCAGGGAGACGCCGCGGAATACCAGCCGGTCCTTGGCGCGCTTGGTCAAAAGCGTCATGCCGGCATGGGCCAGGGCCGAACCGAGCATGGCGAGGGCGCCAGCTGTCAGGCCGGCCTCCACGGCCTAGTTTTCCAGCCCGGCCAGCGCCCGCGAGAAGGCGCGTGCATTGAAGGGCTGAAGGTCATCCTCGCCTTCGCCAATGCCGATATAGTGGATCGGCAACTGGAATTTCTCCGCCACCTGAACCAGCGCCCCGCCCTTGGCGGTGCCGTCGAGCTTGGTCATCACCAGGCCGGTGATCTGGGCCGCATCGAGGAAGGCCTGGGCCTGGGATACGGCGTTGGAGCCGACCGTGCCGTCGAGCACCAGCACCGTCTCATGCGGCGCGGCGGGATTCTTCTTGCGGATGACGCGCACAATCTTGCGCAGCTCGTCCATCAGCTCGGCCTTGTTCTGCAACCGGCCGGCGGTGTCGATCAGCACCGTGTCGCGGCCCTCGCGTTCGGCCTGTTCCAGCGCGTCATAGGCAAGGCCCGCCGCATCGGCCCCGATTTCCCGCTTGATCACAGGCGATTTCGCCCGCTCGCCCCAGACCGCGACCTGTTCGATCGCGGCGGCGCGGAAGGTATCGCCCGCCACCAGGATCGGGTCGCGACCCTCGCGCTTGAGCTTGACGGCGATCTTGCCGAGCGTCGTCGTCTTGCCGGAACCATTGACGCCGACAAACAGGATCACATGCGGGCCGTCTGTGCCGGTCAGTTGCAGCGGTTTTTCCAATGGCTGCAGCGTTTCGCAGATCACTTCGGCGAGGGTCTCGCGGACTTCCTCATCGCTGATTTCCTTGTCGAACCGGTCGCGCGCCAGCCGGTCGGTGACGCGCAGGGCTGCTGCAGTGCCGAGATCGGAGGCGATCAGCAGGTCTTCGAGTTCGTCCAGGGCCTCGCGGTCGAGCTTGCGCTTGGTGAAGATCGCGGTGACGGATTCGCCGAGCTTGGACGAGGATTTGCTCAGCCCGGATACGAGGCGGGAGAAAAAGCCGGGCTTTTTCTCGGCTGGTTTGTCGTCGCTCATGATGTGAGCTCCCCGTGCAGCTCACGTCCGTCATGGTGCGTGACATGAATATTCACCAGCGCCCCGGCGCGCGGAAACTCGGCTTCCGGCAGGCGGATGGCGGCGAAATTCCCGGCTCGCGCAAAGCCGGGCTTTTCCATCAAGGCGCCGGTGACGGTGCCGATCATGGTGTCGAGATGGAGGCTGAGCACCTGATCCGCCTTGTCGCGCAGCCGCGCGGCGCGAGCCTTGATCTCGGCCTTCTCCAGCTGCGGCATGCGCGCCGCCGGCGTGCCCGGACGCGGCGAATAGGGGAAGACGTGCAGATAGGCGAGCTGGCACTCATCAACGAGTTTCAGCGAGTTCTCGAACATCGCCTCGGTCTCGGTCGGGAAGCCGGCAATGATATCGGCGCCGAAGGCGATCTCCGGCCGCGCGGCTTTCAGCCGGTTGCACAGGGCGATGGCGTCTTCGCGCGAATGGCGGCGCTTCATGCGCTTGAGGATCATATTGTCGCCGGCCTGCAGGGAGAGATGCAGATAAGGCGCGATGCGGGCATCGCCGGTGACGGCCTCGAACAGGGCTTCGTCAATCTCGATCGCGTCGATCGAGGACAGGCGCAGGCGTGGCAGGTCGGGCACCTGTTTCATGATCGCCTGTACCAGACGGCCCAGTGGCGGCGTTCCGGGCAGGTCGCCGCCCCAGGAGGTGAGGTCGACGCCGGTGAGCACGACTTCGCTATGGCCCGAAGCGACCAGGGATTTGATCTGATTGACAATTTCGCCGGCGGGAACCGAGCGAGAATTGCCGCGGCCGAAGGGAATGATGCAGAAGGTACAGCGATGGTCGCAGCCATTCTGGACCTGGACATAGGCGCGCGCACGCCCCTCCATGCCCTCGACCAGATGCCCGGCGGTCTCGCGCACGCTCATGATGTCATTGACGCGCACCTTCTCCGTGCCGCCCAGCAGGGTGACGGGATTGAAGGTCTCGGCGCGCAGTTTCTCGGCATTGCCGACGACGCGGTCGACTTCCGGCATCGCCGCGAACATGGCTGGATCAACCTGGGCGGCGCAGCCGGTGACGATGATCTTCGCATCGGGATTGGCGCGGCGGGCCTTGCGGATTGACTGGCGTGCCTGGCGCACGGCTTCCGAGGTGACGGCGCAAGTGTTTATGAGAATGGCATTGTCCAGCCCGGCCTCGCGGGCATGGGCGCGCATAACCTCGCTTTCCCAGGCATTCAGCCGGCAGCCGAAGGTCAGGATTTCAAGGCCGTTTTCCGGGCCTGTCTCACGCGTGGAAGGCGTGTCGGCACCGGAGGCGGCGGGATTGTCTGTGTGCGCGCTCATGGAGCGTGGATAAGTGGTGGAGCCAGGCCTTCAGGTCAAGCGCGGCTGGCAATCACCCGCCGCATCGCCTCGCCCGCCAGCACGGCCCAGAGCGCCAGCAGCGTGTGATAGATGTGCCAATTGGCGATGCCGAAGCTCGTCTCATCGCGGCTGCCGCCAATCGCGATCGAGGCGAAGCCCAGCAGCGCCCAGGCGAACAGCCAGATGAGGCCCGTCTGCCAGCGGCGATGCACAAGCAGGGCAATGCTGGCCGCCAGGCCGAGCAGCAAGGCAAGTTTTGGCAATAGGGCGAGAATGCCGTTGCTGCCCGGCCAGGCCATCATGCCGACGACCAGAACCGGAATCCCGATCCGCAGATAGCGCCCGACACCGGGGGCCATGGGCATTGGAAAGGCTTTCCAGGCCAGACCCAGGGCGATCAGCAACATGCCGGCCGAACCGGCGAATGCGCTGGCCAGGCTGTGCAATTGCGCCATCTCATCGACCTGCCCGCTGGCAAAGCGGGCCGCGCCGGCCAGCGCTGCAAGGCCGATAAAGGCCAGGCCAAGCCGGGTCATGCGGGCATCGCCGCGGCGGCGATGCGGCCAGAGCCGCCAGATGCCGAGACCGCAGCCGATGACGACGAGAAAATCTGTGAGGGCGAAAAGCATGATGTTCTAGTTCCGATTCCCGGCTTCTTGTTCGTCGATCCAGCGGTGCATTTTGGCGTCCAGCGCCGAGAGCGGCATTGAGCCATCCTCAAGCATGACATCATGGAAGGCGCGGATATCGAAGTCCTCGCCAAGGCGTTGCTCGGCTTCGCCGCGCAAATCGCGCATCAGCAATTCGCCGGTCTTGTAGGCCAGCGCCTGGCCGGGCCAGGAGATGTAGCGCAGGACTTCTGTGCGGATATTGTGCGGCGCCAGGGCGGAGTTCTCGAGGAAACAGGCCTCGGCCTCCTCTCGGGTCCAGCCCATATAATGCACGCCGGTATCGACGACGAGACGGCAGGCGCGCCACATCTCGTAACTCAGACGGCCGAAGGTCTCATAGGGCGTCGTATAGACCCCCATATCCGTGGCCAGCGTCTCCGAATACAGGCCCCAACCCTCGCCGAATGCGGTGATATAGGTGTCGCGGCGGAAATCCGGCACGCCTTCCAGCTCTTGCGCGATCGAGCCCTGATGATGGTGGCCCGGCACGGCTTCGTGGGCGGTCAGGGCTGGCAGGGTGTAGAGCGGGCGCTGGGTCAGATTATAGGTGTTGACCATATAGCCGCCGGCAACCCCGCGCTCCATATCGCCGGGCCAGTAGCGGCCAGTGGTATAGGTCGGCGCCATCGTATCGGGCACCGGCCGCACGCCATAGGAGAGGCGCGGCAGATGGCCGAAGAAGGCCGGCATCTGGTCATCGAGCCGTTTGGCAATCCAGGAGGCATGCATCAGCAATTCTTCCGGCGTGGTGGCGTAGAATTGCGGGTCAGTGCGCAGGAAGTTGAGGAATTCGGCGAATGTGCCCTCAAACCCGGTTTCGGCGATGACGGTTTCCATTTCGGAGCGGATGCGGGCGACTTCGGCGAGGCCGCGCTGGTGGACTTCTTCCGGCGAGGTATCGAGCGTGGTGTGATAGCGCACCAGGGTTTGATAATAGGCGCGCCCCTCGGGCACTTCGGAAATGCCGAGGCTTGTCCGGGTTTGCGGCACGTATTCGTCGCGCAGGAAGGCGGCCAGTGCCGCGAATGCGGGCTGGGCAGAATTGTCGATCGCGGCCGTGGCTGCGGCATGCAGGCGCGCGCGCTCTGCTGCCGGCAGAGAGGTCGGCAGATTATCGATCGGCTCGATCAGGATCGAGCGCAGGGTTGCCGGATCGCTCAGGCCTTCGACCTGGCTGGCAGCGGATTCCGCGATGATGCGTGGCTGGGTGAAGCCGGTCTCAAGGCCGCGCCGCATCCAGTCGGTATTTTGCTGGAAATAGCCGGCAATCCCGTTGATGCGGGTGATCCAGGCCTCGCCTTCGGCGATTGTGCGCGGCCGGGCCGATGCGGCGGCATAGGAGGGCCAGAAGAAGAAGCCGCTATCAGAATTGAACGCGATCCGCGTCTCGCCGAACGGGGCCAGTTCGGTGCGGAAACGCAGAATGTAATCGAGCACCGCATGGGAGACCTGGTCGGTTTGCGACAGGGCGGCGGCGTCGATGGCGTCGAGCCGCTCGAGGAAGGCGGCATCGGCCGCGAATTGGCTGGCTTGCGCCTCGGCGGTGATGTCCGCCCACTGACCGGCCGCTTCGAGATCGCCGCGACGGCCGCGTTCATCGGGGTTGTTGGCCAGCTCGAAGGCTTCGAAATCCGTGACCAGTGTCGCGAAGGCTTCGCTGACGCTTGCGTCGACAGTCTCTTCTGTCGCCGAGACAGCGCCTGAAGCCTCCTGGCTGGCAGGCGCGGCGGTCTCGGCCGCCGGCGTTTCAACCGTCTGGCCACAAGCCGTCAGGGCGAGAGCCAGCAGGCTGGCGATCGAGGCGTGTGAAATCGTGCGATAGGTCATGTCAGTCCCCCGGGCGCGTCGGCGCCTTGTCTCAATTCAACGTGCAATCTTGTCGGCTCGCTGGCGATGCCCGGCAAGCCGGCCGAAATCATTTTTCCCGCCGCGTCAGCCCAAGGCGTTTGGCGAGCATGTTATTGACCATGCGCTCGGGCAGCATGCGTGGCAGCGACCAGTTCATCAGGCGCTGGGGCACGAGGGCATAGCGGAAGTTCGGCTTGTCCTCGGTCAGGGCGCGATACACACGATCCGCGATGACCGAGGGCGGGAAGCCCTCAGGGCCGCTCTTGCTCATGTAATTGCGCAGCCGGGTGAGGGCCTTGTAGTAGACCGAGCCCTCATAGGGCGAGATATCGACCTCATCGGACTTGGACCAGATCGGCGTCGCCACGGCGCCGGGGCCCAGCACGATCACTTCGATCCCGAACAGCATCATTTCGCGGCGAAGCGATTTGGACAGGCCTTCAACGGCATGTTTCGACGCGGAATAGGGCCCCAGGAAGGGTGCACCCATCTCGCCGGCGACCGAGGAGATCATCACGATCCGGCCCGGCTCTCCCGTCAGGCTCTCATCGGCGCCGAGCAGCGGTCCGAACGCCTGGGTGGCGCGGACGACGCCGGTGACATTGACGTCGAGCTGGTGCTGGAACTCCTCGATCGGCAGGGTGAGCATCGGTCCGGCGACGGCGATGCCGGCATTATTGACGAGGCCCTTCAACGTTTCGCCCTTGAGGGCGGCGCGGACTGTGTCGGCAGCGCTCTGGAGCGAGGCCGTATCCGTGACCTCCATCGTCAGCGGAGTCACGGACGCCCCGAACTCTTCCTGCAACCGATCCGCATCGGCCTGTTTGCGCACCCCGGCGAAGACATGCCAGCCTTTGGCTGTCAGTCCCGCCGTGCAGGCGTGGCCGATACCGGTCGAAGCGCCGGTAACGACGGCGGATGGTGATGGGTTGGTCATGAACAGCTCCCTGCGTTGGCCACAGGCTAGTCTGCCGCGCGGCGCGCGCCAATGGGAAGTTGGCGGTCCAGCTGGGTGTGGTCATGCTTTCGACCGGCGATGTTTGGAAAAATGTCTGCAACTTGTCAGCGGTCTGCGCTTGATCGCGTTGACCCTGACAATGTGCGGCCTATTGTGCGGTTGAGACTCAAGGCTGACGCGCGTCCTGCGTTCGGCGATACCGACACAGATTTCGAAAGGGTGCCTCATGGCTTCCGACTGGTCCGATCCGCGGCCAATGTCGCCACATCTTCAGGTGTGGCGCTGGCACGCGACGATGGCGTCT
>TARA_R110000868_G_scaffold351700_3_pt1 | contig 12077 bp, 9 predicted proteins | sample TARA_R110000868 | Tara Oceans TARA_R110000868 (sample SAMEA4397489) | marine metagenome | biome: Polar Biome; feature: [SRF] surface water layer (ENVO:00010504); material: water (ENVO:00002006), including particulate matter (ENVO:01000060) such as... | depth 5 m | reverse complement strand
GTCATCCATACGACGTTAGCGATGAGCTAGTGGCCGTTCACGGCGCTGCAAAGAAATTATCGCGACATCTTCACCTTCCGGTCCAAAGTGGCTCAGACGAAGTTTTAAAGCGTATGCATCGCGAGTATACGGTCGAACATTATCTAGGATTATTAGAAAAACTTAGAAAAGCTCGTCCCGACATGGTTTTGACCACTGATATTATCGTTGGATTCGTTAATGAGACCGAAGAAGAGTATCAAATGACCTTGGATCTCTTGGATAAAGCTCAATATGATTCAATTTTTTCATATACTTACTCCATGAGACCAAAAACTCGTGCCGCCAAGATGGAAGATATGCTGACTGATGATGTGAGGGGAGCAAGACTTCGTCATCTTCAAGCTCATCAGCAAAATATTCAAGAAAAAATCCGTACTGGATTAGTTGGCCAAACATTTAGAGTGTTTGTTGAGGGTCACGGAGCAATGGGTGGGATTAAAAAGTGGAAGGGACGCACGAATTGCATGCGTTTAGTCCATTTTTTACCTGAAAGTGAGCAAAAAGATTATCAGTGGCACTGGGTTGATGTTGAAATCGTCTCTGCTACGGCCTGGTCGCTGCAAGGTAAGTTAGTGGCCGATTGGGGTAAAAAAGCTCCTTCGCTGCAATAAATTCTTTAAAAAGTGTAAAATAAGACCATGAGATTTAAATTTCTGGTCTTATTTTGTCTATTCGTCGTTTTTTCTAGCAAAACTTTTGCGTTCACAGAGCTTTCGTTTGATTTTAGTTACGATAAGCAAATCTACGGCTCACTTAAACAAAATAAACAAACTTCAAGAAGCTATCGCACAAGTGTCGCCTTTTATCTTTTTAAATATACGGCCATTGAACTCAATGCATCTCATAGTGAAGAAGAGACGCTTGAAAATAATGTGATCCCAGTCAGTGGTACGAATGTTTCAGTGATCAGCCTCTCGACTAATGTGAGTAGTGATACTTTTGGTATTGGACTTCGCCAGGCCTTTGCGGCCAGAGGTGCATTTCTAAGACCCTCACTTTCGCTTGGCTATGCTTCCCAAAATGTAAAAGATCGAACAACTTTTACCTTCAGAGATAATGGAACAGGGCAAGTCGATCGCTTCTCCGATCCGATCAACAAATCTCGCGTCGACTCCATCTTTATGAGCTTTGCGCTGCAAATTCAAATGACAAAGCTTTTTTCCATCAAAGGATCTGTTCAAAGTGTTTTCCCTGCCTTTGAAATTGATCGCGCCACCGATGATCTTCAGTACACCGCTGGCTTTTCATGGATTTTCTAATGTTTAAATTTATTTTGCTTACCTTTATTTTAAGCGGATGTGCTAAAACCGCCTACATCGCCGAGCAGGCTAAAGGGCAAATCTCTCTTCAATGGAATGGTCGCGCCAATGAGGATGTCTTAAAAGACGAAAAGATCTCAAGTGAACATAAAGAGAAAATTCGCTTAGTTCAAACATATCGCGAGTGGTTTTTTAAGTATTGGGACAGAAAGCCTGATTCAATTTATTCGAAGACCACGATGCTAGAGAGTGAAGCCGTCACTTGGCTTGTGATCACCTCACCGTGGGACGAAGTCAAAGCGATGAAGGAATGTTTTCCATTTACAGGTTGTTTTCCCTATCTCGGATTTTTTAACAAACAAAGTGCGCTTGAGTGGCAAGAGTCAAAACACAAGGAAAGTCTTCAAACTTGGATGAGACCAGTCTATGCCTATTCAACCCTAGGGCATTTTGAAGATCGAATCTTATCGTCATTTTTTCAATATGATAAATACGAGTTGGCCGAGTTAGTTTTTCATGAGCTTTTTCATGTGATGTACTTTTTGAAAAGCAATGTCGACTTCAATGAAAATATCGCCAATTTCTTCGGTGAGCAGATGGCAAAAGAATACTTTGAAAACAACAATGATTCTGGATACTTAGAGTGGAAACGACGTCTGGTCGGCTCACGCGAAATTAGAAAAACGATCGCTGATGGAGCGAGAGCGCTCAATAAACTCTACGCTGAGAGTAAACCGCTTGAAAAAGAGCAGGGGGATAAAATTCTCAGTCAATTCTTGCTGCAAGACTTTTTGCCAGAGATTAAGGCAACCTGTGCCAAGGTTAATATCCCCAATTGCTCGGCCGCTAAAGGTGAGTGGAATAATGCGCGCTTTGCCGCTACCATGACCTACGAAAAAGCAGCACCTGACTTTGAGAGACTCTATTTTAAGCAAGGCGCAAGCCTGCGACGTTTATTGACTTATATAAAGCGTCAAGAAGAAGAGTTTCATCAAACCAAGGAAAAGGATTTCACCGACTTCCTCTTTTCAGATAGGATGGTAGAAAATCAAACGACGAGGTAGTCCTTGGCCCGCCATTTCCTACTTATTGACCCCTTAGAAAAATTAGTCATTAAAAAAGACTCTAGCATTTTGCTTGCTTTGACTTTGCAAGAAAGAGGGCATGAGGTTTATTTCTTTTTTGAAAAAGACTTCGCTTTTAATAATCGTGACACAACTTCAGTAAGTGTTACGAAGTTTTCTGGCAGAATTGATCAAGTGACGAGCTATATCTCAGACTTCAAATTAGAAGATTCAATTGAGTGCGAACTTGGCGCAAGCGATATTCTTCATATGCGTCTAGATCCTCCTTTTGATGCTCGCTACCTCCGCGTCCTTTGGATGTTAATCGCTTGGCAAAAACAATGTGGTGTTCAAGTTGTGAATGATCCAAGGGGTATTGCTCTTCATAATGAAAAATTAGTTGCCTATGAACGAGAGCGTTCACTGCATAGTTTTGTTGGAGCAAGTGAAAGCGGTTTTGCTCGCTACCTTGAGCAGCTTAAAAAGCTAGGATTTGATCAACTTATCTTAAAGCCACTGGATTTATTTCAAGGCTATGGCGTAGAAAAGGTAAGTATGAGCGAAGCCCCACAAACCTTTGTTCGAAAGGTTAAAGAGTGCGGTGGAGCCTTGGTGGCCCAGCCTTTTGATGCCAGCGTGTTAAAAGGTGAGATCCGCTCCATTTATTATAAAGGCAAAGAGCTTGGGACGATTCTCAAGGTTCCACCAGAAGGAAAATACCTGGCCAATATTGCTCAAGGAGCGACATTCGCCAAGCACGATCTAAGTCCTGCGCTTAAAAATGAATGCCAACAAATCTGTGGCGAGCTGGCACAAGACGGAGTCGATTGGATTGCTTTTGATATTTTGGGTGAGAATATTTCTGAAGTGAATATAACTTGCCCAGGCTTACTCGTTGAAGTGAGTAAGGCCATGGGCGAAAACTTAGCTAAGTATATTAGTTAATAATCGGTCTATTCCAAGAGCGTGTGCCATCAGTTGAAAACTGAAGATCAAACGAGACGCATTCTGTATGCCACACAGCTTGCATTGGTCTAGTTGGATCAGTGCCACAGTTTCCAGCAACAGGACAGTCCCACTTAAGATTTCGCACTTGAACGACTACCGGACCAGTTAGACCAGGAGGCACTGGGAAACGGTAAGGATACGAAGGTTTGTTCACCGGAATCTTATCAAACGTAAATGATGAATAAACGCCAGAAGTATTAGATGTCTTAATATCAACCGTCATCGAAAGTAATGTGTAAGGCATACCTTGGTAGCCGCAATTGCCGCCACTATTGGTTGTGGCAGTTCCCTGACTTGGAGCTGCACGTGGAATCACGCGAATATTTAATTCAGCATCAGTGTTTAAATTGCCATTGCCTGGCCACGTGTATGAATTCCAAGAGGTTGGAGTGGGACAAGTATTTCCATTGCCGATATTGCCGCAACCTTTTGAAACAGCTGTTGGAATTTGGTGACAATAAACCGACAGTCCGCCGGGTTTAATAATCGTACAGTCGGCCGAAACAGAAGTTGTACCGTTAAGATCTGCATGCTCACCTGGAGGAGGTGGATCTTGTGCCGGATCAGTTGGATTAGGTGTTGGCGTAGGATAAGTTGTCGTGCCATTCCCATTCACAAACGTATTTGAGGAAGAATTTTTCTTGGTATTACTCTTTTTAGTGAGACAGCCACTCGCGATCAACACGAGAATTGTCATCATCGTTAGAGTAAATTTTTTATTATTAGGCATCATAATTTCACCTTCTTCGCAGTCTAATCTAGTAGTTTATCGGCTAAAGCACCAAAAACCTTTAAACTCAGACAATCAGCAGATATTGTATCAAAGCAGAAGGCCTGATATGATTGGCGTATGGACGTGATTTCGACCTCTTCGAGGTTACCATTTCTTAATCCTGAGCTCCACGCTATGGCATTTTCCGTAGTCGGAGATCATGACCAAGCACAAATTGTGGTTGAGCGCTGCCTATCGGCCTATGCTCTTCACCACCAAGAGCTTGCTTACGGTGAACATCCCTGGACTCTCAACGTGTCTGATCTGTCTGAGTGGACTCCGCGCCACCGCATGGAATTGATGGGACAGTTGTGGGAAGTTTTGAAACGCGAAAAATGCAAAGAGGGTCGCGGCTTTGAAGCGCTTGGAATGAGCGAGCGAGTGGCACTTTTTCTGCGTGCTCGCACACCACTTGAATTAGAAGACATTGCTAGACTTTTGCAGCTATCAACTTCAGATACGGTCGCTCTTTTGGAACGTGCTCGTCGTGAGCTATTAGAGCGAGAAGCGCCGGGACTTTTAATCGAGCCATCAAAATCGATTTGCAGGCATTCAATTAAGGCCGAAGCACTGGCCGCCTTAGATGTTGAACGCTTTGGTGATGATTTTCTTGTTCGTCATATGCGCGAGTGTCAAGATTGCACTGAACGCTATACTGATGCAAAAAAACGTCGCGACGCTTGGTTGGCCTTTATTCCTGAAGGAACCATACCGCGCCAGATGCAGCATGAGTTTGAACAAAAATTGCCAAGTCTACTTAGAGAAGTTTTACCTAAAAACTCTAAGTCAGCTAGGGCCATGGCAACTAAAGTCGGAAAGGGAAGTTTGGCCGCAAGTTTCGACCTTGTTCGCGCAATGCTTAAGCCTAGCTTTATTCTCACTGTGACCGGAGTTCTTCTGGTGACATTGGCCGTTTGGGCCTCTCGTTAATTTACTTTAAGTTGATAATAAATGGTGAACGTCTGATCTTTGTTCAAAAGATCTTTTGGTGGATTGGGAAGTTTTCTAATATTTCTAAGAGTCGATTCAAAAAGTTGGTGGATATCGTCATTGGGAGATGAGCGCATAATTCGAATGCTCATGATATTTCCCTCTGTATCGAAGATCACTCTAGCGGTTAAAAAATGTCTCTGCTGCATGAGCGGGTCACGAAGTCTTGGAGTTGTCCGCACCATTGAATTATAGGTCGATAAAAATGATGAAACATAACTCTCAAAAGTTCTTTTTTGAAAGCTATAAAACATTTTCTCGGCGCTATTGAGTTCGTCCTCAGAAACACCCTCAGGTGGAATAAAATTAACATCAAAATCAGTTTTAGATAATTTCTTAGCATCACTTTCTGCCACACCCATATTTCGTAGCGCTTGAAAACGATCTTGTGTACGCACCGCTTTAACTTCAATCGGAGCGGCCGAATCATTCATGACTTGAAAATTGCTTTGCTCACGAATTGTATTTTTCTCTTCTTTAGGCAAAGGACGAGAGGGCGCTTGGACTTGAGTGCTATCAATACTTCCAAGCTGACCAAGCTTTAGGCTCTCACTCTTGGCCGGCTCTGCGACTTGGGGAGCGGTTTGCTTGGCTTGAGATTTTTTTTGTGGAGTCGAAAAGTCTTTGGCGCCATTCTTGACTCCAATAGTGCGATATTTTTTTAATTCCTCTTGCGAAAAAGTACTGACCTTAATCGCTCGGTCTTCTTTTGTTGCTTGCTCAGGTTGAGATTGCATGAAATCGGCTAAATGTTGTGAAAGCACACTCCAAAGCACAAGATGCAGGGCCAAACTAGCGAGGGAAGGCAAAAATAGAGGGCGTGCACGATTAAAAGTCATGTATACTTTATACATCTTGAAAGACTTGAAAGTCCGCATGAATCGGTCTTTTTTGCCAATTCTTGACACGCCAGGCCTGTTTTTGACAACATTAGAGTGAAACCACACTTATTAAGGTGTGTGACCATTAATTTCCACGGTAGGAAAGCATTATGACCATGAAGGTATTAAAGCTCCCAAAAGTTAAATCTCGAAAAGAGTGGGGCGCCTTAGTCCTGTCGATTGGTCTTGTTGCGGCAGGGATTTTTCTTTTATCTCAATCACAAAAATTGCAAAAATTAGCAGTCCTTGAAGAAGGACTTGGAACTTGTTTTCAACGAGTGGCCCAATCTTTTACAGCGAGAATGATTGGAGAAGAGAGATCAGTTTATCTTGATAAAGGGTTTACTGGAGCGAGTGAAGAGTGTTTTGGTGAAGCAGCCTCTTGGTCTGTTCAAGCAACACAAATGGCCGGCGCAACTAAGGTTGCTGCCTTAGTTAATAAACTGGCTAATGAAGTGAGTTTTTTCCACGCGAAGATTCATGGCAGTGATGCGAGCTTCGCAAAAAATAATGAAGTGGTTCAATCCTCTCATCTGAACTCTAGATTTCAAGCGATGGAGGCTGTTCGTGAAGAAGCCTTGGCCGATATTGCTGTGGCCAAAGCGAGTGCTCGTGGCGGAGTTCTGCGCGCTAAGATTGCTTTTTATGCCTTTGCTTTCTTATGCCCATTTGCATTCTTAATGTTGTGGTGGAGTGCTAGAGAACAAAGTCGTACCAATAGAGATGTGGAGCTTGAAGCGCAAGAGTCTTTAGTAAGTGGCAAGGCTACTTTAAATGCGACAAAAACACTGATCGATCGCGTCCTCTCAAACAATGATCTTCCTCGCACGCGTGATCTTTTTGATAGAACCTACGCCCTCTTAAGTCTTGAGGGTAAAGGTGGATTGAAAGTTAGAACACTGACAAGTAATGATTCAGTCTCTCGTGAAGCGCAAATTGAACAAGTTTGGCAAGAATCTGAAAACGAAGATCAAGTAGCAAGTAAGCCACTTCCAGCAGCTGTGAAGGCCATGATTAGACCTGAGGGGCCAACCTGCGATCTTGAGGCTGCACTTTCACGCCACGTCGACATGATGAGCGGGAGTGTATTCACAAAAGGTATTCGCCTCGATCTAAATATTGAAGAAGGTAGCCTACGTGTTCGTGGTAAAAACGAAGATGTGGAACAAGTCCTGTTTCATGCCTTTAGCGACTCCATTCGTTCGGCCGATGAAGGGGCTAAAGAGCTTAGCCTAAGTATGAAAAAACTAGGTGGGATTGCAATCGTTAATATTGACGTTGTAGGTAATACTTTTGGCGAAGAGATCATTCTTGAAGCGGCCAAAGTCGCTCGCGCTAAAGCTCTGTCTAATATTGATTTACAAATTTGTCGTGAGCTAGTGGAAGGCATTGGTAAGGTGAGCTTCGAAAATACTGGTAACGGCAGAAGAATTCAGTTTGTCTTTAATGTCGCTGAAGAGGCGAGTACTTCACGCGTGGTCAATATTACAAAGGCTACAAAGCGTGAGTTAAAAGAGCGCTTCGCTAACTCTTAAAAGAAGCGCTTCTTAGTATCAAGATAGCTTTTTCCTGGAAAGACATCGCGTATAAGTGAGATGAACTTAGGTGCATCCCAAGCTTCAGTCACACTTTTTCTTGTGATGCGCTGAAAGCTCTCAGGCTGAAGCGTAAAGAACTCATGATAAAGTGTATCGGCTACAGCGTGGGCAAGTCGCTTGGCTATAAACGCTAAGTCTTGAAGGCTTTTTCCTTTAATCAAATTATTAAATTCTTCGATATCACCGTGCTTAAGTGCGAACAACTCAAGTACCAGCTTTAGATTTTCGCGTTTTTTGGGATTGAGCTTGGCGCGGCGACTTTGCATGAGGAAGTCTTGATACAGATCACACTTTCGGTAAGGATTAATGACCTTGGCACAGAGATAGGCCAAGAGCATGGGATGAAAAAAGCCGAGAAATCTTTTGTCTCTGGCCCTTGATTGAAGAGCAATATTAACTCCTGGCATTTTTGCCTGTGAGCGCAAGTGATCTTGCAAATGCAGTCCTGCCAGGTAGGCGAGTCGATTGACCGAAAAATGGGGACAATAATAATCTCTTGTATTGGTGAGTTTGAAAGCTTTGGCGCGGCGAACTTGTTCAATTTGCCATTTTACTAGGCTTGAACTCTTAGCCTTTTGAATACGATCAAGGACTACATCGAGTTGGTTTTGATCAAAAAGATTAAAATCCTCTAGGTCGGACTCATGTAGTCCTAGATTGAATGACCGATTGATCTTTCCACAGTAAAAAAGAAAATTCTCACTGGCCTCTTCACTTGCAGAGTCCATAACTGAGTGATGCAGGTCGAACTCAACATCTTCGGCAAGGTTTTCATACCAATACAACATACTTTCGTATTTGACCCAAGGAGGAGAGCTTTGCAGCGAGAATTCATTTTTAGAAAAACGAACCAGTGAAGCGTCATCACCTCCACTTTGCCAATAAACTGCATCTAGGTTTTGATGGATAATACATTGCTTAGCCTGCTTAGGAAGCTTTGCCGCTACTCGTTTGGGCAATTTATCACTCACAATATGGAGTTCACCAAAAAGTACGAGCAGGGTAGAGTCTGAGTGAGCACGACTATAATCATTAATGAGTTCGGCTGCTCGCTTATCACGCTCGGATAGATTTCCTTTAGAATTTAATCCAATAATCTCAAGACCTTTTGTTTTCGCTAATTGAAAAAAGGGACGGTAATGTTTCCATGGAAAACGCCAACTTTCTTTATAGTTAATACTTTCCAAGAACTCTTGTTCAGAAATAAGGCCTTGGATATAACTGTCTAACACTAATTGATCACTTTCTTGGATCATTTCCATGCCAAGACTTAACTTTTTTTTCTTTGAACGCAGCAGATGGCGCAGTAGTCGCTCTAGAGTTCTGGAGCTTTGATCAAAAGTATGGAAGTCGCCCAAATAAATGATTTTTGAAAGATCAATTTGCTGAAATAGCTCATCAATAGGCACGGCCTGAAACTCTTTTTTGGCCAGTCGTTCTTGGGCCTTGCGATAACGATTGAGTTCAAGTGTTGGCGGCCCCTCTAGTGCAAGAGCACGTTTTTTAATCGATTGATAAATCGAACGCTGAATTTGTCTGACTTCATCAATATTAGCCAAGGAACTCACCAAGCAAAAGATATGACTATTGTAAGGTCAGTCTGGATTTGGGGCAACTAACTCTTAAGCGCGACTAAGATGGGTATGCAGGACTTTCTCAATCAGCTGGTCTGTCTTACTAGCAAGGCTTGCTACTGTGGTTGAGAGGTTGCGATAACCGCTGACAACTTTTGATAGATCAGCTGATCTTGGAAGCTGAAGACCGTGAAGAATAGATGATAGAGGTGCACATAAACTGCCGGTAACAACAAATTTCACAAAGTGAAGGAAGTCTTCATCACCGTGAAGCTCAACGATGCAGGCTTCATTTTGCATAAGCTCAAGATGAGTACTGCCATCGGCGGATTTATGTAGACTCACACGATCAATAGGAGAGTTGAGCGCCTTTCGATCCCCAGTTAAAACCTTTACGAAAAGATCTTCATGGTGAGGTAAAAGTGGAGTTGAAGGCAGATTAAGTAGGGGCTCTAGAATAAGGGGATTGTGATAATTCACAATGTCTCGAGGTGTGCGCTCGAGCCCCTGGGTGGCGGTGGCCAATTGAATCTTGAAGCCGGCCAAAAGTGAGAGTGAGTGCCAGCCATAACTGATGGCCGAGTCACTGACGAGCTTCTTGGCCATTTCAAACTTTTCATCCATCTCTTTAGGATGGGTGGCCAAGATTGTATCGCTACTTTGCTCTAAGACTCCCGCCACGCTCATGGCATCGGTTGGGAAAAAGCGAGGAAAAGCAAAGAAGCCGGGAATCAATGTGCTATTGAGCTTCGATTTAAGATTGACTGTACTTCCGCCTAAAGAGAGTTGAACCAATTGTTGACCAAGAGATGATTGGAAGAAAATTCTAAATAGGTTTGGATTAATATCGGCCATTTTGGGCATGAGACCAAAATAGTGGAAATAGGCATTTCCATACTGCTCACGCTTCGCCTTATACGCCTCTGATGAAATGAGCTCTAGTCCAACGTGGCTAGGTTCACGTGTGTCGACAACCAAAACATAGGGATGATGTTGTCTTGGTTTAAACAACATTCCTAATATATCTTGCTGTGGAACCTTATCACTCATTGATTGGTCATTAAGTGAGTCGAGGAGGAAAAACTGATCAAGTGGAACACAGCCACCAGTCAATTTCTTAAAGAATGTTGGGTGAGTAATACGACTATGGTCTTCGTTTGCAGATGTGAGTAGTTTTCCTTCAAACAAAGCGTCTTGATGGAAGTTAAACTGACGACCTTCGCTTTCGCTTTGGTAGAGCGGAGTTGCATAAGCAGACCTTGAGAAAACAAATCTTTCAAATTCTTCAGGGAACCAGCTAAAGCGACTAAACATATTCAGCTCACCTTCCCACTGGAAGTGCTGATAACTCTCACGAGCGCCGGCTGGATGCTTCTTGGCATCACGATGGGAGAAAACATAAAGGTAATGAGGAATCTCACCTTTTCCTTTAATGTTCTCAAGGCTAATTCCGGCGTGAACCTTTGCAAGCCCCAAAAGCTGTTGCAGTTTGTCGGTTCTGCTTGGAACAAAAAGCTTTTGCGTGGTTAGGACAAATAGCCAACCGTCGCGATCCAAGTCTTTCATCTGTTCGCGAATTCGTGAAATCAGATGTTGGTGAGGATTCTTCTTGGGCTGTTTCGTAAGGTTTAAAACAATACGCTTATAATTATTATTGCCGGCACTTCGATCGGAACCAAAAAGTGCAAATTGACCTGCACTATTGGCTCCTTTTTCATTCTTTTCACGCATCGTCTTTGCGATTAACTGCAAGACAGAGAAATCCTGCTCTTTGGCGACTTTGACCATGAAAGTTAAAAATTGCAGTTCATGACAAATCTTGACGAAGCTTCCATCGGTAAAGTCTTTGCCTACAAAGTCAGGGCAAATAATTTCTTCCCAGTTTTGATGAACAAACTCCTCTTGCGCCAACCAATGAGAAAGGCATAGTGAGCTTAATTGATCCCCTGCAAACTTAGTCTTTAAAGCATGCAGGCCATTAGGTTTAGTTGGGGGGCATTGATGAGCGCGTTCTTCCAACCACTGAGGCATATAGATAAGATTTAAGTTAATAAATCGACCAAAAGCACGGTGAGATAAAGAGTGAGAGTAGGGAGCATCTTCAAAAATTTTCTCATCTTTAAAGAACTCACCAAAATTTTCACCGGCCACAACTTTAAAGCTGCACATCTTCACCATCTCGGTGATATGGGTGCTTTGCAGGACTTGCTTAAGTTTTTCTAAGCTAAGTTTATCCTTTTCGCTACATGGTCTAAACCAGCTATAGCAATTGGGGCGGAAAGAATCACAGATCAGCTCAGTAGAGCTGCCGACTCTAAAGAGTTTTGAGATCAGGTTTGAAGGGTTAGCCATGTGGGCAACGCTGAAGTTTTGTTTAATTTGCTCCATCAAAATATTGAGGAAGCGAATCTTAAACAAATAAACTGTAACGGCCCTAAAGCAATAAATATCTTTGAAGTTCTCAAGCTCTTTACGGTGGGATGAGTCTTCATCGTGGAGATGTTGCCAAAACTCCGTAACTGATTCCAGGCCACTTAAAGAGAGCTCGCGACTGGCACAATAAAGAAGAAACTCTTCGTGAACCATGGCGGCAAGGCTTCTCGTTGGTCTTTTAATCGTAGATAGTTGTCTTTTAGCCTCTTGCCACAGTTCCATGATGGCATGACTTAGGATGACGGAGGATTTCGATGGCAGGCTATCACCACGCCAGCCAGGCACAAAGTAGTTAGAGGGACTAAAAGCCTCATCAACTTGTTTGTGACTAACGTCAACGCCTTGGGCCGAAGCGGCGCCATGGGTCTTGTTATAGCTGGGATTGAGCCAAGAGTCAGCCCTGAAGCCTTTCTTATTCAAGGCCTCTCCCTATCAGAATGCAAAATTTCATATTCA
>TARA_R110000868_G_scaffold69537_2_pt1 | contig 12082 bp, 9 predicted proteins | sample TARA_R110000868 | Tara Oceans TARA_R110000868 (sample SAMEA4397489) | marine metagenome | biome: Polar Biome; feature: [SRF] surface water layer (ENVO:00010504); material: water (ENVO:00002006), including particulate matter (ENVO:01000060) such as... | depth 5 m | reverse complement strand
AAGTAAAAAAAGAAACCGTTCCAGAAATATTGCTTTGTCATAATTTTGATAAACTTCGGCTAAAGTAATAATTATATTTAAAAATCAAATTAATCTATCATCTTTTTTTTAATCTTTTAGTATTTAAACTATTTGATGCACATAATTCAACTATATCTAACGTTTGATAAGAATATTGAATTTTAAATTTTGACTACTAAATTTAATCTAAACTAATCAAAACGTCAATTACCTCATCCAATTTATTTTGAATATCAGGGTTTGTACAATTTACCAATATCGAAACAACCATTTTTTGATCAGGATAAACAAAAAAATTAGAGTATCCTCCAACACCATTACCAATATGGCCATAAAAAGATCTTTGTTTTTTATCATGGCTAACCTGCCAACCCAATCCGTAATAAGTTGGGGTATTATTAATTACTTGAGATGTCAAAAACTGATTAAGAACTTCATCATTTAAAATTTGTTTGTCTAAATATGCTTGACCTAATTTTACAATATCAGAAGATGTTGATAAATAACCTCCACCTGCTAACTTATAATAATTATTCACAGAAATAGATTTACGAAAACCAATTGGACACTTTGAGTAAAAAGTAGTTAATTTTAATGTGTTATTTTCAATACAATCCTTTCCATTTAAAGTAGCTGGATATGTATTATCTAACTTTAATGGTAATAATACTTTTTGTTTCACATAATCTTCAAACAAGATTCCACTAGCTTCTTGCATCGCCAAAGAAATTAAAACCCAATCATAACTATTATAATGATAACTTGTTCCTGGCTCAAAAAGTAAATCATCATCTTTAAAAATAGAAATGCTTTCTTTTATTGAATATGGCTCATTTAAACCATATTCTTTACCCAAATAACCTCGAATTCCCGCAGTATGGCTTGCCAATTGTCGAATAGTAAAATCCCATTTTTTTTTAGGATAATAAGGTACATACTTATAAAATGATGCGTCTAAATCTAGAATACCATCAGCAACCATATATGCTAAAGCTGTTGCTGCTATTGGTTTTGAAACACTGGCAACTCTAAAGACCGTATTTTCAGGATTAATTAAAGTCTTTTTTGAAATATCAGCATAACCATAGCCATTTTGAAAAATAGTATTCCCATTTTTTAAAACCGAAATAGAAAGTCCGGGAATTTTTTTACTCGCTATTAATTGCTGTAGTAAATCGTCTACCTTTGCTAAACCATGCAAGTGTTTATCTTTTCCAACAATACGATTGAAAGCAAAAATATCTTTTAAATATGTGAGTATAGGATTCAATACTAAAAGTTAAATATCAACTTACCTTTGTAAAGCTCTGCTACCTCAACAATAGATGGTGTATTAAAACTAATAACATCACCAGTTCCCGTTATTTTGCCTTTTACTGATTGTTGAGGATTTATGAGTATATCATTAGAACCACGATGATTCAAAACTATATTCTCGGCTATTAGATTTTTAGCATCTATTCTAGAATCTCCAGCCGCTATAATAATATTAAAATCTTGAGTTTTTCCTTTTATATTGAAATACGCAATTCCGTTTGAAACAATACTCAAATTACTATTATTTATTTCAATATCAAATTCACCATCTGTTGTTTCTGCTTCTGGATTTCCAAAGCTTTCAGATAATAAACTTAAAGATGGATAATTTAAAACTCCATCGCTTTTAATAGGGAAACCTGTACTGCTTCTTATTTCTGCAATATTTGGGGCTGTTACATAAACTATGGTGAGCCCAAAATCACGAACTAAATTACAGCTGTTTTCATTTCTTAAAAGCAATCTTCCATCTACAACATCAAGCGTAATATCATTCCTAAGAAATTCTCCTGTTTCTAGCGTTACCTTTTGTTCTGCACCTTGTTTAACAACTAACTTTATTCCTTCAAAAACAGTTATTTTAGTAAAAGATGCTAAACTAATCTCTTCTTGAATAATTGCTCCTGCATTTTGAAAACAATTTGTTGCATTCTCATTGTTACAACCAAGAAAGATGGTAAAAAGAAATGCTATTATGGTATATTTTTTCACCTTCATATTACAATCGTATGCCTATTCCAAATTCTACTGCTTCAGCTTTTGCCCCGTGTGATTTTAAACTAAGCACCCCGTAAACATGCTCATTAAAATAACGTTTCATTCCCATTCTATTATAAACTCTACCCTCAAAATCAAAAGGATAATATACATAATAACCTAATTGACTAATGATAGACATTTTATTAATAAACAATTCATGACCTATGAATACACCAATGCGTTTATAATCATCATCAACAGAAACATTTTTTTCAGGAAAAGAAATAGATTGGTATTTTATCAATTCTTTTAAAAACTTTGAAAAATATACATCCGTTCCTATTTGAATTGCACTTAATGTTCCCAACCTTTTATCCGCATATGCCGAAAAAATATAAAAAGGATATTGCCCTGAATTAATCACATCACTCTCATTTATACCCGTTCTAAGCGCTAAATTATAACGTATCGGTTCCTTAATAATCTCATGAGGTGTTTTCTGATAATCAATCTTCTTTCCACCATCTAAATCATAAGTGACTCCTGCGTTAAATGCAAAGGTATTCGTGGAAGTATTTGGAGCTTTTACATTTGCGTTAGAATAATGTATTACAGAAATCCCAGCTTTAATTCCGAAACCTTCTACAATATTCTCTTTATGAAAATTAAATAGCAAATAGGTTGAGCTTAAAAAATGTGATCCGAAAGCATTATTCCTAAAATTATCTACTTTATCATAGGGGTTATTATTATATGCAATGCCCTGTCCTATTCTTAATTGTAAATTTCTTTTTAAAAAATAAAAATTATAATGAGCATACACGCTAAAATTACGCCCTAGAATATCATTATTAAATTCCTGATAAATAAACGAATAGCCTAAATCTGGATAATTAAAACGTTGTTCCCAGTTTTCAAAACCGTAAGTTTTTCTATTGAGACTTAAAATTAAACCTCCAGGATGCGAATCTATTAAATGACTGACATCAGGGTTATGGCGTAAAATTGTACCATAAAACTGATTAGCATCTAGAGTATATTTTTTAACCTCTTCGCTTTTTTGAGAAAAGCAAAAAATACTAAAGAAGAAAAAAGAAATTGAAAGCTTAAATTTCATTGTTTGTTTTAATGGCGTCAAAAATACTAATTCACTAACTACCATAACCAACAACAATTATTTATTTAAAAAACTTCTTTAGCAATTGCTTGTATATTATTAGATTTTCCCATGGTATAATAGTGTAAAACAGGTACGCCAGCAGCTTTCAGTTCCTTTGATTGCTGAATAGCCCACTCAATACCTACCTGCCTAACTTCCATATTATTTTTACAAGTTTCGACAGCTTCTACCAAATCATGTGGTAAATCTAAACTGAATATTTGAGGTAGCAATTGTAAATGACGCTTTACTGCAATAGGTTTTATACCTGGTATTATAGGTACATTTATTCCGATAGCTTTAGCTGCGTCAACAAACTCAAAGTACTTTTTATTATCGAAAAACATTTGTGTCACCACATATTCTGCACCTGCATCAACCTTTTCTTTTAACCGCTTTAAGTCTGATGTAAAAGAAGGAGCCTCTAAATGCTTTTCAGGATAACCAGCAACACCAATACAAAAATCGGGGCGGTCTTCGCCTTGAACATCATCATGTACATATTTACCTTTATTCAGATTCTGAATTTGAAAAACTAAATCACAAGCATACACATTTCCTCCCTCCGTTGGGGTAAAATACTTTTCCTCTTTCATCGCATCACCACGCAAAGCCATTACATTATCAATACCTAAATAATGACAGTCAATCAACATATACTCTGTTTCTTCCTTTGTAAAACCCCCGCAAATCACATGTGGAATAGTATCTACATCAAACTTATGTTTTATTGATGCACATATGCCAACCGTACCAGGTCTCATCCGCGTAATTTTCTTATCATAAAGACCCGCTTTATCAATATAAATATACTCTTCACGAGACGTTGTAACATCAATAAAAGGAGGCTTAAACTCCATTAAAGGTTCAATATTATCATACAATTCTTGAATACTATTCCCTTTTACTGGCGGTACAATCTCAAAAGAAAACAAAGTGTTTCCGTTTGCGTTTTTAATATGATCTGTTACTTTCATTCCCTTAAATCCTTAGATGGACTTTACTTTTATTAATACTATTCATTTGGGCGTTTATACGGGCTATACGCTATATCTTTTATTGCTTGAAAAAACAATAAAAGTATGCCGCTGCTATCCCTAACGCTTTTTTTACAAACTTTCCAATTTTCCTTTTACAATAGAATATTCCTCTTGATACTCCCAATAAATCCAACGACCATCTAAATAATCAGTTAGAATATATTTATCACTTAAAGATTTTATTCTATTTACAGCTACTAGTTTTTTAGCAAAACCTTCAACTTTTATATGCTCTTCTATTTCTTTATTATTTTCATCATATCCATGACTAATCATACAACTCCCTAAACTAAGCTCAATAAATTTTTTCATGTCAATCGTCTGCTATATTGGTTGCTAACCATCTTGTGGCTTCTTCTAAAGTAATCTTTTTTCTTTCTGCAAAATCAGCTACTTGATCTTCTTTAATTTTTCCCAAGCCAAAATATCTTGCTTCTGGGTTTGCAAAATAATAGCCACTTACGCTTGATGCTGGCCACATTGCCAGACTCTCGGTTAATTTCACTCCTATCCTATTTTCTACATCAAGCAGTTCCCAAATCGTCAATTTTTCTAAATGGTCTGGACAAGCAGGATAACCAGGAGCAGGACGAATACCTTTGTAATTTTCGTTAATTAAATCTTCATTACTCAAATTTTCATCAGCTGAATATCCCCAATACTTAGTTCGTACTTCTTTATGTAAATATTCAGCATAAGCTTCCGCTAAACGATCTGCTAATGCTTTTACTAAAATAGAATTATAATCATCTAAATTATCTTTATACGTATCTGCCATTTCATCAGCACCAAAACCTGTGCTAACACAAAAACAACCCATATAATCTTGCTGACCGAAATCTTTAGGCGCTATAAAATCAGCCAAAGCATAATCGGGTACACCTTCGCGCCTTTTTAATTGTTGTCGAAGGGTTCTAAATGTATATTTTTTTTCTTCTGCTTCAAGTTCAATATCATCATCACTAATGGCATTCGCGGGAAATAACCCAAAAATACCTTTTGCTGTTAATCTCTTTTCTGAAAATATCTTTTTTAACATTTTTTGAGCATCAGCATATAGCTCAACAGCTTGTTCACCAACGACATCATCCGTTAAAATATCTGGAAATTTTCCATGTAACTCCCATCCTCTAAAAAAAGGTGACCAATCAATATACGGCTCTAATTTATGCAAATCTACCTCTTCAAAAACCTGAATTCCTAATTGTCTTGGTTTTACAATATTTGCTGATGACCAATCTATCTTAAATTTATTTTCACGAGCTTCTGCAATGGTCTTATATTCTTTCTTCTTAGTTCTGCTTAAGAATTTATCTCTAAAAGATTCATAATCTAATTTTATATTTTTTTTATAGTTGCTTGAAGTTTCCTTTTGCAATAAATCTCCAACGACGGTTACGGCTCTAGAAGCATCATTTACATGCACCACAGCATGACTGTACTGTGTGTCAATTTTTACTGCCGTATGCGCTTTACTCGTTGTTGCTCCACCTATGAGTAAAGGAACTTTAAAGTTCTGGCGCTCCATTTCTTTAGCTAAAAAAACCATTTCATCTAATGAAGGTGTAATCAAACCGCTTAAGCCAATAATATCAACCTGATGCTCTATGGCTGCATTGATAATCTTTTCAGGAGGTACCATCACTCCAAGATCTACAATCTCATAATTATTACAGGCCAAAACCACACTTACGATATTTTTTCCAATATCATGCACATCGCCTTTTACGGTAGCCATTAAAATTTTACCTGCACCTTTATCATCACCCTCCTGAGGATTTAGCAACTTTTCTTCTTCAATATAAGGTAATAAATAAGCTACTGCTTTTTTCATTACACGGGCAGATTTTACGACTTGTGGCAAAAACATTTTTCCACTTCCAAACAAATCACCAACTACATTCATTCCAGTCATTAAATGACCTTCAATAACTTCAATGGGCTTGGCTGAAGCCATTCTTGCCTCTTCGACATCTTCTACGACATACTGATCAATACCTTTTACTAGAGCACGTGTAATTCTATTTTGCAAAGGTTCTTCTCGCCATGATAAATCGACCTTGCTTTCTTTTGCAGTACCAATTACGGTTTCCGCAAAGTCTAATAAGCGTTCGGTAGCATCATCTCTTCTGTTTAAAATAACATCTTCAACACGTTCTAATAGATCTTTTGGAATATCATCATAAACCCCTAATAAACTTGGGTTCACGATTCCCATATTCATACCTGCTTGTATTGCATGATACAAAAACACAGAGTGCATAGCTTCACGGACAGGATCATTACCTCTAAAACTAAAAGACACATTACTCACACCTCCACTCACACTACAATGAGGTAGATTTTCACGCACCCATTTCGTAGCTTTAATAAAATCTATCGCGTTAAGTTTGTGCTCATCCATTCCTGTCGCTACAGGAAAAATATTTAAATCGAAAATAATGTCTTCTGGAGCAAAATTTACTTCATTCACCAGAATATCATAGGAGCGTTTTGAAATTTCCAACCTGCGTTCAAAATTATCTGCCTGCCCAACTTCATCAAATGCCATGACAATAACGGCTGCCCCATATCGCTTTATTAACTTTGCATGCTGCTTAAATTGCGCTTCTCCTTCTTTAAGACTGATTGAGTTCACGACACATTTCCCTTGCACCACTTGAAGGCCAGCTTCAATAATTTCCCATTTAGAGCTATCAATCATAATGGGAACTCTAGAAATATCTGGTTCTGCAATGACCAAATTCAAAAACTTAACCATAGCTTCTTTACCATCGATAAGTCCATCATCCATATTAATATCGATAATCTGAGCCCCCCCTTCTACTTGCTCACGAGCAACACTTAATGCCTCTTCAAATTTCTCTTCTTTAATTAAGCGAAGAAATTTTTTTGAACCTGCTACGTTTGTACGCTCACCAACATTGACAAAGTTGGTGTCGGCTGATAAAACCAATGGTTCTAACCCCGAAAGTTTCAGGTACTTTCTGGTTTCTTTTTTATTGGTTGGTTGCTTGTTTACGTTATCTGACATTTTTCTCTCCCTCTTTTAACCAATAACAATTCTCGGCTTAATACCTTTTACCACATTGGCAATAGCTGTTATATGCTCTGGTGTTGTTCCACAACAACCTCCTACAATATTCACCAAACTTTTTTCTACGTATTCTTTTATTTGAGCGGCCATTTGTTCAGGAGTTTCATCATATTCACCAAAGGCATTTGGTAATCCTGCATTTGGATGTGCAGAAACTGCATGAGTTGTTTTAGCTGATAAAACCTCTAAATGAGGCACTAATTGACTTGCTCCTAGAGCACAATTAAAACCAATTGATAAAATAGGAATATGAGAAATAGAAATTAAAAATGCTTCTGCTGTTTGTCCTGACAAGGTTCTACCAGAAGCATCAGTAATTGTACCACTCACCATTATAGGAACATCTATATTTCGTTCTTCTTTTACTTCTTCAATAGCAAATAAAGCAGCCTTTGCATTCAAGGTATCAAAAATAGTTTCTACCAATAATAAATCTGCTCCCCCATCTAATAAAGCTTCTACTTGTTGCTTGTAGGCTATTCGTAATTCATCAAAAGATACAGCTCTATAACCAGGATCATTCACATCGGGCGACATACTTGCCGTTTTGTTAGTTGGCCCAATACTCCCTGCTACAAAACGGGGTTTATCTGGTTCTCTTGTTGTAAATTCATTAGCTACCTGTTTTGCAATCTTTGCTGATTCAAAATTGAGCTCATACACCAACTCTTCCATAAAATAATCTGCCATAGCTATAGTAGTCCCTGAAAAGGTATTGGTCTCTACAATATCTGCTCCTGCTGCAAAATATTTACGATGTACATCGGCAATTGCATCTGGTTGTGTTAATGACAATAAATCATTATTTCCTTGTAAGGGATGTTCCCAATCTTTAAAACGTTCTCCACGAAAATCTTCTTCAGTAAATTTATGACGCTGCAACATAGTTCCCATCGCACCATCTAATACTAAGATTCTTTCTTGTAATATGTCTTTTATATTCTTCATTATACTCTCTATCTATTCTAAAAAAATTGCATTAGTTATAGTAACAACATCTTTTTTACTTTTGATAGTAAAAAAAATACTGCAAATAACCCAATCATTTGCGAAAAGCAAATGAATCGCCATAATAATATCAAGTAAAGTAAAAAGTGAGACGAAATGTTTCGCTTTTTGTTATCTATTTCGAAAATATATATTTATTCCGAATAGAACTTAGCACCTTCTTTTTATAGGTTTAAAATTTAAACTTTAAAAGGGTTGCCAAGGCTTCATTGGGTCTATTCCCTCCACCTTTCTTGATAACTATTTTCAACGTTGCAATGAACTGACTGCAAAGAAACGCCACAGCGTAATTAAATGCAAATAATCTCTTAAAATAAAAGCCTTCTCACTATTATGGCAAGAAGGCTTTTTTATTATAAATTTATAAATTAGGCTAAAATACTTTGCACCACTTCTTTTTTAGCTTCTTTTTTAGAACCGTCAAAACCTTCTACGCCACCCACTGTGGTATATTTCATCACATAACGCTTACCTGGATTAACAATTTGGTACGCAAATTGGCACATAACTGCCGCTTCATGGAAACCAGAAAGTATAAGTTTAAGTTTTCCTTCATAGGTATTTACATCGCCTATTGCAAATACACCAGGTATATTAGTTTGATAATCTTTAGCATTATTTACTTTAATAGCATTTTTTTCGATCTCTAATCCCCAGCTTCCAATAGGTCCTAACTTTGGTGATAATCCAAATAAAGGAATAAAATTATCCACTTCTAAAATGGTTTCCCCTTTTTCTTCTTCATTATGTTTGATAGTAACTGATTTCAGATGCTCTTTACCTGCAATGCCTATTACTTCAGCTTCAGTAAAAAGACGAATCTTACCTAATTTCGCCAATTCTGATGCTTTTTCAACAGAATCTAACGCGCCTCTAAACTCGTTTCTTCTATGTACTAAAGATACTTCAGAGGCAACATCAGCTAAAAATATAGCCCAGTCTAATGCAGAATCTCCTCCGCCAGCAATCACTACTTTTTTATCGCGATACACTTCAGGATCTTTGATAAAATAATTTACTCCTTTATCTTCATATTCAACAATATTCGGAATCAATGGTTTTCTAGGCTCAAATGAACCTAATCCTCCAGCGATAACGACTACAGGAGCATGATGTTTTGTACCTTTATTTGTTGTAACAATAAAAGAACCATCTTCTTGTTTATCTAAAGTTTCAGCACGTTCTCCTAATGTAAATCCAGCCTCAAAAGGCCTAATTTGCTCCATTAAGTTATCTACCAAATGACCTGCTAATATTTCTGGAAATGCCGGAATATCATAAATAGGTTTTTTAGGATATATTTCAGAACACTGTCCTCCTGGTTGAGGAAGTGCATCAATCAAATGGCACTTTAATTTTAATAATCCTGCTTCAAAAACGGTAAACAATCCAGTTGGTCCTGCTCCGATAATTAAGATATCTGTTTTTATCATCTGTTTTCTATTCAAAAATTCACATTCTTCAAATAATTCTTTAAAAATTTTAAAGTACTACTTGATTCGTTTGTTTGTATGTTTCAATGGCACTTGCTAGTGCCGCTCTATGAGTAACAACCTCGCCAATTAATATTATTGCCGGATTGGTTAATTGTTGTTTTTCTACTTCATCCAATATGGTTGAAATAGTTGCTATGCCTATTTTTTCATTTTCTCTTGTCCCATTTTGAATAATAGCGATAGGTGTAGCTGATTTTCCTTCTTCTTGAAACAAAGCTACAATAGCAGGTAGTTTTGACATTCCCATTAAAATAACCACAGTAGCATTAGATTTTGCCGCTAAAGCCACGTCTTTTGACAACTTATGGTCTTTGGTTGTCCCTGTAATTACCCAAAAACTTTCTGCCGATCCTCTTTTGGTTACTGGAATATTTTGTGAAGCTGGAACAGCTACCGATGATGAAATACCGGGTATCATTGCCACTTCTAGACCATGCTGCGCAGCATATTCCATTTCTTCAGCACCACGACCAAAAATAAAGGGATCTCCTCCTTTTAAGCGAACTACATGCTGTTTTTTTCCAAGACTAACAATTAATTCATTGATTTGTTCTTGCTGATACGCATAACATCCTTTACGTTTCCCAACAAAAATTAATTCAGCATTCTTCGCATATTTCAATAATTCAGTATTTACCAAAGCATCATACAAAACCACATCTGCAGCTTGCAAAGCATTAATAGCTTTAAGTGTAATCAATTCTGGATCTCCTGGGCCAGCACCAATTACAGTTAATCCTGCTCTTTTCAAAAAAGGCGTGATATGTACCGTAAGCGATTGTATGTGATTGTTATGTTTCATTTTTGGCTACGCTTCTGCTAATTCAGCTTGTCTAAAGAGTTGTACTTTTTTTAAAAAATGTTTTGTATCATTTAAATATTGCGTTGCAAAATTTTCTGTAGGCTCATTTTTATTTAACTGAAGTGCTAAATTCTCAAAACCTCCCTGCAAAGAAATTCTTCCATTAGCAACAAATTTTTCATCAAAATCTTTAATAATACCTGCGTGGGTATTTGTTTTTGCATTTTCTGTGGTTAGCAATGCCTTTGCCGTATTCACCATTGATGAATAAGAATGATAAATACTCGCTGCCCACTTACCTTCAGCTAAAGTTGCTTCTGAATTTTGTATTTTCTCTTCGCTTTCAAATAGCAATGTTGCTATTAAATCTATCACTACCCCAGCACATTCTCCTACACCAATAGCTTGTACATATTCTTCTGTAGTTCCCCAATCGATAAAATCACTAGCTGTTAAATTTTCTATATCAGCCAAAGGCTTTAAAAATTCATAAAAATACATTTGCTCTTTTTCGGCATAATAATCCGCAAATGACAAGCCATTACCGTTTGCATCAAAATCATCTAAAATTAATCTTAATGCTTCTGGTCCTCTTTTGCTAGGTATTTTAATTACTTTATCGGCAAATCTGCCTTCTCCATTCCCGATATTTCCACCACCTAATAATACTTGTAGTGCTGGAGCTACCAATTTATCTTTTGTTCTAATCGACATTCCTTGAAAGCCGATATTAGCCATATTATGCTGTCCACAGGCATTCATACAACCACTTATTTTAATAACCACATCAGGGTTACTACTATATTCTGGATATTCTGCTTTAATAATACGTTCTAATTCTTCGGCTATTCCTGTACTACTGGCAATTCCTAAATTACAGGTGTCTGTGCCTGGGCATGCGGTAATATCTAAAGCCTTATTATACCCTATTTCTGCAAATCCTAAACGGCTCAATTCTGCATAAAAGAAAGGCACTAATTCTTCTTTAACAAAAGGAATTACTATATTTTGACGTAATGATAAGCGTAATTCACCAGCAGCATAACGCTCTACTAAATTCGCTAATTGTCTTGCTTTATCAATATAAAAATCTCCTAATAAAACCTTAATACCGATAGCTACATATCCTGCTTGTTTTTGAGGAATTAAATTTGTTGATTTCCATTTTTCAAATGCTTCTTTATCTTCAATAATAACACCAGGAACACCAACATTGGCTATTTCAGGTTTTGGATATGCTTCAGCATCAATTGGAAAAGACTGTATTGGAATCGCTAATTGCTCTTCTTCTAACAATTTTTTAAAACCATCTAGACCGACATCTTTCAATAAGAATTTCAAGCGTGCTTTTGCTCTACTTTTTCGCTCTCCGTATCTATCAAAAACACGAACAACACCTTCCATTAAAGGAATTATTTTATCAGCAGGAAGAAAAGCAAACAA
>TARA_R110000868_G_scaffold89227_7_pt1 | contig 12084 bp, 18 predicted proteins | sample TARA_R110000868 | Tara Oceans TARA_R110000868 (sample SAMEA4397489) | marine metagenome | biome: Polar Biome; feature: [SRF] surface water layer (ENVO:00010504); material: water (ENVO:00002006), including particulate matter (ENVO:01000060) such as... | depth 5 m | reverse complement strand
ATTTAAAACTTGTTGAAGAGATTTAATTGCTGCATATAATACAACCAAGTATTCATACTCATTTGGAAAATTTGCTATAGTACCACTATCGCTAGCATCTATAGGAGAATGTACACTATACGTAGGCATAGATACAAGCTTTCCACCAGTCCCAGTTGGGAATAATGTTATCATTGCACCTTGGACGTAATAAGCAGGGTCTGAACTTGTAGCAAACTCCATGTCAGAAGAATCTTGTATTCTACCTCTTTTACTAGCTAAAACTAATCTACAAGGTTGATCTATTGTACCATCATTTTTAAGTACGTGTAATATTTTATGACCTTCGGAAGAAGTGCTGTTAGTAAAAGTAGTTTCCTTAGCTACTCTTTCCATTATAGGGCGAGGCATAGCATTTATAACTTCATTAGCTCCTTCAGTTATAAACTGATTTAATGCATCTTGGTCAGTAGTATAAGTAGTACCAACCAGTTCTATTACTTGTGCGTCAAAATTTGCCATTTAATTACTTCTTCTTACCTTTTTTCTTTGTAACTTTTTTCTTTTTCTTTTTCTTTGCCATTGGCTTTTTGTACATCATTTGAATTTCCCTTTCCTCCAGTCATTGTACGACTAGAAACAGTTTTTAATCCTTTACCAAACTTACCCATTGCTAAACCTTTCTATACTACTTTTCATATCCATAGTACCAAACTCCATATCGGTTCTTTTTGCTATGTCACTTCTCATCCAAGAGTTTACTGTGAATTTTGGAGCCGATGCTCTTTCACCACAACCTCTACAATAAAACCAATTTTCTTTATTAGGCTTTTTACAATGCTGACACTTAGGCATTAGGTACCACCAGTAATTACAGTTAATACTCTATCACCTCTAAGAGTTGTATGAGTAATTGATAAAACTTCGTTGTTCGTTGAATCTAAAGTATCTATATGATCCTTAATATCTCTTGCCATTGTGCCAACAGCAGCAGTCTCTATATTTGGAGTAGCATCATGTATCATTACTTTTACTTTTACATTACCATAAACAGCCATATCTTTTCCTTATTTTAAAATTTTTAGGATTTTTGGGGTTAAACCTTTATACGAATAACCCCACAGTATCCAAAACTGTATTTTATTATCTTAACTGCTAAAAGCGATTGTTCCAGTTGCTCCAGTACCTTTTAGGACACCGTTAACTTTAACAAGCCATTCTCCAGAATTTTGACAATAAAACATAAATGAACTTCCTACTTGTCCCCAACCACCATTTGTAGCTGCTGGAGTTATAGTAAGAATAGTATCTCCTGCAACAGAACAATCCTGTTGAGCTGGAATACCAGTTCCAATATGAACTTCTTGGTAAGGTTCGTAGGTGTCAGCGCCTGCTGCAGTAATCGTCATTGCGTTAGCTGCATCTGCGTCTCCAGTTTGCGTCCAAGCAATAAATACACCTGGCTCTGCAGCTGGTAATACTATTGCTGAGGTTGCATCTGAAGTCCAAGCTGATACATACTCATAATCTTTTATTAGAGTAATACCAGCATCTACAGTTGCATCATTAACAGCTAAAGATGTTACTTCACCATTTCGAACTAAGTTTTGATATCTTCCACTAGCGAACGCAATGTCCTTAGCGTTGACAACAAAATCGAATTTTCCAAAATTTCCACTATTACTATTTAGTTTATCGTTTTGCATTATTCATACCTCCTTACGCTGATTCAACTTCAAAAAGAGCATGGCTCTCTGGAAGTGTGATTTCAAGACCAGCCTCAGTAACAATCATATCCTTACGTAAATCTTCGTCAGAATTTTGTACGTTAGAAATAATATGAGTATCACGATTGAGACCATTACCAACTAATGGGCGATATTGACATTTGCTCATATCAGCCATTAGCATAAACCCAGAAGCCTGACCTCTGAATAATGGTTCCTTGACTAAGTGCATTGTACCATGAACAGTATCAATAGTCATAATCTTATGACCAAACTGACCATCTCTTTCTTGAAAGTTATAACGATTAACCATATTAGCAGAACTACCCATAGAAGCATCCATGAAAGCACCATCGCCTAATTTGTTAAAGAATGTTATAACTGGAAGAGAAGCTAATACTAGCCTGTCACCAGAACCACCACGTGCTGGATCAAATATAACTTCTAAATCACCTAATAGGCGATCATAAGTTAATTCACTTTGAGCAACACTACGATAGTAAGGAGCTCCACTTGTATATGAAAGAGCTGCGTCATTAGCAGTTGGGTTAGCATTTTTTACGATATGCCCAACTAGACCTTCTGTGTATTGAACACCACCAACTCTTGCTTTTTGTCCAAACAACATTGCACGCTCAATATCAACTTTATGTTCACGAAGTTTAGTCGCCCAAATGCGTTCAAACTCGTTTGCATATCCGCGATAGCGAGTTGCAATTGCTGTGTTAGAAAGTTCACAAGCAGTTTTAAAGATTTGAGTATAACCATAGTCATCCTCAATTTCACCCGACCAAACATCTGGAGAGGCAGAGCCTTCAGCAAATGCTGTTCCAATAACCTGACAATCATCATCGTCAGATATAACATTATATCCAGAGACGTTTGCATTTGAAACGTCAACAATCTTACCAGTAAATGAACTGTCGCTTCCGTTATCAGTAACTGCACTTTCAACTCTTACTAGAGTTTGAGCATAGCCAGCTGTTTCAGCGCCAGTAGTTGTGTTTACTGCAAAGACCATTCCTTTTATTAGCCAGTCAACTGAAGCACCATTAGCATCAACTGTAAAAGCATAAGAGCTTCCAGCTGCTACAGCACTCTGTCCATTAACGTGTCCAGCTAAATCAATTTTAAAATTACGACTAGTCCAGTCAATCTTAGAACGATTTTCTAAGAAACGAAAGACAGAATCATCTGTAGGGTTTTTTGCAACCTGAGACAAGTATACGAAGAATGGTGATTCTTCGGGAGCCAATTCAGCAACTCGATCACTAAAATCGTATAACCGTCTTCTATCAGGAGCTTGACCTACGCCAGCACTAGTTGCTGCAGCCGTAATATTACTAGAGAGTTTAGTTCCCTGTGTAATAGCCATTTAATAACCTCCGTTATTTTTTTTATTTTAAAGTAATCTTCCTGCGTTGCCAGCCTTTAAAATTCTGTCCCAAGAAACATCTAACTCGCTTTTTACTTTAGGATCTCCTCCTTGTAAAACGCCAGCAGACATTGGGACTGATTGAGTTTCTGTCACAGCTTGTAAATTCTCAGATGATTGAGCATTAACACCTTTGTTATAATGCTGCCTGTAAACATTGAGTAATAATTCAACTGGCAATTGATCTCTTGGAGTCATTGCAAAGTTAATAAATTCTTCAATTTCACTATCATCTGCCATACCATACTTAGATTTTAACTCACCTTTTAAATTTTGCATAGCAACTTGACTTTGGATACCAGCCATTTGTTCAGTGACTGCTTCGTTAACCAAAGCCTTTTCCTTCTCTACTCGTAACTTGTACGAAGGAGAGTCGGTTTTGTAATAGGCTTCCCACGGGTCAAATGAGGCTTCGTCAACAGTATTATCTGCAGGCGAACTCGATATGTCAGCACTAACAGGCTTATTTTGTAATTTATCTTGAAGAGCTTGAACTACATCGGGTCTAGATTCTAGAACACTCTGTAACTGTTTTAAAGGCTCAAGAGATTCAACTTGCTTTTCAAGCGAAGCGTAATCTGCTTTTTGCCTGTCATACATAGACTGAAACTTTCTAGTCTCCTGTTCCCAATCAGTTCCGTAATCGACTTGAGATTCGTCACCTTCAGCTGCAATTTCAGTTGGTTTTTTATGACCTTGTTCTAACTCTTCTTCTTTTACTTCTTGAGGACTTTCATTGCTAACCATTTCTACGTCTGGCATTGACACTGACATTCCGTCATTGTCTCTAGACAATCTATCCTCATAAGTCTGTTCTGTACTTTGTGTTGCTTGGTCTTCCATGTTTCCTTTCCGAATCTTCTTACTCCTTTATAAACTATACCTTTCGATATTTTCTAGGTAAGACTTGACTCTAGTTTGTTAACCTTCAACGCCTTCTTCGGCACCCACTATGCCTTCCTTGGTGTTAGCGTACCTAGCTTGTAAATCAGCTTTGTCGATTACATTTTCCATCCGATTTAGATTTTTTCGTTCTTTATCTTTTATTTGATTAAGAGCGGAATCAAGATTTGTCTTGAATTTCTGAGTGATAGTTTGCTTTCTAGCACTTACTGCTTCACGTTCTGACGTTTGCAAATCACCACTTAGTTTTTTAATCTGATCTTCAAGTTGTTTAATGTAACCCTGCATCTGATTCATAGCACCTTTACGCTTTAGTACACCTTCCTTATCATAGATTTCTGATTTTTTCAGAACCTCGACATCGTCCACCAAACCCAACTTGTAAGCATCTAAATACATATTGTATTCAGCCATCTTATTAGACGGCAATGTTGAGCCTGATACTATTCTAATATCATGCTGACCTAAGCTAATGTCGTTATCAATAGTTTGTAACTCATTCGTCTTATCATCATAGAGCCTATTATTAATAGTAAACTCAGATATGTCATTATTAGGTTGCACGATTCTAAAAGTCTTTTTAAAATTATAATGTCCTTTAGCAAAGTTATAAACTACTTTACCAAGAATGTCTAAACTTCCCTCTATATCCCTAAGCTTTGAGCGACCACGGCTTTCTCCCATCTCCTGTAAAAGATACGTTCCCCTAACTGTATCTGGAGCACCGCTTTTAAATCCCTGCATTAGCTCGGATATACCAAAATTTAAATCTATATAAAACTCTACCCTCGATATTAATCCGTAAAACTCAGAAGCCAAAGGCTGTGGAGCTGGATAATGTGGTTCTCCAAACTCTGGATTGTATTCAATAACAGCATTAGGATTAGCCCAGTCTCTCTCTAACTGACCTAAGTCATCAACGCTTCCTTCTGGAACTAGTAATTTAAGACCAGCAGAAGCTTGAGCGTGGCTCAATGTTAAAGAAAATAATTTATTAATTAATCTTTGAGAATCTTTAACTTTTGAAACATCTGATTTTGGATATGGAGTGTTAGTCCAAATGTTTGGGACTGGTACAATTGGATACGTATCTGTGTTGAGAACTTGCTCGTATAATAGAACTTGTCCTACAGTTGCAACATGGTTGATCCTAGTCTGTAGAACCTCAACTGCCTCGATCAGTCCCGACTCGATTAAGTGTGAGTTTTCAGCCAATATTTCTTCAAAAGCCTGTAGATCAACAATTTTTTCTTCTTGAGTATCTTTGTTAAATAATCTGTAGTAGGGAACTTTAATCTTAGAAAAGCGTTCAATAACCCTATATTTTTCATACCCTCCTCTATCATAATCTTTTACAACATCTGGAGTAAATGATGAAGATGAGTTTTTCTTTTGAGAAGCTGGATAGTCTTCTTCATCTGAAGAGCTATCAATACTATCTACAATTTCCTCAAGCTTGGGGTACAATCCTAATAATTGGTCTTTTGTTAATATTGTGGAAAGAATCATTGAAGATGCATCTGCATAATATCTATCTCTAGATGCAGGATCAACATATACTCTAAAAGGGTTTACGCTTGTTACTTTTACGTCGCCTCTACCAAAATCAGACTCCGTATCTACATATACATAAAAATAACCCAGACCAGAAACAGAGTAATCGTGAACTACTTGTTTAAAGTGGGTATTGCAATCTGAGATGTCCCAGATGTATTCCAACATTGTTCTCCAAACATTTGAAAGCTTGTAGTCTGAATCTTCTCTAGCTACTGCAGTAAACTTAGGATTTCTAGATGTTAATAAGGATTTTAACTTATCAACCGCAGCGTATACCCTATCAATAATAAAATCACCCTGTCCAACTGATTGAAGCATTTCTGATTCTTCAGCAGAATAATGATTTCCAAGTGAAAAGTCAATAGCATCCCTAGCTTCAACTTCCCAATTTGATCTTGCATCTCGCCACCTTCTCCACAGTTCTCTGTTTTTTTGAGCTTCTTCGTGCTCGGCAAAAGTTTCTACGTAATTAATAGTAGTCTCCTTAGATATCTATGTTATATAATATAGTAAAAAAAGGGCAATAAGTCAAGTATTATTTTAAATTCTTTGTCCAGTTATCCAACTTCTAACCTTAGATTTTACTTTTTTAGCTATGTCAGAGTTTTCTTGTACATTGAAATCTTTAGATTCAAAGCTTTTACTTATTGGAGCCCTAGCGTTTGTAACTGAATACCAAAGACCATCAAGCAAGTCATCGTTCTTTCCTTTTGGAAAATGAAACATTTCATCAATTATTTCTTGATGATGTTTTTTTATATATAATTTACCTCTATTAACAAGAGGACAAAGAGTAGATTCAAGTCTATCTTCTTTTTTTATTCCCTGTGGAGGTCTGACTCCTCTAGCTATCCCTGGAGCCATCTTTCTATCAAACCCACTCATTTGATTTACAGAGTCTTTGATAATACCTTGCGCTCCTACGTGTTCTACGTTTACTCTCCTTATAGGAGAGTAAAGCTTAGCAAGCTCAAATATCTTCTTAGGCATTTCGTATAAAGGTAAATGTTCGTGGTAGTAATCAATAACATAAAAATTCTTTTCACTATCAACAGCAGTTACCATTATAACCTGATAATCATTATTTGCATTAGACTCGTAAGCCAAGTCTACTCCCATGTAAATATTGACAGGAATAATTGTATCTTTATTTCTTAGATAAGCTTGGTTCGTATTACTAATTAATTCATAATCATGTTTTTGTATTTTATCTATTTTAAATTTTGCAGTTGCTAAATCTCTAGCATCGTTCATATACTCTTGAGCAAACTTATGTAATTGACCTACATTTTCATAGTCTTTTCTTATTTGATTTATTTTTTCTCTTGAAAAATAAGAAGACCATAATGGGTTTCCATCTTCTAACACTCTATGAAATATTACATCCCAAGTATATGATTCTTTTTTATCTTTAGCTTCTAGATAACCATCGTATATAGCTTGCAATGCAGAGTCATAATGGACTATTGTCCCAATTAACCAAATAGCACCCTCATTTCCCTTTGATTCTTCAAGGGATGGATATACTGTTGACATAAGCCATTCTTTAATTTCTCTACGCCTATCTGGAGTTTTAGTGTTTAATTCAGATTCAAAGTCGTCAAGAATAATTTTTGTATATCTAGTTCCTAATTCAGATCTACCACGAAGTCTCTGACTAGTTCCCTTAGCTATTATTCTATCTCCCCTACTAGTAGTTATATCTTTTTCAGTCCACTTACTTCCAACCAGGTCTCCAAAATAATAATTTAAAGCGTTATTAAATTCAATATGGTTTTTAATATATTTTAAATGATCTATTGCCTGACCTTGCTCTTCTGACACCCACGCTGCAAACTCTTTTTTCCCTTGAGGGTTAAAATATATTTTGTGCATTAAAGCCGCTTTAGCCATAGTAGACTTAGAGTGACCCCTAGGCAATACAATACAAAGCTTTCTAAGCTCAGAGTCTAAAAGTTTTTTTCCAACTTCGTAATGAAATGGAGCAGGAGATGACTTCATAAAATCATCTGGTAAAAACAGCTGACCAAAAGCAATTAAGTCTTGAGAAGCTAATCTCAATACTTTATCTTTTTCTTTTTGCCTATCTGAGTTTATATTAAAATTATCTATTGTACCAGTCTCCGCTTTGTATCTCTGTAAACATATTACTTCTTTGAATTAACTCGTCTCCAGCAACATAAACCCATACATCTTCTAAATCTCCACCATCCATTTTAACTTTTGCTTTTACTCGTCTATACAGACCAGAAGAGATTCCCTCATATATATCATATCTTTTTATATCAGATTCTGTTACATCTTGAACTTCAACAACAGTTCCTTTTCCTTTTTTGTTCTGTATAACAGCTGGAAATTGCTTATGACCTGGGTATACAAGAGAAGAGTTCTCTAATATACCTGTATTTTTATTTCCACTTCTTAATGTTCCATATACGGCTAACTTCATTTTTTTGCTTTTGCTTTAGATTTAAACTTTGCTTTTTTCTTTTTTAAATCAAATTTTATATCACCTAATTGAAAGTTTAGGGGATAATCTCTTTCTCCAATGACTTGCAATGTAAAAGCATCAAAAGATTTTTTATTTATAAAATAACGAGACATGTATTCTTTTATTACTTCATCTTTTAAATCATCATGCACTTCTACTTCTAAATCAAAATTAACTTTTTTCATTAACTCACTCCTATTATGCTTGGGATTCCTAAGTGTTCAAACCCTAATTCATGATTATATATTGTCATACACTCAACACACTGTGCATAGTATTGATTTGTATCCACATCCCTAATGACAACATAATTCCCCTCCAATGGTATACTGCAAAGCTGACAGTCTTTAGACCTCAACTTCTCTTTTAGCCGACGCAAGTTTCTTGACATTTCCTCCTCCAATGGCATCTAATTGTTCTTTAGTAAAACCTTGAAAGACAGCAACAGACTCTTGTCTTTTCTCTGTGTCCATCATTCCACTTATTTGCATTAATGTTTTTAAAGCTTGTATTTTATCTCTATCTTGAGAATCATCTTTGTCAATTACGTGTCTCATTTGCTCCAATAAATATAAAGGAGTTATTTCAGCAGAACTTAATACCTTATCTATTTCTTCTCGAATCATTGTTTGAACCCTTTTAGCCTTCATTAGTATTTTGGCTTGACCTTCGGCATAAGGTCTATTGTTTGTAGGAAATGCTTTTACAAAAGAGTCTATTAAGTTTTCTCCTTTTGCTACATATTGAGCAAAAAGAAACTCTCTTTGTGTAATATTTTTTTTATTAACTTTATGATCGTATGCATTTTTATCAAGCAAACCAAACGAATAAAGATTCTTTCTTGGCTTACCTTCAATTCTTACACCATCAGCGCAAATAAAAGTTCCGAGAGCAACCCTAACATAATAGTTGGTTATCTTATCTTTTGCTTTGTTAAGCATCTTCCCACGCTTCAGAACCTGACAAACTTGCCTATCGTCTGAAACTACCCAGCTACCTTCGGTGCCTTGCCTCCAATTATCAACTACTTCAAGGTTAGGGTTTTTCTCTTTGAACTCTTCTATACTACTATAAATCGCATGATTTATTTTATTAATTTTTCTAAAAATCATTTATAGCCTTACTCTTAATATAACGTAAAATGACACAAAAGTCAAGTTATCTTGCAACTGACCTCTTAGAAACTTCTCTACTGCACTGATTCTCTTTACTTCTAATGTATGGAGAATTACATCCACCACAAGCATATAAGTTGAACTTACTAGTTCCAGTATAGTAAAACTTTCCAGTTTCTTTTAATGACTTACTTCCACACACAGTACAAGAATCTTCATCCATCATTACAGCCATATTGGGATGAGACTTCATATAAGGTCTTAGCTTTAAATACAATTGCTCTAAACCTATAACATCATGCCTATTGTACTTAACCATTCTATCTAGGGCTTTTTTACTTCCATTCATGCAATCAATCCATAATTGAAAATCAGTTCCTAGCTTTTGTTCTATTTTTAAAAACTTAGTTAAAAAGTCTTGTTTATTAGATGAGAAAGAAAATTCTCTTCTAGCTGCTTTAAGTGTATCAATTGTTTTAAATGGTAACGGAGCATTTAATCCGTTTGCAATAAACCTAGTGCTTAACTTAGGTAGATCAAACCTATCTCCATTATGTGCTATAACAATATCAGCTTCGTCTAATAACTTCCAAACAGAGCTTACAATTCTTTTATCTTCTCTATTTTTTGCCTCATCTGGAGTTATAACGTCACTCAACACTTTATCGTCATATAGCCATTTAGCAGACCAACTAAGAAGATGCCAGTCCATAGGTACGTTGTTATCGCTTTTCATTATTGTATTATGACCAACGTATTGTTTTCCAAGACTCCAAACCCATACACCCATAGGGGTAGTCTCAATATCCACTATTAATACCTTAGGTAGTCTGGATACATCTAAATTGCCGTAAGCCTTTTTACAACCTAGGTTTTCAATCTTTCTAGTTACAGCCTTAAAACTTCTTTTATACCCAGCTTTTTCCAGGTCGTATTGAATATCTCTTCTTGTTTTGTGATTCCGTTCATAAGATCTTACAATGTCAATTTCTTCTGAAGTCCATTTTTTTAAATTCATTTTATATCCCGATTAGTTAATAGTTTTATAAATAACTTTATTATCTTAGCTTCTATTCTTAAACAAAGATTTTTTACTTTCCCCATTTTGCTTCCGAGACTAATTGAGCTATTATGCCATAAATAGATAAATCTATAAAAGCATCTAAATATGTTTCGTTCTTAACAGCATTCTTACCATTGTTTTTAATAATGATGTTTTTTAATCTATTGATCTTATCATTCATTCTAATTACTAATCCAGTTAGAGATACCATGCGACCTTCTTTTGTATCCATGTTCTCTCCTAAAGTAATATTAGAACTTCCGTAGTCATATTGCTTTCTACAAAACAACTTCCACTCTTCCTCAAGTATCTCCTTAAACCTTTTAGACATTTCTGGATATGTTTTATCTATGTATTTAATTACATCCGTATCATTCATATTCTTTATCTCCCTTGGTTTTCAATTGACGGAACAACTATTCTTTCAAAATACTCACAACCATTGTCAACAACACAGGTCTTACCCTGTAATTTAGAATCTACAATCATTACTAGCTCTCCGCCTACTCTAGGCATCATACAACCCAGGCAATCACCAGCATCCCAATTAGCACAATGAGTACGTGCATCGTTTTTACTGTAACTTTTCATATAGACAATATATGTATAAAACACTATTAATGCAAGTAATAAAAATAATTAATGTTTTTACTTGACTTTGATTTAATTAACTGTTATATTGTATATAGCTAAAGGAGTTAAATATTTAATATATATACTATTAAAAAAGATATTATTAACATAATATCCAAAAAGAAAGGAATTGTATGACCTGGTTTTATTTGCATTGTTTGGCAGCTTTAGTCATAATAGTCGCTGATTACAAAGGAACACTAGAACCAGCTGTAAACGCTTTTGAAAAGAAAATAGGTATTTATCACGAACCAGAAGAAAAAGAGGTAGATGAAGAAAAAGAAAATGAGGAGATAGATGATGAGCGTGAAAGGTGATAAAAGCAGAGTTACCGATCGTACTCGTTATGAAAAAAATTATACAAAAATATTTGGAACCTGGGTAGAAACAAAAACAACAGTTCCAGACCTAAAAAGAGAGAAAAAGTTGAAGAAACGTAAAACGCCTAATTTACTATAAAAACTAACAAGTTGGTATGTATACTCGAAGAAACAAAAAAGATAGCTTTAAGAGGTAGATTTGAGCCAAATAGAAGTATATCTATATAAGACTTAAACCCTATGTTATAGATTATAGTCAAAAGTTATAAAAATTGGAGTATTTTGTGTGCTAGTCTTATATTACTCAGTACCCCTCCCCTACCTCTTCTATTCCATTACTAAAGTTTAGTTGAGAAAGGTGTAACTTCGTTACCCTAAAGAATCTATAAGAATTAAAAAGGTATACTTCGTATACATAAAGAAACTATAAGAATTAAAACAAGGTGTACTTCGTACCCTATACTATCCCCTCGCAAAAAAAATTTTCTCTCGGAGCCTCGCACCTCTCGCACCTTGCAACCTCTCGCATTGGTAACCCCTCGCAACGTCGCACCTCTCTAAGTCTTATTATATATACATTTACACCTCTCAAATTAAATTATTATTATGTAGTTATTGTCATATATTTAACGTATAATTAGACATGAAACAAGACCTAAAAAAACCAATAACACAGGAGACAAATAAAATGTCTAAAGATACAAAGAAAATAATCGTAACTGGTAAGCTCTCACTAGAAGAGTACAAAGACAAAGAAGAGTTAAACGCTTTATTAATAGAGACTGGCAAAGAAGCTAAATACGACCTCTCAAAATGTGAAGTTAATTTCGGAGACTTACCAACCCAGTTTTTAAATACTGT